>MDSV01144062.1_pt1 | contig 14695 bp, 8 predicted proteins | sample 810851 | NCBI WGS metagenome assembly MDSV01 (sample SAMN05326640, study PRJNA326480) | marine metagenome | isolation source: seawater | place: Atlantic Ocean: North East | collected 2012 | reverse complement strand
CCTTCAAGAAGATTTTCTTGAAAAAATAGGGATTGAAAAACTACGTATATACGTAAGTGCACAAAACCCAATCACATTTACCAGTTATACAGGTTTTGATCCTGAGGTCGGAAGTAACAATCCGTTTACTGGTGGATTGGATCGTGGGAACTATCCTGTTTCTGCCACATATCTAACCGGATTATCCATCTCATTCTAACGATTAAAAAACTACAGATGAAATTATTTAGTACATACATTTTAATGACAGTTGGAATCCTTTTCCTTTCTAGTTGTGAGAAGGACTTTTTAAATATTGAAAACCCGAACGATCTCAGCGCAGCTTCGTTTTGGTCATCGGAAAGTGAGATCCAACAAGGTCTCGTTGCTACATATGGTGCGTTACAGCTACAAGGCATGTTGGGTGGTTCTTCCGCTATTCAACATCCCGTTCGCTCTGACGTAGGCCGACCTAACAATTGGAACGCTAATGCCATTGGCTTGAATACTCTTACGTATAATGAGAATACTCAAATTGTAGGTCTCCGTTGGCGTGATGCGTATATTGGTATTTACAGAGCCAATCAAGTGCTGGCTAACTTAAGTAATGTAGAAATGAGCACTGCTGTCAGTACACAAATTGAAGCTGAGGCAAGGTTTTTACGCGCATTCTTTTACAATTCACTTTATAGGGGATATAATGGCGGTAGCGTAATTATCCATACCTCTGTTCCAGAAATTAGAGACGATTTTTATAAAAAACCATCTCCTGCTTTCGAGGTAAATGCCCTTATTTTACAGGATTTGGAATTTGCATATCAAAACTTACCGCAAACCTATGACGATAGCGCTGACTTAGGTAGAGCAACTTGGGGAGCGGCAACCGCTATGTTAGGTAAGTTGCATCTTAACGATCATAATTATGCAGGTGCAAAAGAATATTTCAAAGAGATTATGGATGCTAATTTGTATGCACTGACAGCAGATATCGGCGATAACTTTGACGAGGAACACGAATTCAATAGCGAGTCCATTTTTGAGGTAGCCTTCTCTATTGATGCTAAACCAGGAACCTCATTTGGTGCTCAAGATGGACCTACGGGTTCTGAAGCAACAAACCGTGCTATTGGATTAGCGACTACTCAAGGCGGAGGTTATCGTACTGTTATGCCATCTTACTACATGACCATGCTGTTTAAAAATGACGTCATGGATATGACAAATCCGATTAATGCCTCACGTACGGGTACGGCTCCATACTCGATTAGGACTTCGGTATCGGTGGCTATAGCTGATGATGATAATACAACCTTATACCAACGTTCTTCGGATACTGGAGGCGCATACAACAACAGTGAAGGGTCATATTTAAAGAAATTTCAAAACTGGCACTTACTTCGCGAGAGCGATCAAAGTGTTTCTGGAATTAATGAACGTGTGATTCGTTTAGCTGATGTTATGTTGCTTTACGCCGAATGTGTATTGCAAACAGGCGGTGACTACAACGAAGCATTGGATATGGTCAATGAGATTCGTACACGTGCTGGCGTAGTTCCCTTGGCAGAAGCTGATTACGATGCCGATTCTCTAATGGAGCATATCATGTGGATTGAAAGACCTCTTGAACTTATGTTTGAAGGCCATGACTTACGCTGGGAAGACCTTACCCGTTGGGGAAAGATTAAAGAACAATACCAGCGTTTGGCAGCAAAATCTTACGTCATAAGCGGCAAGGTACTTTTTGAACATGACCCCGCTGTACACGGTACACTGAAAGTGGTAAAAGAGTTTGTTGAAGCTGCTAACGTGTACAGTCCGGAAGTACATGATTACTTCCCAATTCCAGCATCGGAACTGAACTCAAATCCAGACTTTTTAGACGACTAACATGAAAAAAATAAACGAGTTTAAACCAAACCAAGTGATGAAAAAATATATCAACAATACAGCAATTTTATTTCTGGCTACGGTCCTAATACTTTCATGTGAAAAGGAGTATGAAACACCAGAGGCCAATCAATTTTCGGACGCTGTTGCAGTAGCATCTGGGAACAAAAGGATTGAGCGTGGGAATATAACTTCCTTTGCTGATTTATCTAAAGGAGTTACTAGCAGAATGTGGACAATACCTGTATCGGCAAAGATAACAAATATGTACGACCATACGCCAGACTTTATCACTTCAGGAAGCGTAAAAACGTACTCAGGAACAGATTTAGATTTAATTCATGTTCGTTTTGACGAGCCTGGAAATTATGAAGTAAATCTAAAGGCAGATTTTGAAGTTGACTCAATTATGCTTGACACCACTTTTAATGTGACTATTTTGGATCATATTCAAACGAAACTTGACATTACGTCGATTGAAGCAGGTTTTTCTGAAATTACAGCTGAACAATTAACCATGTATGAAGGGGGAACAATTAACTTTAAGGATGTATCCTTGGGTATACCAAACAGAAGAAAATGGACGCTTCCTGGAGGTGAGCCATCTTCAGCAGGCGGAATCAGTGTTGACGAAGATGAAAAGGTAAAAAACATCGCTGTATCCTATCCAACGATTGGCACCTATGATTTGACATTAGTGAGCTGGCGTCAATATCCAACAGGTACCAAAGACACGCTATACCTAAAAGAATATGTTAATGTTGTTAAGAATATAGACCCACCGTCAATAAAGAGTATAACTGAAAGTGAAACTGGAATCATTCATCTTGTCTATGATTTGCCGTTAAAATTGACCAGCGACATAGTGCCCAATTTGACGTTAACTGTTGATGGGGCAGCCGCCACAATTTCAAGCGCTGTTATAAATCCTGATGATGATAGGATTGTTGATATAGCTACTTTGGCAAACATACTCAACAACCAAGCAGCCAAATTATCGTATGATGGAAATGGCGGATTGATGCGTGTTAATGATATAAAGGCACCCGCATTTACAGATCAAATTGTAACTCTGTTTTCACCACCAAACTTAGCAGGTGATGAGGTATTTGGATTTGAAGATGGTGGTGCTGGTTGGTCTCCGCCGTGGGTTTGGGATAGCAAGGGGACTACTTCGTTTCCAGATGATTTTGCTGCATCAGGAACTTATAGTTTAAGAATGGAGGCCACAACAGATGCAAAGGTCCGTGCTTATAGCAGGAAAAATGTAAATAAGGGTAAACTTACAGGTGAGTTTGGACTAGTTGCAGGACAAAATGTTACCATTGAATACAAGGTCTGGATTGACCCTTCTTTTACAGCTCCAGGATTGCAAGTTGAGCTTTTTCGCGCTTCCAAATGGGGTGCGTCCGTAGGCTTTTATTCCAATGTGTCGAGCTTACCAAGAAGCGAGTGGGTTACCATTAATTTGCAAGGGGTTAAGAGTTGGGAAGTGACGGATACCGAAGATTACTGGATGTCCATCCGATATGGCAACATAGGTGTTATTTATATCGATGACATTAAAGTATATGAACCGCAATAAACGACAGTTATTAGATTAGCAAAATAAAATATAAATGCACATAAGTAATGAAGTAGTATTGAAAAAGCTCATTTTCGTTTTTGTGTGCTTTTTTATTGATACGTTATATGCTCAGCCTAATTTAGTTACGGTAGATGCAACGACCCAAAGATTTATAGGAACCACTTCTGAATTGGATCGCAAAAAGTTTTTTGTCATTCACTCAGTGCCATTTGCCAGTAAACCCTTACATCTTTCGCTTTATGAAGATTACAATGTAGTGCCATCGGGGAGAGGTTTTTATGGACCCGGTATAGAGGCCAAAAAACAAAAGGGACAGGTGGGTGTATACCCAAAGACAAAGAGTAAAAAAGGGAAAAATAGTAAGCCTGTAAGAGGATTTGTTGCTACAGAACATCCGCGAAACCTATACAAAGAAGGCATAGACATCGAGGGTTTATCAGATTGGGCAGTACAATATTTTAAAAATATGGATGATGATGCACGTCCATTGTGGTATGAACCCATGAATGAACCTTTTGTTCACGCCAAAGACTTTTATGACGAAAAAGACTGGGATCCTATTGCCGAAGTTCGTGTCAAAACCGAAATGTCCAAAATGTACCGTGCCATTGCAGCTAAAATCCATGCTGAGCCTACCCTGAAAAACATGAAAGTTATGGGCTACGGAGCTGCTTGGCCTTCTTTTGAGTTAAAAGATTTTAATAACTGGGAGACCAATATGGGGCTTTTTCTTGATATCGCAGGAGACGAAATGGATGCGATATCCTATCACTTATACGACGGGGTAAATCAGGCCGGGCAAAATAACAAACGCCAAGGAAGTAACAACGAAGCCATCATGGACATGATCGAAACCTATAGTGTAAACCGCTGGGGATATGTTAAGCCACATGCCATAACAGAATACGGGGGGATTGTCAAAAATGAATTTACACTTATTCGTAATATGCAGTCTATTCGTTCGCAAAATGCAATGATTTTCGGCTTATTGGACAGAGAGGATCGCTTGGAAATTTCAATTCCATTTAATACGGATGAGGCTAAGTGGCATATAACGGAAAAGAATAATTATTTGCCCTATAAAGCGGTTTTGTGGCGTCCAGAAAATATGGGTGTTCCTAAAAAAGACATAACAGGATGGGTATACACCAACCGAATTCATTTTTATGATTTATGGAAGGAGGTAAAGGGAAAACGCGTTTTCGCTACTACTGATAATCCAGACATACAAGTGCAGGCTTTTACAAATGATAAACAGCTTTATGTAGCCTTAAATAATTTAGCTGAAAGCCCTCAAAAAATTAATTTTCAGCTTGACGGAATTGAGGAAAGTGTGCAAAGCATCTATGTAAAATCATTAACCGTATTTGAAGACGATTTGCCACGCTATTACGAAACAAGCGTCCCGTCTATTCCAAGCGAATTTTTTCTTGATGTAGCCGAAACCATAATACTGGAATATTCGCTTAAGAAGCCCCTCGATTTTTCTAAAAAAGTCACGGAAACGAGATATTATTCGGAATCGTTTCTTGTTCCCATAGAAGCTCATAAAAAGATAACGTTTGCTTTTAATCAGCTAACAACAGGAATTATTGGTGCAAGCCTACACATGAGTATCGGTCGAACACATGATTTATCAAAACGACCTATGATTAGCTTTAACGGAACAACTATTGCAATACCTTTTAATTGGGAAGGGTATGATCAAGCAAACAGGAAGAAGTTTTTTGGCGCTATCGAAATTCCTCTGCCAATTGACTTAATTAAAGAAGATAATAATGTTCACATTAGTTTTCCAGACAGTGGAGGTCATTTAAGCACATTAATACTGGATGTTAAAATCTTAAATGAATGAATTCTTACAACTTAAAACTACTGACCTTTTTATGCTGTTTTTCGTTTTTTATAAAAGCTCAAAATGCTGTAAACTTCTCTACAGCTGAGGGTTTTGTAAATGGTGCATTGCTTACTTCTCAAGCAAATTGGAGTGCAAGTTCGTGGACAGTTGACACCAATAATGGAGGAGTAATCAAAACTTCAAACGATTGGAAGCGTGCTGCTTGGCAAAAAACATTTCCGATTACAGAACTAGGAGACATGATTAAGCTTCGTGTTTATTTAAACTTTTCTGGAATTATTAATGAAGTAAACAAACCACTTTTCAAAGTTGGTTTTAGCACATCTGGTAATGTAGAATACACCAACCCAGTAGCAAATACTGTTTTTTTATCTGTTATAAATGACGCTGATTACCCATCTACCATACTCCACCTTAGACACGACAATAATTCAAACGCACTAACGCCTGATGCTTATTTGGAGCTTGCTACCAGCCAAGGAGCAACAGCATCTGACGATTTAGCCGTTGAAATAACACTTACGCTTGGCCAAGACGCTTCTTCTTCAACGATTGAAGCCAAACTAATAAATGTAACAGACGCTACGGAAACGGAATTAGGGATGCATACTGGTATAGATATAGCAGTATTTAGTGCTGCCCAATCTGGCTTATACCCATTTTTTAGTTCACAACTTCTGAGCGAAGGTATGTCAGCGGTTGACAGTAATTCAAGCTATGCCGTAAACGTATCAAAATTAACGGTGGAAGCATACTCAAAAGTTGTTGTAAAACCTACTGTCAAACGTTATCTTGGCAATAGTTCTGTACTTGACAGAGGAAAATATTTTAATATTCATTCTACGGGTGGTAATGATGTTGATTACAATTTCTTTACAGACTACAATGCTACCAATCACGGACGAGGCTTTTGGGGACCCGCTGCTTATGCAGTTCAACAAGAAGATCAGGTAGGCGTTTATCCAAGTCCAAAATCTGGAACTAGTGATATTAAAGCGGTAAGTCGTTATATTGGAACCGAACATCCGTATAACATTTACCAAGAAGGCATAAATGCAACAACCCTTTCACTTTGGGTGGTTGAGTATTATAAGGATTATGTGGGGGTTAACTTGAGACCCGAGTTTTACGAACCCATGAATGAGCCTTTTGTCCATGCGCGAGACTTTTATGATGATCCCGACTGGGACGCTGTTGCAGAAGCTCGTATAAAGTTGGAAATGGCACAAGTATTTCGTGAAATCGGCAGTAAGATTCATGCTACTCCAGAATTGGTCAACATGAAAGTGATTGGTTATGCGGCAGCCTTTCCATCATTTGAAAAAAATAATTTTTCAATTTGGAACCAAAACATGAAAATGTTCATGGACGAAGCAGGAGCCGATATGGATGCCTTTTCCACGCACATTTATGATGGAATTAATCAAATAGGACAAGATACAAGACGCTCCGGAAGTAACATGGAAGCGGTGCTGGATTTGATTGAAAGTTATAGTTTCCAAAAATGGGGAATCATCAAACCCCACGTGATTTCTGAATTTGGTGGTATTGTTGGAAGCTCGTATTCTGACATTAGTAATGTTCAATCCATTCGATCTCAAAACGCCATGCTATTTGGCCTGCTTGAACGTCAAGACATAACTGAGCTGACCATACCCTTTACTACTGGAAAATCAACCTGGCATATTACAGCAGCTAATAATTACTTGCCTTACAAAGCTGTACTATTTAAGCCAGTCCCTTTTGGCGTCCCACTGGATCAAGTAACAAGTTGGGAGTATACAGATCGCATTTATTTTTATGAGTTATGGAAAAACGTTTCAGGCAATCGCATTGAATTTAATTCAACCAATCCAGATATTCAGATTCAAGGGTTTAGAGACGGAAATAAGTTATATGTCGCTTTAAATAATTTAGATGATTTTGATCGATCTGTTTCCTTGCAGCTACAATTAGTTACAGGAGCAACACTTAACGATGTGCGGATTAAATCGCTCATTATAAATCCAAACGAGGAAGCACAATTTACGGATCAAACCACTACAATTTTGCCGGAAAGTTACTACTTGAAAGCTAACGAGACTGTAGTATTGGAATATACGTACAATACTGATTTTAGCTATACAAATGCACTTATTTCGAAGCGACATTACAGCAATGAATCAACCGTACAACAGATTACTGCCAACTCGTCCATGACCTACACATTTTCTAATGTGCCAGCTTCATCAATTGCCTCTGCTACCTTGCGTATGAGCATTGGACGAACACACGATAAGTCAAAATCACCAACAGTTTTGATAAATGGACAAGCGCTTAGCGTTCCTGCCAATTGGAAAGGGTATGATCAAGCCAACAGAGACGACTTTTTTGGGATGATCGAGATTGATGTTCCTGTGGAAAGCTTACAGGCTAACACTTCTGTAACCCTTGAGTTTCCTGACTCAGGCGGACATTTAAGTTCGTTAGTGTTGATAACCGAAACCTATAATCAAGACTTACTATTCTCACAAAAATTAGCTGTAGCTCCACAGAGTAATAAATTAATACTTTATCCAAACCCAGCAAATGACTTTGTTTATCTCGATCAAAAGTACACAGGAAAAGAACTTAGATTTTACAATTTGACTGGAAAAGAAATTTTCCGAACAGTATGCGATGGAAATTATTTGAATGTTGAACAGCTACCCGTTGGCCTTTATTTGGTTCGTTCAGAAGGTCTATATGCCAAGCTGTTAATTGAATAAATAGTTATGCGGAAATTTATAAAAATACACATCGCAATAATTATAATTCTCAGTTCATTCTCTTTGGTTTTTGGGCAAAGCCATAAGCCCTTTTTTAAAGATGGGGATACCATTTGTTTTTTAGGCGACAGCATTACACATGGAGGGCAATACCACGAATTTTTACAACTATTTTACGCAACTCGTTATCCTGAATTAAACCTATCTTTTCATAACTGTGGTATATCTGGGGATAACGCCAGTGGTATGTTGGCACGCTTCGAAGAAGATGTGATGAAGCACAAGCCCACGCATGTATTTCTGATGACCGGAATGAATGATGTAAACCGTACTTTGTATTTTGAGGGAACTGCAAGCGATAAAATTTTGAATCAAAGAGCTGCTGCGCTTAAAACTTACAAAAAACAGACTGCGCTTTTGGTGGCAAAGATAAAAGCATATCAAGTAGTTCCTATACTGCTTACCCCCACTATTTATGACCAATACTCTAAAATTGAAAAGGAGAACAACATGGGCTGTAATGATGCGCTTATTGCGTGTTCTAATCACATTAAAAAATTAGGGTATAAATATGATGCGCTTGTTATCGATTTAAACACGCCTATGCGAAAGCTCATGGAACGTGAATTGAAAAAAGATTCTTTGTTTACCATAATTGGAAAAGACAGGGTGCATCCCGGAACGACAGGGCATTTTATCATGTTTCATGAAATTATATCCAGCTTAGAAGCACCTGAATTGGTTTCTAAAATAGCTATTGATGTAAACCAAGATGAGCGAAAAATACGTGTGCAAACCCCAAACCTTTATGATATAAAGCTTTCAGACAGCTTGATTTCCTTTAGGACTTGTGAAATGAGTTTGCCATTTCCTATTGGAAGGAGTCTTCACGAGACCGTATCATTGACCTCATTTAAAGAGCTGTATAACCAGCAACTATTTCAAGCAGAAGGCTTACCTAATAAAAATTATGACTTGTTCATTGATAAACAGCATATAGGAACTTTTGACGACTACGATTTAAAGAACGGAATTAATCTTAGCCAATATAAAAACACACCGCAATACAAACAATCACATGAAATAAAGCGTTTGTGTACTGCCTATCGACAAACACAATACCAGCTTCGGGCAGTTGCCTTTATACGGCACAGTTATCTTAACGACTATACAGGTCCCGATAACATAAATTTAAAATATAAGCACTTATCCAAAAAACTTAAACGTATTGAGGGTAAACCCTATTATAATTACATCAAAAGCAGTATGGAGGAATATTTTGAAACACTACCAAAAATAGATTATTTAGAGGAAAGAAAGCGCCAACTTTTAGAACAATTAAATTCCATACACACACCCAAGATGCAGCAATGGAAACTTATTAAAAGCCCAAGCCCTAGGATTTGACGATTTGTTCTACACTTTAGAACATTTGTGACTACAATTTGGTTACTACCTAAGTTAAATTTATATAAAATTTTAACAAAAAATTATGAGAAACTTATACATATTTTTAACAATAATTTTAAGTGCAACAACCCTAAATGCTCAGGTTACAGCAAGCTTTACAACTGCTGAGGGTTATGATAATAGTGCATTGGGGAACAACGAAAATTGGGAAGGTGGTAGCTCATGGTTTGTAAACACTACAAATGAAAAGGTATCTACTTCAGCTAATTCCGCAGAAGCCCTATGGACACAACAGTTAGCTAGTATTTCAGGCTCCACAGTTACCTTTGAAGTTAATTTTAGTTTCAATGGTGACTTTGCACACTCTACAAATGAATTAATGGCCCAAATAGGTTTTTATAACGAATTTTGGATTGGTGCTGGCGCATCCAAAAGAGATTATATATACCTATCTTTTAATTCTTTTAATGGGGGATTAAAAATATCAGATAGAAATAATGGAAATTTTGCAATTACAACAAAAGCTGTAAGTAATTGGATTGGAAGTGATCTCACGGCAAAAGTTGCTTTAACCATTGGGACTTCTGCTGCTACTTCTTACATTTCTGTCATACTTATAAATAATACAACAAATGAGTCTACTGACATTGGGACATATGGAAATGGTAATGGTAGTCTATCAATAAGAGATGAGATTTTTGCATATGCTGGCAACGGAAAAGTTCGTGGTTTTTTCAAAACATTGACATTGCAGGACGGAGATGCAACCAATACAGAGTTCATGGGAGTGTCTAGTGTTTCTCTTACAGACGGATCTACGCTAGACAGTCAAAAAATTGATTTACCTGTAATTGGTATAGCCAAAAATCCAGTTGTAGATGAATTGCAACTTAACGGTGTAACTGAAAGTAGTCATATTTCGATATACTCAGTGTCTGGGGTCAAAGTTCTTAGCCAAGAATTCAATGGGAATTCCATTAACGTTGGTAACCTCAATGCGGGCCTTTACTTTTTGGAAATACCAGGCTATTCCGTTAAGAAGTTTTTAAAGAAATAATGCACTAACATTATTAATATTTTTAAAAGCCACTGAATTTCAGTGGCTTTTTTGTTTTTACAGCTAATGAAGTTTTCACATACTATACTGGTGTTTATTTTGTGCAGCTATTCTGTTCACAAAAAAACACATAAGTACAAAGCACCATGCCTTAAATCTCAAAACCCAAAGGTCGCTAAAGCTAGAAATATAAAAGGACGGATAATCAGCCTACTGCTATGATAAAGCCTATCATTCAGTGGTTTTTCTGGCGTAATATTAAAGAAAATTAATCGAAGCGTAGTCGACTTGTTTTTTTATAAGCATCTCCTACAATGGCTTCAAAGGCTGCCATCATCTCATCTCTTTTTTCAGGCATTTTCTCTGCAAGGTTGTTTTTTTGAGATACATCCTCTGCCAGATTGTATAACTGATATTCGTCTCCATTACCCGTTTCAATGCCTTTTGTCAAAAACATTTTAGGCCCAGGATAAGGAGGAATCAAGACCCAATCGCCATGGCGGTAAGCCGTTCTAGAAGTTGCTTCCAACACCACATCGTCTCTACCCTCATTTGTTTTACCAAGCAAAAGATCTATATGATTTTCACTGTCTAGTTTTGGTTTTTCTTCTCCCATCATACTGGACAATGACGATAGCCAATCCATTTGCGAAATAATGGCATCAGAGTTGCCGGGTTCGATGGTTCCTTTCCAATACGTAACAAAAGGGACACGAGTTCCAGCTTCATATAAACTATACTTTCCGCCTCTTAATTCGCCTGTTGGTGTGTGGCCGCCAAGCTTTTCGATGGCATCATCAACATAGCCGTCGTCTAATACAGGTCCATTATCACTTGATAAAAATATAAGCGTATTTTCAAGCAAACCTTCTTGCTTTAGTGTTTTGAATAATTCACCGACACACCAATCTGCTTCGGCAATAACGTCGCCCCTTGGCCCCATTCCAGTTGCTCCTTCAAAGCGTGGGTGTGGTGTTCTGGGTACGTGCGGTTGTTGAAACCCATAATACAAAAAGAACGGTTTGTCTTTTTTTGTTGTTACATAAGTTTGAACTTCTTTAAGAAAATCATCTGCCATATTTTCATCTTTCCATCTTGCGCTTTGTCCACCTTTCATATGGCCAATTCGTGGTACACCGTTTACAACAGTTCTGTTGTGTTGCGAATCGGCTTTCATTTTTAGCAAATGGGGCGAGTTCTCACCCGTTGGTTCTCCGGGAAAGTTTTTTTTATAGTCGATTTTTATTGGATCGTTCACGTCTAAATTATAGACGTTGCCATTTTTAATATAGACTGTTGGTACCCTATCTTGTGTTGCTGCCATGATAAAGCTGTAGTCAAAGCCAACTTCATTGGGTCCGGGTGAAATATGGGTATTCCAATTGACATTTCCCAAGCCAAGACCTAAGTGCCACTTGCCAATCACTGCCGTTTCGTATCCGTGTTTTCGCAGCATTTTTGGCAAGGTCACTTGAGCGTTGTCAATCAGAAGTGGTGCTGTGCCAGGTAAAATCTTGGCGTTTCTATTTCGCCAAGGGTACTGACCTGTAAGAAGGGCATATCTACTGGGTGTACATGTTGCAGATGTTGCATATCCGTTGGTAAACTTGCGCCCATTGTTCGCCAAAAAATCCATGTTTGGCGTGTTAAGCTCAGTTGCTCCATAAGCACTGACATCACCATAACCCAAATCGTCAAGGTAAATAAAAATGATGTTGGGTTTTTCCAACGCAGCTGCTTTGTTTTTTGGCTGCTTAACGCAAGAGGCAAAAATTGTTGATAAAATGAAAATTAGGACTAGTTTTTTCATGGTGGTGTTTAGATTTTAGATGTGATTTTTACGTCCGTAGATAGCGATAAAAGCAAAACACAAGACAGGTAATAAAAATGAAAGATTGATTTCAGAAATACCGACAATACTGACATCATTAACAGCATAACCACCAATATCAATAATCATCCCTTGAAGTTTTGGCATCAATGCACCTCCAACAATAGCCATGACCAGCCCTGCAGAGCCAATTTTGCTTTCGTCTTCGCTTAGTTTTCCGAGTGCGATTCCATAAATGGTTGGAAACATCAAAGACATAAAAAACGATACCCCAACCAAACAATAAAGCCCCACGACATTGTTGATCATAACAACACCCAATGTACAGCCAATGGCAAAGAGAGCAAACAACATCAATAATTTACCAGCATTGACAAATCGTAGCAAGTAGGTTCCAAAAGCACGACCAACTGTAAAGAGTACAAATGCAGTCATTTGATAATATCCAGCTGTTACACTATCCATGCCAATTCCTTCAGCGTATTGATAAATGTATGTCCAGCACATAATTTGTGCTCCAACGTAAAAAATTTGCGCTAATACCCCTTGGCTATAGGTTTTATTCCTGAAGAGTTTTGTGAATGTATTTACAATATTGCCATGCACGTCTTCAGCTTTGGAATGGGGCATTTTACTTACTGAAAACAACACCAAAACTCCTAAAATAACCAATCCTAAAATCACATAGGGATCTCGGATTACCATCAAATCAGTTGTTTTGATTAATGTTTTGGAAACTTCGTCCAATGCGCTAAAATCAGCAATATCATCAGATTGAAGTTTTTTCAACACATATTGTTGCGCAACAAAAAGCCCAAGAATTAAACCAACAGGGTTAAAGGCTTGTGCTAGGTTAAGCCGTTGGGTTGCTGTTTCTTTTGCACCCATAGCTAAGGCATAAGGATTTGCAGCAGTTTCTAAAAACGCCAGACCAAAGGTCAATATATATAGCCCGATGCAGAAAAACCAGAATTCTTCTGTGATGGCTGCAGGATAAAAAAGAAGCGCTCCCGTGGCGTATAAGGCTAAGCCAATTAAAATACCAACCTTATAAGAGTATTTACGCATAAATAACGCAGCCGGAAGTGCCATACAAAAATAACCGCCATAAAAAGCCATTTGTACCCAAGCGGCTTGAGAGTTAGAGAGTTCTAAGACCTTTTTAAATGCCTGAACCATTGGATCAGTAACGGCATTTGCAAAGCCCCAAAGCGCAAACAACGATGTGAGTAAAATAAAAGGTATGAGTACTTTTTTTGGGACTACTGGTGTAGCATTTGACATTTTCATGTAATGTTTAATTTAGTTATTTTCTTGAATTAATTTGCTTTGTAAATTACTGATTTCAGCACAACTCATTTGCTCCATGACTTGAGTTAGTTGCTGTTTAAGCATGCTGATCGTGTGGTTTCCCCCTTTTTTACCAAGTGCGGAAACGCCGTACATAAAGGTGCGTCCCATGAAGCTAAAGTCAGCTCCAGAAGCCATAACGCGCGCCACATCAGCGCCACCGCGTATGCCACTGTCCATCATGACGGTTAATTTTCCTTTATAAAGGGGTGCTATGGTTTTTAATGCGTCAATAGTAGCTTGACCAACGTCTACTTGTCTGCCTCCATGGTTTGAAACAATAACCCCGTCCAAGCCTAGCTGATATGCCTTTTCAACATCGTGCACTGACTCGGCTCCTTTGAGCACAAGCTTGCCCTTCCACATGTCTCTAATCTTTTTGATTTTTTCTTCATTTAAGCGTCCAGAAAAAGTAGCATCCATAAACTTTGCCAATTGATTTAGGTTTAAGTTTTTGGGCATATAAGGTTTAAGTATTTCAAAACTGGGTTGTCCGTTAATAAGCATTTGCAACGACCAATGCGGTCTTTTCATGGCATTGATAATATTGGTTAATGTCATTTTGGGCGGCATAGATAATCCGTTGCGAATGTCCCTAGGGCGATAGCCGAAAGAGGGCACGTCAGCAAGGATGACAAGCACCGGACATTCGGCAGCTTCAGCGCGTTTTAAAATATCTTTGGTGACATTTTCTTCGGCTGGGTGATAAAGCTGAAACCAAGCCTTGCCTTCGGTAATTTCAGCAATTTTTTCAATACTTGCCGTGGTGACAGTGCTTAATACAAAAGGAATGTTGTGTTCAAAAGCCGCTTTGGCTAATATTTCTGGAGATTTTGGCCACATCAGGCCTTGCAAACCAACAGGTGAAATACCAAATGGTGCATCATACGTATGTCCAAAAAGTTCTGTTTTTAAACTAGGTGTTTTATATTCAACCAAATACTTGGGCTTGAGTTCAATGTCTCGAATCCGATCAGTATTCTTTTTT
>MDSV01105501.1_pt1 | contig 14695 bp, 13 predicted proteins | sample 810851 | NCBI WGS metagenome assembly MDSV01 (sample SAMN05326640, study PRJNA326480) | marine metagenome | isolation source: seawater | place: Atlantic Ocean: North East | collected 2012 | reverse complement strand
CAATTGTTGGTTTTGTGGGTATGTTTTATTTATTATCATGTTATTTATTGGGAATATTAAAACTTAAAAATTATAGAACAAATTAATGAATAAAAAAAAATTAGTATTTTCAGGCGTTCAACCAACAGGAAATCTTCATCTAGGAAATTTCTTAGGAGCTCTCAAAAACTTTGTCTCGTTGCAAAAGGAGATGAAATGTATTTATTGTGTAGTTGACTTACATGCTATTACTGTTTTCCAAAAGCCTAATTACTTGCACGATAATGTGTTAGAAACAACAGCGAGCTTTTTAGCGACTGGTTTAGATCCTAATAACAGTATAATTTTTAATCAATCTTCAGTTTCTGGTCACGCAGAACTTGCTTGGATTTTAAACTGCGTTTCAAGAATCGGTTGGTTAAATAGAATGACTCAATTTAAAGATAAAGCTGGATCAGATAGAGAAAAGGCTAGCGTAGGACTTTACATTTATCCCAACCTTATGGCTGCAGATATTTTACTATATAAAGCTACTCATGTACCAGTTGGGGCAGATCAAAAACAACACTTAGAATTATCTCGAGATATAGCTCAGAAATTTAATAAGGATTTTAACTGCAAAGATTTTTTTCCTCTGCCAGAACCTTTAATATCTAAAAATATTTCTAGAATTATGAGTTTAAGGGATGGAACAAAAAAAATGAGTAAATCTGAGGAGTCTGATTACTCAAGAATAAATTTAAAAGATACTGCTGACGAAATAAATAAAAAAATAAAAAAAGCTAAGTCAGACTCAGACTCAATTCCTGGAGATATAAAGTCACTACAAAACAAACCAGAAGCTTTAAATTTATTAACTATATACTCAGAATTAACTAAAAATAGTTTAGATAAAATTATTTCAGAAATGGCAGGAAAAGAGTACTCTTTTTTAAAAACTAAATTAGCTGAGGTTTTAATTAATGAAATAACACCAGTAGGCAAAGAAATTCAGAAACTGCTTAAAGACAAGTTGTATTTAAAAAAAGTTTTAAAAAAAGGCAGTGAAAAAGCCAATATAATTGCTGAGGAAAACTTGAAGAATATACGTGAAAAAGTTGGATTGATATAATATAAAGCCTAAATGATACAAATAGAAGAAACACCCAATCCAGACTCATTAAAGTTCGTATCTGAAAAGATTTTATCGACTATTGGAACGGAGGAGTTTAAGAAAGATCAAGAAAAAGAAGTTAAGATTCCTTTTATAAAAGAATTATTAAATTTTAAGGGTGTGGAGTTAATTTTATTGTCAGAAAATTTTTTGTCAGTTAAAAAAAAAAGGGATGTATCTTGGAATGAATTAAAACCTATGATTATTTCTCATTTAAACGACTATCTTGAGAAGAACAAGGATCCTATTCTTAGAAATAATGAAAAAATAGCCCACGACTCCAACAACAAAAATGAAACTGTGAATAAAATTATAGAAGTTTTAGATTCAAAAATAAGACCGGCTGTGGCAAGAGATGGAGGAGATATTAAATTTAAATCCTTTGAAAATGGAGTAGTTAAAGTTCAGTTGCAAGGTAGCTGTTCAGGTTGCCCCAGTTCATTAATGACTTTAAAACAGGGTGTTCAAAATCTCTTAAAGCATTATATTAAAGAGGTTAATACTGTTGAGGCTGTAGAATGAAAAAAAAATTAGGTTATAGAGATAAATTAGTCGAGTTAGCATATATTTATGATGTCAAAGAAATTAAAGACTACGAAAAAAGTAGAAAAAATTTAACTTCTGGCCAATTAGAACTTATTTTAAAAAAAAATAAGATTATTATACCAAAAGATTTCAAGTCAAATTTTTTAAGGGATAATTTCCTCAAACCAGTATCAAAAATTAAATCTAATTTAGCCGAATTTAAAGAAAATAAAATTAAAGATAAAAATAGAGCAATAAGAAAAATAGAAAATTTTAAACTAGACACAAGTAGAAAAATTGGAAGGACTTTTAAAGATTTGTGGGTTCAACTCGGGAAAATTGGATTAAATTTTTTAAATATTATTCCACAATTGGGTAAAGTTATATTCAAATTTTTTGGAAGTCTATTTACTGACTTATTTCACGGTATTTATAATCAACAAATAGAACCTCAAAAAGCTAAAAGAGTAATTATAGTCATTTCATCTGTAGCAGTTGTAACAACAATTGTATTTAGTGGAATAAATTATTTCTCTGAGTTTGATCTTGCCAAAAAACTTGAAGTTAAAAAAGAGATAAAAAAACCTGATGTTAAAAAAGAAGCAAAAAAACCTGAGGTTAAAAAAGAGATAAAAAAACCTGAGGTTAAAAAAGAAGCAAAAAAACCTAAGTTAAAGAAAGATGAAAAAAAATCACAAAGTCAACCAAAGCTTGAAGTGAAAAGAAAAAATGTTGACGAGGTAATTCTGCCAAACCTCAACTTAAAAACAGAAACAGTTTTAAATTTGTTTAAAGATGTAGAGTACGATTTAGGTAAAGTTAGAACTCAAAAGTTAGTTAAGCCTATATATTTTACTCAATTTCCAAGAGATTTAGATGAACTACAAAGTACTAAACTCAAAAAAGAAACTTTTATAAAGATAGTTTTACCATTAATTGTTGCTGAAAACGAAAGAATATTAGCTGATAGAGAAAAACTAAACTTTGTCTCCAAAAAAAAATTCACAACTGACTTAGAAAAACAATGGATAAGACAAAAATTGTTAGAATATAAAGTAAAAAAAGGAAATATTAAGGAACTGAGTACAAGAATGGACATAATTCCAACTTCAATTGCATTAGCGCAAGCCGCAAAAGAGAGTGGATGGGGAACTTCAAGATTTGCATTGGAAGGTAACGCTATTTTTGGGCAATGGACTTGGAGCGGACAAGGAATAGCGCCATTAGACAGAGAGACAAACAAGAGTCACAAAATTTTGAAATTTCCAATTTTAAGAGCCTCCGTTAAAGCCTATCAAAACAATCTTAATACACACAAGAGTTATTTAAAGTTCAGACAAAAAAGATTGGCATTGAGGGATAAAAATAAAAAAATTAAAGGCTTAGAGTTAACCGAAACTTTAAACAATTATGCTCAAACAGGATCCGAATATACAAAAATACTAAACCAAATTATAAAACAAAATAGGTTATCTGATTTCGAACCAGTAAGATTGGTAAACTCAGTAAAAAAAATTGAGTTAAGTTCTTAAATTATCTATCACTAATTACAAATTGTATACCCAACCAACGCCAGTACCCACTTGGATCTCTCAGAGAGCAATTAATCCTCCCCCTTTCTCCTATGAATTTTTCACTAATGTTTATAATAAGTGTTAAATCATCTTGGAACATCACATCTGATTGTCTCCATTTGTTGCCTTCATTTGAGTAACAACTTAGTGATTTGAGGTTGGTAATATTTTCATAAAAATTTATTTCAATATTAGGTGGGTTTTTGTTTTGCAACAAGTATTTTTCATCTGGAGTAATATTTTTATATTTAAATGGCAAAGTTTTGGTTAGAGAATTAAATCTTTTTATCTCGCCATATTTTTCGTTTATTGGAAATCTAGGTAGTTCATAAAAATCTTTTGTTTCATCCATTACGCCAGAATGCTGTCCAAAAGCATATTTGAAACCTAAAGATTTAATAATATTTTTAAATTCTATACTGTATTCTCCAAAAGGATAAGAAAAAAAATCAGAATTTTTACCTAATTCTTTTTTAAAAATTGATATGGATTTTTTTATGTCAGCTATAATTGTTTCTTTATTTTCATCGACGAGATATTCATGGGTATGACTATGATTTCCAATTTCCACAAAGTCTTCTTTGTCTATTTCCCTTATTTGATCCCAAGTCATATAATTAAATGCTCCTACTTCACGTGTACTCACGAATAAAATAAATGGTATTTTCTTTTCTTTAAGTACTGGCCAAGCATTTTTATAAAATGACTCAAACCCATCATCAATTGTTAGAAGTATCTTTCTTCTTTTTTTGTTATTTTTTAATTCGTTTTCAAAATTTTTTGGATTGATAAAAAGAAATTTATTATCCTCAAGAATTTTTATATGATTAATAAACTCTTTAACTCTTATATTAGTTGAAGGATATTTATTTTCTTCAAACCTATGATACATAAGCGATATAATGCCAAAATCATCTATATTTTTTATATCAGAATTAGAGTACAAATAGTTTTGAAAAAACAGAATAATTATAAACGTTTTGATGATTAAAAATTTTTTAATAATAAATTTCATAGGCAAGGAAAATAAAATAGGTTTAAGAACAGATGATAATTTTTTTATTCATGATTTAGATCTAAAATTTAATAACAATGATCAACTTGTTTCGAGCATATTAAATTTAATAAAAAAACACAAAGTAAACTTTAATAATAATTTCTCCATACTCGTCAATAATGGGCCTGGGAGTTTTTCCTCAATAAGAATTTCGCTAGCTATAGCTAAAGGAATTAAAATCTCAAAAAATGTAAATTTATTCGGATTTAATAACACCGATCTTGGCCAATTTTCCCTTGTTAATATTGAACTTTTAATAAAAAAAAAATTATTTCAAAAAAATTTGATTAAACCCTCATATATAAGCTAGATTAATTTTATGAATTCAATAGAGGAAAAATGTAAAGCAAAAGGAGTAAGGCTTACAGATCAAAGAAAAATCATTGCTCAAGTAATGTCAGAGTCAAGGGATCACCCAGACGTTGACGAATTACATAAAAGAGTTAGTGGAATTGATAAAAAAATTAGTATTGCCACTGTATATAGAACTGTAAAACTTTTCGAAGAAGCCGGTATTGTAGAAAAACATGATTTCAAAGGCGGCAAAGCAAGATACGAGCAATCACCAGATGAGCACCACGACCATCTTATAGATATAAATAGTGGAGAAATAATAGAATTTGTCGATAAGGATATCGAAAAACTTCAAAATGAAGTTGCTAAAAAACTAGGTTATAAATTAGTCGATCATAAACTCGAACTTTATGGTTCAAAGATAAAAAAATAATTTGAAAAAAAAAATTTTCATTAAAACGCTGGGATGCCAAATGAATGAGTACGATAGTAATCGTATCTTAGATTTAACACGAAAGATCAATTATTTTCCTACTAAAAACTTATCAGAAACAAATTGTTATATTTTAAATACTTGTCACATAAGAGAAAAAGCTACTGATAAAGTTTATCACGATATAGGGAGATTAAAAAAAGAGTTTAGAGATAAAAGAAAACCAATTGTACTGATAGCTGGTTGTGTTGCCCAGGCAGAGGGAGATATTTTACTTTCAAAAGAAAAATACATTGACGCGGTTATAGGCCCACAATCTTATCATCAGATTAACGACATGATAACAAAACTTGAAAATAAATCGAAACCAATCAATTTTACAGAATTTGAAGTAATAAAAAAATTTGACAGTCTAAATAACTTGAAAAATTCTAATAACAAGATTTCATCATTTTTAACAATACAGGAAGGTTGTGATAAGTTTTGTAAATTTTGTGTTGTGCCCTACACTAGAGGATCAGAGCATTCTAGATCAATAAAAGAAATAGTGACAGAAGCAAATCATTTAGTTAAAAATGGAATAAGAGAAATTATTTTACTCGGACAAAATGTCAACGCGTATAACTTTAATGGTAAAAAACTTTCAGACTTAATTAAAGAAGTTTCTAAAATAAATAATTTGAAAAGAATAAGGTACACTACATCTCATCCAATTGATTTTAGTGAAGATTTAATTGAAACACATAAAAATTGTAAAAAATTAATGCCATTAATTCATTTACCAGTGCAAAGTGGATCTAATAAGATATTAGAAGCAATGAATAGAAAACATACAGTAGAAGAGTATCTGGAGATCATAAATAAGTTAATTAAAGCAAGACCTGACATTAAATTTTCAAGCGATTTTATAATTGGATATCCAAGTGAAACTGAAGACGATTTTAAGCAGACGTTAAAACTAATAACAAGAATTAAATTTATTAACTCATTTTCTTTTATTTTTAGCCCAAGACCAGGAACACCAGCTTTCAATTTAAGCAAGATAGATGAAAAAGAAGCAAAAAATAGATTAATAGAATTTCAACGAATAGCAGAAAAAATTAAAACCGAATATAGAAAAAAATTAATTAAAAGAACAACTAAAGTTTTATTTGAAAATAGGATGAGAAGCGAAGATAAATATTTTGGTAGAGACGAATATTTCAACTCAGTAATTGTTGAAAATGATAATGATCTAACAGGTAAAATAAGATATGTTAAAATTTTTAAAGTAAATCAAAATACATTATTTGGTGAAGTTGTTTCTAATTTAAATCAAACTAATTATGCTGCTTAATTAAATGTCAGAAATAAGTAAACTAGAACAAAGTCTTATCATAAAACATATTGATAAAGAGACTGTAAATATATCTATTAATGATAACGAAATGTTAATGGCTGTCGTAGGTCAATTTGATCAAAATATTAAAAGTTTATCAAAATTAACAAACACAAACGTTTATTTCAGAGGTAATTCTATAACTTGTAAAGGTGATAGAGAAAATTTATTGAGATTTTGTGAAGCTGTCAAATTTTTAATTAATAAATATTTTTTAACGAATATTATTGAAAAAGAAGATATAGTTTTATCAGTGAAAAAAAATTTAGAAGTCAATGAGTCTAACGTAAAGAGTTTTAAACAATTAATAAAAACTCCTAAAAAATCTGTTATTGCAAGATCTGAAAAACAATCTGAGTATATTAAGGCTTTGAAAGAAAATGATATTGTAATGTCACTAGGTCCAGCAGGTACAGGAAAAAGTTTTTTAGCAGTATCTGTTGCTGTAACTCTATTAATGGAAAAAAAAATAGACAGAGTAATTTTATCAAGACCAGCAGTTGAAGCAGGAGAAAAATTAGGTTTTCTGCCAGGAGATATGAAAGAAAAAGTAGATCCATATTTAAGACCATTATATGACGCTCTTTACGAATTGTTTGGAGCAGATAAAATAGATAAAAAAATTGAGACAGGTGAGATAGAAATAGCGCCGTTAGCTTTTATGAGAGGAAGGACACTTAAAAACTGTTTTGCAATTTTAGACGAAGCACAAAATGCAACAGAAACTCAAATTAAAATGTTTCTAACTAGAATAGGCGAAAATTCTAAATTAGTTGTTAATGGAGATCCAAGTCAAGTTGACTTAATAAACAAAACACATTCCGGTTTAATTAAATCAAGAAATATTCTAAGAGATATTAAAGAAATTAAAATAATAGAATTCGATCATAACGATGTTGTAAGGCATCCATTGGTTTCAAAAATCATTAAGGCTTATCAAAAAAAAAGCATTGATGATAAAAGTTAATGTTGTCACAAATAATATCAATTGGCTACGATATTTAAAAGATCCAAACAACTATCTCGATAGAAAAATTGGAAAGTTAAATTTTAAAATTAAAAAATTTAAAAAAAAAAAGATTTTTTTCACATTATTGTTATCAGGAAACAAAGAAATTAAAAATTTAAATAAAAAGTTTAGAAAAAAAAATAAAATAACAGATATATTATCATTTCCTTTTCAAACAAAAAAAGAACTTAAAAAACTATTAAAAAAAGAAAAGGAAATATATCTTGGAGATATTATTATAAATTTAAATAAGATTAATAATAAAAAAATAAAAAAAAATTTTAGAAAAGAATTAGATTGTCTCTGGATACACGGGCTGGTCCATTTATTTGGATATGATCACAAAAAAAATAAAGACTTTTTAAAAATGAATAAGATTGAAAAAAAATATTTTAATTTAGTAAATGCTTGAAAAATATTTAAATAATCGTTTTTGTGTCTTATATCTATTTCCATTTATTATTGGGTCTTTCGCAACATTATCTTTTGCACCATTCAACTTGACAATTGTCAATTTTATAGTTTTACCTCTTTTTTTTTATTTACTTGTTTATATTAACAAAAAATCTAAGTCTATTTATAGAAATAAATCATACAAAAAAAATTTTTTCATATTTGGTTTGGCTTTTGGCTTTGGATTTTTTCTAAGTGGAATTTCCTGGATTGTTAGTTCTCTAACATTTGATGAAAATTTTAAAATATTGATTCCTTTTGCTGTAGTGCTTATTCCCCTGTTTCTAAGTTTATTTTTTGCTTTTATTTCATTAATCATTGGTCCGTACTTAAGATTCAATTTTCCTTCCCTAATTTTGGTTATAGTGAGTTTGGCTTTTATAGATTTTTTAAGAGCCAAGGTATTTACTGGCTTCCCATGGAACCTTTGGGCTTACAGTGCGACGGGGTCAGAGGAGGTCTTACAACTAGTAAACTTAATAGGATTGTATTCATTCAACTTATTGGTTTTAACTTTATTTATTTTACCGTCAATTATTTTTTTTAAACTTAGCTTGGTAAAAAAAATATTAATTTATTTTTTTTCTATATCATTTATTTTAGCAATATATATCTACGGTAGTTATGAAATTAACAAAAATAAAAAATTTTTAGATAGCATTAATGAAAAAATTAACTTTAAAATTATATCTCCAAATTTTGACTTAGAATATGGACTAAATATAAACGATATTGAAGATAGATTAAAAAAATTAATCAGGTACAGCGATCCAGAAAAGAATATAAAAACAATTTTTGTTTGGCCAGAGGGTGTTTTTAGCGGATATAGTTATAATGATTTGTTAATTTTTAAAAAATTAATTCGTCGTAAATTTGATAAAAATCATTTTATAATATTTGGAGTAAACAAATTAGATTCTATCTCAGGTGATTTTTACAATAGCATGTTATTAGTAAATAATAATTTTGATATTGTTCAAAGCTACAATAAAAGAAAATTGGTTCCATTTGGTGAGTTTTTGCCATTCGAAAATATACTTAATAATTTTGGTTTCAAAAAAATTACTGAGGGACATGGATCTTACTTAAAAGGTAAAATTAATAATAATCTCAAAATTGATAAATTGAGTATTTTGCCATTAATATGTTATGAAATTATTTTTACGGATTTAATACAGAAATCTAATGAAAATACTAATCTCATTGTAAACATATCAGAAGATGGATGGTTCGGAAAATCAATAGGACCCGACCAACATTTTGTAAAATCAATATTTAGGGCTATAGAAAATAATACTTTTCTAATTAGATCTGCTAATCGAGGAGTAAGTGCTATAATTGATAACAAAGGCAATATAATCAAAAAGATTAACAGAAATGAGGCTGGAAATATTGAATTTGAAGTACCGTTAGTAAAATCGAATAAAATTAAAAATGATTTGATCTTTTTTGTTCTTTTAATTAAATATCTTCTAATCTTTTTAATTTACAGAAAATTAAATGCAAAATAATAAATATTTATTTACAAGCGAGTCTGTTTCTGAGGGACATCCAGACAAAGTTTGTGACAGAATTTCCGATATGGTTGTAGACTCATATTTATCAAAAGATCCTTTTTCTAGGGTAGCTTGTGAAACATTAACAACAACCAATAAAGTTGTCTTGGCTGGAGAAACTAGAGGACCAAAAATTGATAAAGAGGAATTAATCTCAAAAGTTAGAGATTGCATCAAAGACATAGGATACGATCAAGAAGGTTTTAGTTGGAAAACTGCGAATATCGAAACTTTCCTTCATGAGCAGTCAGCAGATATAGCCATGGGCGTTGACTCTAAAGATAATAAAGATGAAGGGGCAGGCGATCAAGGTATTATGTTTGGTTATGCATGCAACGAAACAGAAGAATTAATGCCAGCTCCAATTCATTACTCACATAAGATTTTGAGATTAATGGCTGAAGATAGAAAAAATGGAAAGCTAAAAGGAATCGAACCAGATTCAAAAAGTCAAGTGACAATGCAATATGAAAATGAAAAACCCATTAAAGTTACCTCAGTAGTAATTTCAACTCAACATTCTAAAGATCTTAATCAAGAACAAGTAAAAGATGTAATTATTCCATACATTAAAAAATCTATTCCAGAAAATTTACTATTAGGTCTTGATACTAATGAAATTTATATAAATCCAACTGGTCAATTTATCATTGGTGGACCAGATGGAGATACTGGACTGACAGGAAGAAAAATTATAGTCGACACATATGGTGGAGCAGCGCCACATGGTGGAGGGGCATTTTCGGGAAAAGATCCAACAAAAGTAGATAGATCAGCTGCTTACGCATCAAGATACCTAGCAAAAAATATAGTTGCAGCAGGAGTATCCAAAAAATGTTTAATCCAACTTGCTTACGCTATTGGTGTGTCCAAACCTTTATCAATTTTTATTAAGTTAGCTAGCGGAGATGAAAAAAAAATTGATGGAGTAAAAAAAGCGATAGAAAACAATTTTAACTTATCTCCAAGAGGAATTAGGGAAATGTTAAAACTTAATAACCCTATTTATGAGATTACTTCTGCATACGGTCATTTTGGCAGGAGGCCTACAAATAAAGGTGAATTTACTTGGGAAAAAACAGATAAAATTGATTTATTTAAAATGTGATCTTGAAAAAACCCTAATTTTCTTTTAAAAAACATTAAAACAATTGAACTTTCAAAATGGGCACTAGCCCATTTTTTTTTAGGAATAATAAAATGTTAAATAGAGGATTAGATAAATTAGAACTTTTAAGAATCGTTGAGGCTGTAGCTAATGAAAAATCTATAGATAAAGAGCTTGTGATTGGCTCAATGGAAAGCGCTATTCAAAAAGCAGCTCTAACTAAATTCGGAAATGATAATAACATCGAAGTCTTAATTGATAGAGAGACAGGTGATATAAAAATTCAAAAAGTTTTAGATATTGTTGAAAATGTTGAGGACTCTTCAAGAGAAATAACTTTAGAAGATGCAAAAAAAAATAATCCAAAACAAAAAGATTTAAAAGTTGGAGAAAAAATTTTTGAAGAACTTCCCCAAATAGATTTTGGTAGAATAGCAGCTCAAAGCGCTAAACAAGTGATAAGCAGTAGAGTAAGAGAGGCAGAAAAAAATAGGCAATACGAAGATTTTATTGATAAGCAAAGTCAAATTTTAAGTGGGATTATTAAAAGATTAGAGTATGGCAATGTAATTGTAGATCTGGGAAAAGCAGAAGGTGTTATTAAAAAAGATGAGCTTATACCACGAGAAATTTTAAAAACAGGAGATCGTGTAAAAGCATATTGTTACGAAGTTAGAAAGGAATTAAAAGGTCATCAAATATTTTTGTCCAGAGCGCATCCACAATTTTTAGCAAAACTATTTTTTCAAGAAGTTCCAGAAATTTATGAGGGTACTATTGAAATCAAATCTGTAGCACGTGATCCAGGTAGCAGAGCAAAAATATGTGTACATTCTCAAGACTCGTCAATTGATCCTGTAGGAGCTTGTGTTGGAATGAGAGGTAGCAGAGTTCAGACTATTGTGAATGAATTACATGGAGAAAAAATTGATATTATAAAATGGACAGAAGATTTGCCAACTTTGATTTCAGAGTCTTTATCTCCAGCAGAAATACAAAGAGTACTCATAGATCAAGATAACAAAAGAATTGATATAATTTTAACAGAGGAAAATTTGAGTAAAGCAATTGGAAGAAGAGGACAAAATGTAAGATTAGCATCAAAATTAACAAACTTTGAAATTGATATACTTACAGACAAAGAAGACTCCGAGAGAAGACAAGCTGAGTTTAAAGATAGAACTGAAACTCTAATAAAAAATCTTGAAGTCGATGAAACCTTGGGTCAACTCTTAGTTTCTGAAGGATTTGTGTCCATAGATGAAATTGCCCAATCAAGCCCTGAAAACATATCTAAAATTGATGCAATAGATGAGGAAACAGCTAAAGAATTAATAACAAGATCGAAAGAAACTTTGATTAAAGAAAAAGAAGCAGTAGCAGAAAAGCTAAAAGAATTAGGAGTGGAAGAGGCATTAATAAATCTTAAAGGTATGACCCAGGGCATGCTAGTAATCTTGGGACAAAAAAATATAAAAAAACTTAGTGACTTTGCAGATTTGTCTTCAGACGAATTAATCGGTGGATATGATGAATTAAAAGGAAAAAAGATAAGAATTGAAGGTTATCTTGAAGAATTTTCATTATCAAGAAAAGAAGCAGACGAATTAATTATGTCGGCTAGAGAGATTGTGTACAAGTAATGTTATGGAAAAAGATAAAAAAAAAACACTTACGATTTCATCTGACTTAAAAAGAAAAATAGATACATCATCAATTTCAACTTCAGGAAAAAAATCTTTCTCTGTAGAGAAAAAAAAACCTTTTAAAACAAATAAAACTTATACCAAACCTTCTTCTGGGGTTAATCAGAATCACGATATAAAAAAAAAAAATTTTGCAAGAAAGTTTGTAGAACAACAAGCCACTAAAGATTTTATAAAAAAAGAGAATAAACCAGCGGGAAAAAGTAAGCTTAAGCTTAAAGGTCCAGTAGATAAACGTGATTTTAAACTTACTGTTTCAAGAGCTTTAAATGTTGAAGAAATAGAGATCAAGCAAAGAAGTTTGGCTTCTGTAAAACGAGCAAGACTTAAAGAAAAAAAGAAACCCGAAGGTGATGAGAAGAGGGAATTTAAAAAAGTAATTAGAGAGGTAAAAATTCCTGAGCAAATTACAATTCAAGAGCTCTCAAATCGAATGGCAGAAAAATCAAGTGATATAATCAAATTCTTATTTAATATGAAAGTAGTTGCTACAATTAATCATAATATTGATAAAGATACAGCTGAATATATAGTAAAAGAATTTGGTCATAATCCAATTTTAGAAGAAGCGCCATCTATAGAGACAAATAAATCAGAGGAAAAATTTAAAGGTGAAGTTAAAAATAGACCTCCTGTTGTAACTATAATGGGACATGTAGATCATGGAAAAACATCTTTACTTGATTCTTTACGTGACTCAAATGTAGTTTCAGGCGAACACGGTGGGATAACTCAACATATAGGCGCTTATCAAGTAAATACAGAAGATAATAGGTTAATTACTTTTATAGACACACCTGGTCACGCTGCATTTACTGAAATGAGAGCACGAGGATCAAAAATCACTGATATAGTCGTATTAGTTGTTGCTGCCGATGATGGAATAAAGCCCCAAACTGTTGAAGCAATAAAGCATGCTAAGGCTGCAAAAGTTCCAATTATTGTAGCAATTAATAAATGTGATTTGCCAGAAAAGAATATAAGTAAAATTAAAAATGAAATGATGCAATACGAATTAATTGCCGAAGATTTAAGTGGTGATACATTATTTGTAGAGGTTTCAGCACTTAAAAAAATTAATTTAGATAAATTAAAGGAAAGTATATTACTGCAGTCAGAAATTTTAGATCTAAAAGCTTCATTTAGCGATAAAGCAAAAGGTGTTGTAATAGAGTCTAAAATTGATAAAGGAAAAGGTCCTGTCTCAACTATTTTAATAAGCAATGGAAAACTTATTCGAGGAGATTATTTTATTTGTGGAGATACATGGGGAAAGATAAGAGCGATGATAAATTATGAGGGAAAAATAGTTAACGAAGCGCTACCATCTATGCCAGTAGAAATTCTTGGAATGAATAACTCAGCTTATGCAGGTGCAGAATTTATGGTTACAGAAGACGAGGAAGAAGCTAAGAAACTAGCAGAATTCAGAAAGAATAATTCTTTACAAAACAAAGTCATTGCGAAAGATAAAACGACCTTATTTGAAAATATTAAAGATAAAGATGAATTAAACATTATCATCAAATCAGATGTTCAAGGATCAAGTGAAGCATTAAAAATGGCAATTAATAAAATTGAACATAAAGAAGTTGAAGCAAAAATTATCTTATCAGATATAGGAATGATAAATGAAACAGATGTATCTTTAGCAAAAGCTTCTAACGCAATACTTATTGGCTTTAACGTTAAACCTAATAGAGAGGCAAAAAAATTAGCAGAGGAACAAAAAATTGATGTTAAGTATTTTAATATTATTTACGAGGCTATTGATTATGTTGAAAAATCACTATCAGGACTCTTAGAACCAGATATTAAAGAAACAGTTCTCGGAAGCGCTGAAATTCAAAAAATATTTAAAGTATCTACAGCAGGTAAAATTGCTGGATCGAAAGTTGTTAGTGGTGAAATAAAAGCAAAATCTAAAGCCAGAATTATAAGAGATGGTGTAGTTGTATATAGCGGAGAAATTTTAACAATCTTTAGAGAAAAAAATCAAGTAAAAGAAGTTGGTACAGGTTTAGAATGTGGAATTAGTATTAAAGATTTCATTGACTTTAAAGAAAAAGATGTAATTGAGTCATATTTGGCAGAAGAGATTCAAAGATCAATTTAATAAATAAAATGATGAGCAATCAAAATTCAGAAAGACCTTTTAGTCAGAGACAATTGAGAGTTGGAGAGCTCGTAAAGCAAAATTTAGGTGAATTATTCATTAGAAATGAAGCAAAAATTCCTTCAATTAACTCTAAACTAATTACTGTTACAGAAGTAAGAATGACGCCTGATTTGAAGACAGCTAGAGTTTACGTCATCCCTTTAGGAGGCATAGACACTAAAGAAACAGTTAGGATCTTGACGGAGTACTCACATCTTGTTAGAAGAGCGTTGTCTAAAAGGCTAGATATTAAGTTTCTTCCTAAACTCACATTTGTTGAAGATAACTCATTTGAATATGCTGAAAAGATTG
>MDSV01173528.1_pt1 | contig 14697 bp, 15 predicted proteins | sample 810851 | NCBI WGS metagenome assembly MDSV01 (sample SAMN05326640, study PRJNA326480) | marine metagenome | isolation source: seawater | place: Atlantic Ocean: North East | collected 2012 | reverse complement strand
GCATTCTAGGAGCTGTGGCTTGGGCATTCGACTTTGCAATGTCAGGCTTATTCTTCCCACTTGTACTTGGTGTATGGTGGAAGAGAGCTACAAAAGAAGGTGCGGTTGCAGGAATACTTGGAGGTTTGGCTTCAGGAACGGCATATTTAATTTATGTTGGTCCTAAGTTTATGGCTAATACTCCATGGCTTGGAATTGACCACTTAAGATTTGGTATCATAGGGGCATCAGTAAGCTTAGTTGCAATGATTGTAGTTAGCTTAATGACTAAAGAACCTAGTAGTGCCATTCAAAAGATGGTTGATGACGTTAGGATACCTAGCGGAAGAGCTATTCTTGGAAAACAACACTAAATAAAATTATTTATTATAAAAGGGGCGATTTATTCGCCCCTTTTTTTTTGCTTTTAGCTTTCAACTTACCATGCTAATTTAGTTTATGCCTATTTGGGTATTAATTTTAGATTATATACTGGGAATAATAATGTGGACTTTGATAGGGAGATCGGCAATGAACATTTTTCAAAGGGAGGACTCAAACTTTTTTTTTATGAAAGCTTTTGTAAAATTAACTAATCCTATATTAAAATTATTTAAATTTATTACTCCAAGTTTTATAATTCCACTTTTTATACCATTATATGTTGCCTGGTTTTTCTATATGTTTAGGTTCTATGCAATGCCTTATATGTTAGGATATGATGTTATGGGTATGCTTTCATTTCCGCTTGAGAGTGATATTGCAAAAGAAATTTATCGATTGTTTAGTAAATAGATCAAAATGAGCGCTAAACTTTATACATTGATATCCTTTATAACGCTGTTCTGGTTTTTTTGTTTATATATTGGTTTTAGAAACCAAAAAAAAATTATAACACCAGTTGATTTTTTCATATATGGCAGACAATTACCTAGTTGGTCTTATTTTGCTATAATTACGAGCGTAGTATTTTCTGGCTTAATTTTTTTTTTACATCCTAGTCTAATTTTTTTAAATGGTTTGCCGTTTTCAGTTACTTCTCTTTTTGTAATAACTACCCCATTGATAGGAGTGATTTTCTCTAAAAGACAATGGATACTTTCAAAAAGATACGGATATTTAACGCCTTCGGAAATGGTTTCTGATTACTTTAAGAGTGATATTTTAAGAATATTGGTTGTAATCATTGCTCTAGGTTTCTCAATTCCTTTTATAGCTATGCAGCTTTCTTTTGGGGGGTTACTTTTAAATATAATCACTGACAATATTTTAGGAAGAGGTTCTGCATCAATTTTGATAGGTGCTGTTGTTTGTGTGTATTTAAGTACGGGAGGAATAAGGTCATTAATTATTATAGACTCTATTCAATTTCTTTTAATAATTTTTGGAATTATTTGTATTGGATTTATTACTTATGATTTAGTGGGTGGCTGGAGCCTGCTCAATGAAAGCTTATCAAGAATAGCAGGTATAAAAGAAAATTTATTTAATATTAAAGAAAATTATAATTCTTATCTTTCAATACCGGGGACTATTAAAATTACAAATATACTGAATGATGAGCTCCCTTACAATGGTGTATGGACATCCTCAATGATACTTACTTTTGTTTTGGCTTTAAGTGGCATTCAATTAGCACCTAATATTTCCATGATAACATATGCTAGTAAAGACCCCGGATATTTTGCAACTCAGCAGATTTGGTTCTCAGGTTTTTTAATTGGTTTTATATTAATTTTCTTTGTAACTGGAATTGGAATGGGGTCTGCATTGCTGGGGGCAAATAACATTATAAATGAAAGCGGCAATAATATTTCAAATATTTTACCACCTAATATTTATCCTGATAATTTTATGGCTTTAGTTCCAAATATTATTAATCTTGTTGGTGAATATTCTTTTATCTTTTTTGGAATTTTGGGAATCTGCGCAATTGCAGCTGTACAGTCAATGGCAAGTTTAATTTTAACTTCAAGTGCAATTGTAACAAGAGATATAATTAAAAAGTTCTTCGTAGATAATCTAACAAATAAAATGGAAATTTTTTCATCAAGGATTTTAATTATGTTTATTTTTATAATTTCACTTATTTTATCCCTACTTGCAAAAAATAATATATTTGATTTAGGTAGCTTTGCATTGGCAATTGCATGTCAAATGTTTGTGCCTTTGTTGGCTATATGTTACTTTTCATGGTTTACGAAGCAGGGTGTGGCATTTGGAATTGCTGTTGGAATTACTGTTGTAATTTTTACTGATGGAATTGGACAGAGTTTGTTTGGACAAATAGTTCCATGGAATAAGTGGCCATTAACTATTCATTCTTCTGCTTGGGGTTTAATTTTTAATCTTGTTGGAGCAACAATAATATCTTTTATTACTCAAGAAATAAAGGAAACAAAAATAAAAAGTAAAATTCATGAGTTTATAAATGAAAACAAAAACTACTCCATATCTAGAAGAAGTTTAAAACCGAGTGCGTGGATTATATTAATAGTATGGATATTTTTTTCATTTGGACCTGGCCTGCTGGTTGGAAATGAATTATTTGGCAAACCTATTAACGTAGAAAGTTGGTCTTTCGGTATGCCCTCGATTTGGGTTTGGCAGATAATTTTTTGGGGAATGGGTATTTTATTGGTCTGGTTTTTGGCTGTTAAGATGGAAATGTCAACATCCCTGGAAAAAAACATAGTTTCACAAACAGAAGATATTAATAATTCATAGTTATAGTAAAATATTTTTTGACATATAATTATTTAAAACTATAAATAATTACATATGCCTAGATCAATTAAGATTTCTCCTTCAATACTCTCGTGTGATTTTAGCAAAATTGGGACAGAAGTAGAGGCTTTAGAAAAGGCCGGTGCAGACTATATTCACGTTGATGTTATGGATGGTCATTTTGTTCCAAATCTTACCATTGGACCAGATGTTATAAAAAATATAAGACCTTTTAGTAAAAAAATTTTTGATGTTCATTTGATGATTTCACCAGTCGATAAATACATTCAACAATTTGCTGAGGCTGGAGCTGATATAATCACTTTTCACCCCGAAGCAACGGATAATACTGCAAAAACTATCGAGTTAATAAAAAAATTTAAAAAAAAAGTAGGCATATCTCTTAAACCAAAAAGTAAAATTGATATAATTAAAGACTACCTTGATCAAATCGATTTAGTTTTGATTATGAGTGTTGAGCCAGGTTTTGGTGGCCAAAAATTTATGCCTGAAGTTCTTCCTAAATTAAAAGAGCTAAAAAACATTATTGAAAAAAAGAACTTGAATGTTGATCTTGAAATAGATGGTGGTATTAACTTTGAAAATTCAAAAATTGCTAAGGAGGCTGGTGCAAATATACTTGTATCTGGCTCAACAATATTTAAAAAAAATAATGGAGATTTAAAGAAGAATATCAATTTACTACGCCAAAATTAATTAATGATAAGATTAAAAAATATTTATATTTATTTTTTAGCTGTTAAAAAAATTTTAATAAGAACAATAAAAGAGTTTTTTTTTGGTTCAAATTATTACAATAAACTATTAGATACAGAAACTCCATCAAGTTTTTTATTTAACCCAAATCCATATTTATTATCTCCTTTTTTAAATCATAAAGATTCACTAATTAAAATATCCAATGAAGATGTGAGAAATTTCAGAATAAATCTTTTTAAAAATAAGGAAAAAAAAAAATATACATAATTTTTTATGGTTAAATTTAATTGATAGAAAAAATGAAAATGAAATAATCCAAAAAATCATAAGAGAATGGATAACAAAATATAGTAAATACACTAAAAGTATTTGGGATGAAGATCTTACCAGTCTTAGAATTATTAGTTGGATCTCAAATGCTGATTTAATTTTAAATAATAATGATAAAGATTTTAATAAGTTTTTTTATAAGAATATTATAAGACAAATAAATTTTGTAAAAAAAAATATAAATAATTTAAATGATGAAAATAAGAAAATATCATCAATAAGCTTATTAATACTTTCCGGATTAGTCTTTAAGGAATATTCTAGTTATTATAATATTGGTTTAAAAGAGCTAAAAAGATTTATAGATAATTATTTTGACGAAAATGGTTTCCCAACTAATAGAAATTTTGAGAATTTATTAACATTCGTTCAGTATTTTATACTTATCAAGGAATGGATTAAAAGTGCTCAGGAAACGGTACCAGAATATGTAGAAGGAATTATTGAAAAAAATTTAATTTGTCTTAACTCTCTTAATAATCCTTCAAAGAAACTTCCATTATTTAATGGGTCCACTGATAAAAGTTTAAACAATTTTTTTACATATCTTGATAAACTTAATTATAGTTTAAAGAAAAATCTTAAATCAGTTGGACAGGTTCAAATAGTTAAAAATAAAAAAACAACTTTGTATTTTGACTCCGGCGAGCCCCCAAATTATAAGCATTCAAAAGATTACCAGTCGGGGCCATTATCATTTGAATACTCAAGCGATACAGATAAAATTATTACAAATTGTGGTTATGGTAGAAAAATATCTAAAAAGATTCAAATTTTAAGCAAATTTACAGCTGGTCAGTCCACACTTTGTATTGATGATACGTCAGTTGTTAAGTTTAAGAAAAGTAATTTGATTAACAAAGCTTACGGTTCAACTATAAGTAACTCTTTTAAAATTTTTGACGTAGAAAGAAAAGAAGATGAAATAAATATTATAGTTTCTGCAACTCATAATGCTTATCTTGAAAAATTTGGATATCTTCACAAACGAAAAATTAATTTTTATAAAAAGAGCAATAGTATCGAGGGTAGTGATTATTTGATAAAAAAAAATGGAAGCTCAAATGTTGGGTTTTCAATTAGATTTCACCTTTATCCAGGTATTAATACAATTAAAACACTCAGCGGAAAAAGTATTCTTTTGCAAATTAATAAAAAAAAGTCTTGGGTTTTTTCATCTGATGAATTAGCAATTGATTTAGAAAAAAGTCTTTTTTTTGGAAGAAATAAAACATTAAATAATAAATGTATCGTAATTTATGGAAAAACAATGGATCAAGATATTAATATTAATTGGAAGTTAAAGAAAGCCAGTTAATAGTATGTCAATAAAAATTAAAAATGCTCTAATCTCACTTTCAGATAAAAATGAACTAGTAAAATTATTAAAAGTTCTTAAAAATTTTAACGTAAATATAATTAGCTCAGGTGGAACATTTCAAGAAATTAAAAAACTTGGATACAAATGTACTGAGGTTTCTAAATTTACAAAATTTAAAGAAATGCTTGAAGGCAGAGTAAAAACACTTCATCCAAAAATTCATGCAGGTATTTTGAGTAGAAGATCAAATAAGAAACACAAGAGAGAGATGAATAAAAATAATTTTCAATATATAGATTTGGTTGTTGTTAATTTCTATCCTTTTCAGGAAACAATCAGAAAAACTAAAAATTTTAGAACAATCATTGAAAATATAGATATTGGGGGACCTACACTAGTAAGAGCAGCAGCTAAAAACTTTAATGATGTTTCAGTTATAACTGACAAAAAAGATTACAAAGATTTAATATCTGAGCTTAATAAAAACAAGGGTTCTACAAGTTTGAAATTTAGAGAAAAAATGGCATCCAAAGCTTTTAGTTTAACAGCGTACTATGACTCGGTTTTATCAAATTGGTTTAATGATAAACTAAATATTAAATTTCCTGAAAAAAAAACAATATTTGGAAATAGAATTTCAGAATTACGATATGGTGAGAACCCCCATCAGAAAAGTTCGATTTATCTTAACGAACTGTCAATTGAAGAAACAGGTCTAAAGAAAATCAAAGGTAAGGAATTAAGCTATAATAATTATAACGACATTTATACTGCATTAGAAATATTAAATTCATTTAAAAAAAAAGGCACAGTTATAATAAAACATGCTAACCCTTCCGGAGCATCAATAAGTGGCTCTCCACTATCTACTTTTAAAGAGTCTTATTTATCGGATCCTGTAAGCGCTTTTGGTGGAATTGTTGCATGCAACTTTAAAATTAATAAAAATATTGCTAAAGAGATGTCAAAGATATTTTTTGAGGTTATTTTAGCAAAAAAGTTTGACAAGGAAGCACTTAAAATATTTGAAAAAAAGAAAAAATTAATTCTCTTAGATATATCAAAATTTAAAATAAAGAAAAATTATGAAATAAAGAATTTTAATAATTCTTTTTTAATGCAAGAAAAAAATAATATCGTGTTTGATAGGAAAAAATTGAAATTTGTTACAAAACTTAAACCATCAAAAAAAGAGGTGGGGCAAGCTGAATTTGCTTTTAATGTCTGCAAATATGTAAAGTCAAATTCAATCGTAATATCTAATTCATTCTCAACAATAGGAATAGGTGCCGGACAGCCAAGTAGAGTTGATAGTTGTAAAATTGCTGTACAAAAGGCAAAAAGTTTTCAGAGAAAAAAACTTAAAAATTCAGTTGCAGCATCAGATGCTTTTTTCCCTTTTTCTGATGGTGTCAAAAGTCTAATCAAAGCCGGGGTAAAAGTTATTGTTCAACCTGGAGGATCTATAAGAGATTCTGAATCTATAAAATTAGCAAATAAAGCAAAAGTGAAAATGATTTTCACCGGTATTAGACATTTTTATCACTAATTTATATTATCTATTTTAGCAGCCAATATAAAATCACTTTCTGCCAAACCTTTTATTGCATGTGTTGAAATTTTAATTTTTGCGTAACCCCATCCAAAAATAATGTCGGGGTGATGATTTTCTGTTTCAGCAATATCTCCGACTTTGTTAATAAAAGTTTGACTATTTTTAAAATCCTTGAACTTAAAATTTTTTTCGAGATAATAGTTTTTATCTTCGTTGCTTTTAACATCCCATCCATCAACCTTTTTTAAATATTTGTGAATTTCATCAAGTTTAAATGCTGGGATACCACCTTCACAAGGAACACATTTCTTTTTTGCTAATTCACTCATAGAAAAATTATAACATATAAAAATTAATAAAAAAGGTCTGCGTCAATATTATATTTTATAATTAGACAGGTAATAATCATGTCCACCCTTATCGATATCATGAAGAAGTTGAAAATTATATTTTTTTAAAAGAGTCAAAACTTTCTCTTTCATATGATCCACTACTTCTATCTGTAAGAAAATCTTATTAGAGCTTTTGGTAAAAAAATTTATTGCACCCTTTAAAACTTCAAACTCATGTCTTTCTACATCTATTTTTACATATACTAACTTGTTTTCATGCTTAAATTTTTCATCAAAGACTTTTGTTTTTATTTTTCGATAAGATATTTTATCCATATTATATTGATTTTCATTAACTTCTCTTTTTATATCTGATTCATTAAGTAGTGCAAATCCACTTTTCTTTTTTAAATCTGTTACCCAGAAATTTTTTTCTGCATTAATATTTGAAAGTGCAAAATTAAATATCTCTACTTTGTCAAAATTATTTACCTCTTTGCTTTTTTTTATTTGATCATAACTTTCCGATATGGGTTCAAAAGAAATAACTTTTAAATTTCTATACTTTGAAGCTAAATAAAGTGAGTAGTAACCAATGTATGCTCCGATATCTAAAAATAGGTCAAATTTTTTAAGATCAACTTTATTTTCTGCGAAATCAATTTTTTCTTTATCGTAATGACCTTTTAGATATATTTCTCTGTCTATCGATGATTCTACATTTAAAAATATTTTGAAGGTTTCAAGTTTAATAAATAATTTTTTTTTTGAATAAAAACGTCTGATAATTGAAGGTACGAGCCTTTTAAAAACTTTAAATTTATATAAAAAGATAAATAGATTTCTCATTAATGGAGCGGGAGAAGGGAATTGAACCCTCGACCTAAACGTTGGCAACGTTTCGCTCTACCACTGAGCTACTCCCGCATTCAAAAGAGATTATAAATACAGCTTTTTTGTAATGCAAGTGGTAATAAAAAATAGGTATTCTTTCTAACTTGCGAACTGTAGAATATTAATTAAAAATTATGAGTAAAGTCCGCAATATTTTATTTATCATGGCTGACCAATTAAGATGGGATTATCTATCTTGCTATGGACACCCACACTTAAAAACACCTAATATTGACAGTCTTGCAAAAAGAGGAGTGTTGTTTGAATCTGCTTATGTTCAATCTCCGGTTTGTGGCCCTTCTAGAGCTTCTTATTATACCGGTCGAACTGTTTTCAGTCATGGTTCTACTTGGAACCAGGTTCCACTGCCTATTGGAGAATTAACTATAGGAGACTATCTGAGAAAATCCGGAATAAGAACTGGAATTGTTGGTAAGACACACATGAAGCCTGATGCTGAAGGTATGGCGCGTTTGGGAATAAATAAAGATACTGAAATTGGTTTAATTGTAAGTGAACCAGGTTTTGAACCATACGAGAGAGATGATGGTCTTCATCCAAATAATCACGTAAAAAAATATAAAAAAAAATTATCTTACAATGATTGGCTTAATAAACTCGGATATGAGGGTAATAATCCATGGGATAGTTGGGCTAATTCAGCTGAGGGAAAAAATGGCGAGATACTAAGTGGTTGGAAATTAAGAAATTCAAATAAACCTGCAAGAATTTCTGAAAAACATTCAGAAACAGCATTTATGACAAATAGGGCGATGGAATTTATTGATGAAAGTTCCGACAAACCTTGGTTTTTACATTTATCTTATATTAAACCTCATTGGCCCTATATCGCGCCAGCGCCTTATCATAATATGTTTTCTCAAAATCAATTTAGTCCTGTTCAAAGAAGCGAATATCAAAAAAAAGATATGAACCCGGTTTATAAAGCTTTTGTAGAAACTAGAGTATCGAAAACTTTTTCTAAAGATGAAGTTCGTAATACTGTTATGTCAGGTTATATGGGCTTGATAAAACAAATTGACGATAACCTTGGAAGGCTTTTTGATTTTCTTAATAAGAAAGGAAATATGAAAGATACAATGATAGTATTTACTTCTGATCATGGTGATTATCTAGGAGATCACTGGCTAGGAGATAAAGAATTATTTCATGAACAAATAGTTCGAGTTCCAATGATTATTTACGATCCAAGGGAGTCAGCTAATAAGACACGAGGAAAAAAAGAAAAACGTTTCATTGAAGCAATAGATCTTTTGCCTACTTTTTTAGATGCAGTTGAAAGCAAAGAGAGTAGGCACCGGCTTGAGGGAAATTCATTAAAACCAATTATCAATGATGATAAAATAAATCAATGGAAAGATGCTGTGTTTAGCGAGATTGATTATTCATTTAATGATGCAAGAAAATTACTTAAACTAGGAGCGTCGGATGCAAGAGGATATATGTTGCGAACATCGAAATGGAAATATATTTATTTTAAAGGTTTTCCAGCACAATTATTTGATTTAGTAAAAGATCCAGAGGAGTTTATAGACCTTGGACAATCTGCTGATTACAAAAATATAAGAGATGAAATGAAAGAGTTACTTTTAAAAAGATTAGTAAATAGAAAAAATAGAGTGGCAGCAACAGATGAATTTGTTTTGAAAGACAGAGATTACTCTAAAGAAGACGATATTATGATAGGCGTATGGTAATGAAAAAATTTCTCAATAGTAGAACCGAAAAGATTTCTGCTTCAATCTCATTAGTCTGGTTAGTAATTATTTTTGCCTCAACTATGACTGGACGTTATAAGGATACACAAGGATTTTTTATTTTTGGATTAACGCCATTAATTATTGGTTGGGGAATTTATTATATTTGGTATGAAGATGTTAAAAGAAAAAAAATTGACTTTTTCAAATTTTTTAAAACTAAAAATAAAATTAATACAAATATAAAGTGGAAGCAGTCTAGATGGGTTGAGGTTGCAACAATTTTTGGTGCTGTGATTTTTACAAGAGCTTTTGGGGTTATGGGTTTAGCAGCTACTTTTGTTGGTTATGTTGCCTATAAATTTTTTGATAAAAAAAAATATAAAAAACCAATATCTATAAGTATTGGTACATTCTGCGGCCTATTATCTTATATAATATTTGCATCAATTATTTTATCTTAAAGATATGAAAAATACTGAAGTTGAAAAAATAATTCAACCTATATCAGCATCTGATGGTGCTGGGGTAAAATTAAAAAGAAGCATTGGTGTTGAACCAAACTACTTTGACCCTTTCTTAATGCTAGATGAATTTGGATCAGAAAATAAGGACGATTATGTTGCTGGTTTTCCTGCACATCCACATCGAGGTATTGAAACGGTGACATACATGTTGGCCGGGGAGTTTGAACATAAAGACAGCACTGGTGGTAGAGGACGTATGACAGCAGGTGATGTCCAATGGATGAAAACTGGGAGCGGAATAATTCATTCTGAAATGCCTGCAATGAAAGAGGGTAAATTGCATGGTTTTCAACTTTGGATAAACATGCCAGCTAAATATAAAATGAATAATCCTGAGTATATTTATATAGACTCAAAAAAAATGAGTGTTCATAAAGATCAAGAAAAGCAAATAAAAGTTATTGCTGGTAAATTTGAAAAAGCGGAAGGACCAGTCAAGAAACATAACGTTGATCCAATTTATTTTGATGTAGAACTAGGTGAAAAGAAAGATTTTAACTTTAAACTTCCTAAAACTCATAATTCATTTATTTATTTAATCAAAGGAGAAATTAAAATTGGGCAAAACAAACATAGCCAAATTAAAGACTCGACTTTAATCCTATTAAACAATGGCGAAGAGTTAAATATTTCTGCGGTAACTAAAGCTAAATTTTTGTTAATTTCAGGAAAACCAATTGGCGAACAGATTGCAAGAGGCGGTCCGTTTGTGATGAATACAAAAGAAGAAATTACTCAAGCTATTAGTGATTACCAGAATGGAAAGTTTGTTAAACAAAACTAATTTTGAAATAATTTACTGTATATGCAATCTGATATAATCTTGTGCGAAACAGCATTTGGATGGCCTTCTCCTTCAACAGCATATTTCTCTCCCTCTAGAAAATAACAGTTTATATTTTGAATAGATTTTTCATTAATGAATTTTTCATACTCAGCCTTTTTTTTATCTGGAAGTTTATTTAAAAATAATAATATAAATTTTGCATTTTTTTTATCTGCAATTTCCTTCATTTCTAAAATAACCTCTTGTGAAATTTTAGTTTCATCAAAGGATCTTTTTAAAGAACTTACCTTTAAAATTCTTTTTTCTATTTTTGATATTAATGCAGATATGTTTCCTAAAGGAAGCTTTAAGTACTCCTTTGGTTTGTGAATTTTAAGTTCATCATTTTTAATTGAAGCGTATGGTAAAAGAAGTTTGCCTTCAGTACCTCTCGAGGCTTTATTTAATTGATACATCCAAGATCCAGATGCAATATTTCTAACTTCGTGATGAGGTATAAATCCATAAATAATATAATTAATATTTTTTGTATTATTGGAAATTTCTTTTAGTTTTAACAAAGACTGAACTCCCCCATACCCGCCTACACCGTAATTTATAAAATTAAAATCTTTTCTCTTTTCTTGTAGTAACCATACAAAGCTTTCACTATCATCAACTGCCCAACCTTGGGTTAATGACCCTCCAATAAAAATAACCTTTTCTTCTTTCTGATTTTTTCCTGTAAAACGTCTACCGTCTTCAAGGTTTGTGAGATTTGTCGTGTTTCCATTTTTAGACCATGGTTTAAATTTAAAATTTCCAGTTTTGGTTTTCCACCCTAAAATTTCATCTTGTATGAAAGATATTGGCTGTTCTTTTAATTCTACTTTGTCTTTTCCACGCGGCTTATCTTTTAAAACAAACCTAATAAATCCCTCCAATAAAAAGAAAATAAGAATTACGCTAACTATTGTTAAAATAAGATTTTTAATAATATTTTGTGCTTGCATTTATATATTAGCGCATCAATAAACCGGGTAGATACAGACATATAGCTGGAAAAGCAATTATTAGTACAAGTCTAATTACATCAGTTATCAAGAAGGGGACAGTACCAAACCAAATTGTTTGAAGAGGAGTTTTCTGCATTACTCCTTTGATTACAAACAGGTTCATGCCAATAGGAGGTGAGATTAAACCAAATTCGACAACGATTACTGCAAAAATTCCAAACCATATTGGATCTATACCGGCATCAGCAATAACAGGATAAAATACTGGGATTGTCAGAAATAGCATTGCTAAGGAGTCCATAACAGTTCCGAGAACTAAATAAATTATACAAATAACTAAAATGATACCAATTTGTGTAAGTTGCAAATCGTTTATAAAATCTACAACTGTAAAAGGTAATTGGGTAACAGTAATTAAAACATTGAATACCGCGGCTCCAACAACAATAAGATACAAGGCACCGACCGTTTTTATAGTATCCCAAACAGAATTTTTTAACATTTCTAATGTAAGTTGGCGTCTTAAAAAAATAAAAATTAATACTAATATTACTCCAACAGCTGCACTTTCTGTTGCGGTGAAAAAACCCAAATAAAGTCCTCCCATAATGATTGCAAAAATTAGAAATATTGGGAATACTTTCCAGAGTGCTGCCAATCTTTCTTTCGTTGGCATTTTCACTCCATAACCACCTTGTTTTGGAAATATTAATAGATAAACACGAATTGCGATCATATATAAAACTACCGCAATAATTCCTGGTATTAACGCAGCAAAGAAAAGTTTTTGAACAGATTGTTCCGTAAGATAAGCATATATTACCAGAATAACACTTGGGGGAATTATAATTCCTAAAGTTCCACCTGAAGCAATTGAACCGCTGATTAGTGCATCGCTATAACCATGCCGCCTCATTTCGGGAGCAGCCATTTGGGACATGGTGGCTGCTGTAGCAATAGAAGATCCACAAATCATACCAAACCCAGCGCAAGCTCCAACGGTGGACATAGCAAGACCGCCTTTGTAATGACCAACAATTGCATAAGCTGCATCATATAAATTTCTTGAAAGGTTGGCTCTATTAGCAAGGTTTCCCATGAGAACAAAAAAAGGTAAAACAGATAAACTATATTTTGAAACTGCTTCATAAGGCGCAGTTCCCAAAATAAAAAAAGCTTGTTCAAACCCAACAATAAGTCCAAATCCAGTAAATCCAACAATCAGCATGGATATCCCTATTGGAATATTAAGTGCCATCAAAACTAAAACAGCAAGAAATGCCAAAGCTCCACTTGTTATAGGATCGAGTGTCATAAATTATTTTTTTTCTAAAATTGTTTTAAGAAACCAAAGTATAATTGCCATTACACTTACCCACATAGCTAATGCTGTAGCAAAATAAAAAGGATAAAAACTTAATTCCAGATCAATTGTTACTCTTCCATTTTTGAAAAAAGCAAAAGCCTCTTTACTTGTACCATATGCGACGAAAGACATAATTACTAACATTAATAAAAATCTAAAAATTGTTATAAAATTTTGAAGTGTTTTGTTATCTACATTCTTTATAAAGTCAGCCGAAACATGAGCATTTAAAAAAAAAGCTCTTGGCATTGCCAGAAAAGCTACTAGGGCGATTCCAAACTCAACAATTTCTATAGTGCCTGCAACTGGAGAATTAAAAAATCTTCTACCAAAAACATCACAAAAAGTTAATATTGCGAGTGAAAATAAAATTGTGCCGGATGCTATTGCTGCATAGTCAAATATTTTATTTATTTTAATTTGCATAAGAATAATGTAGCCTAACAGAGTTTAATAGATAAAGGCATTAAAAATAGATTATGAAATTTGTTTCTTTTTTACAAAATAATCAGGCAAAATTTGGTATTTCAGATGGTAAAAACATAACAGATCTTACTGGAAAAATTAAAGGGGCAAATACTTTAAAAGAATTAATTGCTAATAAATCAATTCAAGAAGCAAAAGAATTTTCCAAAACAAATCCAGGAAAAATAAATCAAGATGAAATTGTATATTTACCTGTGATACCAAATCCTGGTAAAATTGTTTGTGTCGGTCTCAATTATAGTGAGCATGTAAAAGAAACAGGTAGAACAGTTGAGCAAAATCCAGTAATTTTTCTCAGGGTTCCTGAAAGTCAAACTGCACATAAGCAACCAATACAAAGACCTCAAGTATCAGAAAGTTTAGATTATGAATGTGAAATGGCTGTTATAATGGGTGATGCTGGTAAACACATTAAGCCCGAAGATGCCCTCAAACATATAGTTGGTTACTCTTGTTATAATGAATGCACTGTTAGAGAATGGCAACAACATACCAGACAATTTGGAATGGGTAAAAACTTTGAAAGAACAGGAAGTTTTGGGCCCCACATGGTTTTAGCTGAAAATATTTCTGATTACACAAAATTATCAATTCAAACACGTTTAAATGGCAAAGTGATGCAAAGTGCTAAGTTAAGCCAACTTATTTTTGATATACCAAGTTTAATTTCATACGTTTCTAAGGCTATACCATGGAGAGCTGGGGATGTATTAGTTACCGGCACACCAGGTGGCGTTGGTTTCAAAAGAAAACCCCCAATATTTATGAAAGAAGGGGACAAAGTAGAGGTGGAGATATCAGAAATTGGTATACTTTCGAACATAATTAAGGATGAAAAAATCTAAAATTAAAGCTAAGCTTAAATATTAAATTAATTTATTTGGGGGAAAAAATGATTAAGAAAAAACTAATTGGTTTTTTGTTTGGAGTTTTCTCTTTAAGTTTAATCAGTTCAGCATC
>MDSV01088326.1_pt1 | contig 14697 bp, 12 predicted proteins | sample 810851 | NCBI WGS metagenome assembly MDSV01 (sample SAMN05326640, study PRJNA326480) | marine metagenome | isolation source: seawater | place: Atlantic Ocean: North East | collected 2012 | reverse complement strand
CTACAAAGTCCTGAAAATTTTCAATTACCTGCGAATTCACCCACATTTTCAACCTTAAATGCCCAAATAACAAAAGTATTTTCAGATCAATTTGAGATTTATATTGGAGGAGAGAATATAACAAATGAAAGACAAAACAATCCTATTTTAGGAGCGCAAAATCCATTTGGATCAAATTTTGATAGTACTTTTGTATACGGTCCAATTTTTGGAAGTATCTATTATGCTGGATTTCGATTTAAATTGAATTAACAATAAAATATAATAAATATGAAACTTATAAGAATTACACTGTTGTTGCTATTAGTATCGTTAATAGGATTTTCTCAAAATAATTCTTACCAAACAACCATTCAAGTTGATGGTGTATGTAAAATGTGTAAAACACGCATTGAGAAAGCCTGTTTAAAAACTAAAGGGGTTAAATTCGCTGTTTGGAATGTAAAAACACATGAATTAAATCTTATTTATAATCCTAAAAAAGTCGATTTAGAGGCTATAAAAACAAATATAGCAGCGGTTGGCCACGACACAAATACATTAAAGGCACCTGAAGAAGTTTATTTTCAATTGTACGCCTGTTGCAAGTACCGCGATCCCAAAGTTGTTGAAGACCACAACGATTAAGTAAATACAATTAAAAAAAGCGCTTCTAATTCGGAAGCGCTTTTTTTAATTGTAAAATCAAAAGCATTACATCATTCCTGGCATTCCACCCCCACCCATTGGAGGCATGGCTGGTGCGTCTTCTTTGATGTCTATCAGTGCGCATTCAGTGGTAAGAATCATCCCAGCTACAGATGCTGCATTTTCTAAAGCGACCCGAGTTACTTTTTTAGGATCTATTATTCCCGCTTTAAGCATGTCTACGAAAATATCGCTTTTTGCGTCGTAACCAAAGTCTCCTTTTTCTTCTGTCACTTTATTTATTACCACGCTTCCTTCACCACCAGCATTGTCTACTATTGTTTTTAGAGGCGCTTCAATAGCCTTTGAAACAATCTGAATTCCAGTTACTTCATCAAGGTTCACATCACTTATTTTATCAAGTGTTTTTTGAGCGCGAACTAGCGCAACTCCACCACCTGCAACAATACCTTCTTCAACTGCTGCTCGCGTTGCATTTAGTGCATCGTCAACGCGGTCTTTCTTTTCTTTCATTTCTATTTCACTAGCTGCTCCGACGTAAAGTACTGCAACACCACCTGCTAATTTAGCCAAGCGTTCTTGAAGTTTTTCTCTGTCGTAATCACTTGTGGTACTTTCAATTTGATTTTTGATTTGATTTACACGCGCCTTAATGTCAGATGCTTTTCCAGATCCATTCACAATTGTTGTATTGTCTTTATCAATGGTAACTGTTTCTGCAGTTCCCAGCATTTCTAGATCTGCATTTTCAAGAGAAAATCCTCGCTCTTCAGAGATGACTGTACCTCCAGTTAAAATAGAAATATCTTCAAGCATCGCTTTACGTCTGTCCCCAAATCCAGGAGCTTTGACAGCTGCAATTTTAAGCCCTCCTCTTAGTTTGTTAACCACTAGTGTGGCAAGGGCCTGGCCTTCAACGTCTTCAGCAATAATTAAAAGTGGTCGACCAGATTGAGCTATCGGCTCTAATATTGGCAGTATTTCTTGTAGGTTTGATATTTTTTTATCAAATAGAAGAATGTAAGGATTTTCCAAATCAGCAATCATTTTATCAGAGTCGGTTACAAAGTAAGGACTCAAATATCCGCGATCAAATTGCATACCTTCAACTACGTCTACATAGGTGTCAGTTCCTTTGGCTTCTTCAACAGTAATTACACCTTCTTTACCAACTTTTTCAAAAGCTTCAGCAATTAGCTCACCAATTGTTTCTTCATTGTTTGCTGAAATGGATGCAATTTGTCTGATTTTTTCTGAAGAGTTACCTACTTTTTTAGCTTGTTTTTCTAAATCAGCTACAATAGATTCAACAGCTTTGTCAATCCCGCGTTTCAAGTCCATCGGATTGGCCCCAGCAGCAACATTTTTGAGTCCCTCTTTTACAATAGCTTGAGCTAAAACGGTCGCTGTAGTGGTGCCATCTCCTGCCAAATCATTTGTTTTTGAAGCAACCTCTTTAACCATTTGTGCGCCCATATTTTCAAGGGCGTCTTCTAATTCTACTTCTTTAGCAACAGAAACCCCGTCTTTAGTAACTTGAGGAGCTCCAAAGCTTTTATTGATAATAACATTACGTCCTTTAGGGCCTAGTGTAACTTTTACAGCATTCGCTAGTGCATCCACACCACGCTTTAAGCCGTCTCTTGCGTCTATATCAAATTTTATGTCTTTTGCCATTTTATTTATTTTTTATATTATACAATTGCGAGGATATCACTCTCTCGCACAATTAGATAATCTTTACCTTCCAGTTTAAGTTCTGTGCCAGCATATTTGCCATACAATACAGTATCTCCTTTACTTACAGTCATCTTTTGGTCTTTAGTGCCATTACCAACAGCAACAACTTTTCCTTTTTGAGGTTTTTCTTTGGCATTATCAGGGATGATAATTCCAGAAGCAGTTTTGGTTTCTGCAGCCATAGGTTCAACTAGAACCCTATCTGCTAGAGGTTTGATTTTTAAAGCCATGTCATAATTAATTTAATGTTTAATAATTAGTTTTTTTCTAAAATTGTGCCATTTTTTATAAACTGACAAACTTACAGTCATAAAAAATGTCAACCAAATGTTGACATTTCTATAGTTTTACAGTGGAACGTTATTTTGTAGCGTCTTTTAATGGAATTTCTTCAGGAGCAGCTTCAGGTGCTGGTGCTGTTGTATTGCTGTCTAAATCCAATGCTTTTGATTCAAGATTTGAGTCAGGTCCTTCGATAGCTACATTGGACAGGAGTATGAGCGCCAACAGAAGGATGGCAAGAGCCCAAGTACTTTTGTCTAAAAAATCAGTCGTTTTTTTGACCCCTCCAAGTTGCTGAGCACCACCACCTCCAAAAGACGAGGAGAGTCCACCCCCCTTCGGGTTTTGTACCATTATTACCACGACTAGCAAAAAGGCTACAATGACGATTAATACTAAAAATATTGAAAAAGTACTCATGATATTTTATTTTTTTCTTGTAATTTCTTTATTGCATTTATTTGGTCTGCAAATAAACTACTTTTTTCTGGATATTTCAAACTTAAAATCTTGTAGGACTGAAGAGCTTTTTCATAGTTTTTTTGTTCTAGATAAATTCTTGCCAGGGTTTCGGTCATTAGTAAATCCGAATCAATAATTGGTTTTTCTGCCAAATTTTTTATAGGTTCCAATTTTTTAACAGGCTTTATTTTTGGACTTTTTTCAATAAAGTCATCGATAAGTTTTTGTTTTGTTTGATGTTTTTTGATTATTTTTTTACTGAAATCATTAGATCTATCAATCGGAGATAAATTGGTAAGCTGAAGCCATTTTGAAAAAGGATAAGTTTCTCCCTTTTTAAATTCTAAAGGAGCTCCTATCTTGAGTGTGGTTTTATGGGCATCGTTTTTATTTTCAACTTCAATGGCCGCAATTTTTGATATTTGTCGGTTTGAAATGTCTTCAAAGGCTGTAACTTTAATGGTTTTTAAGCCTTCGTGATTGTGCTTTATTTGTTCTGAAGCAGTATTTTGTGAAAAGGCCTCAGAGGTAATAAAATCAAATAAAATACTGCGATCAGAAGTGTAGGCGGCAGTAGTTTTTAGGGTTTTATTGTATTTGAAACTTCCTTCGTTTTTAAGCCCTTTTAAGTAAAGAGCTCTAGCCGCTTGGAAGTAAGGATATTCTTTTATAATTGAATACACAGCCGAAGTTTCCTCTTGTTTCAGTTTTGAAGGCAAGGCCAGTAAATTTGAAAAATCTATCCTGTTCATATTACCAATTTGCTAGGGATGCGTTTATGATGTCTTGTGTAATGCGGTCGTAAATTTCTTTAATGGCTGTTAATTTCTGAGAGCCAATGAGTTGGGCGCTACCTGCATAATCGTAAAAAAAAGAAAACCGCTTTTCAAAATCTGATTCTTCATCATTTTTGTTAAAAAACCTAACATTCACGCTTATGGTAAGTCGGTTTTGGTCTGCAGTATTATTTGCGGTTGCTGTTGTAGGTGAAATACGGTATTCAACAATTTCACCTTCGTACATTATATCACCATTGGATTTTACCAGCGATAAATTGGTTTGGTTCAATATAATATCTTGCAAGGCAAGCGTAAAGTCTCGTTCGATACCAGGTTCGACTAAGTCTGCCGAATTTTGGAAGTAGTTAACTTGAAATGTTTTAGTATCATCAGTGATTGAAATTCCAGTAAATGAATACGAACCACAACTCAAAATTAGTAGCGATGTCAAGACAAAAAATATTTTTCTAATTAGGTCATAAATCATATTGCTTAATTTTCCGGTATAATGTTCGCTCAGAAATACCAAGTTCTTCCGCGGCATGTTTACGCTTGCCGTTGTGCCTTAGCAAAGACTTTTTAATTAGTTCTAGCTCTTTATCGTGTAAAGAGAAGGTTTCTTCTTCTTGTTCTTCTTCAACATCCTCTATGAAATCATAGTTTTTGTCTGGGTTTACAATTTCTATATTTTCATTTTGTGGGCTTGCCTCCGAAAGGGATAAAACTTGATGGTTGGTTTCAGTTATATTACTACTTGGGTCTTTGTAAATTTTTTGTATCAGTTGTTCGTTTTTCTCTTGGACGTCTTTGAAGTTGTCATTTTTCATCAATTCTAATGTCAGTTTTTTCAAGTCATTTAAATCTCCTTTCATGTCAAAAAGAACTTTATATAAAATCTCTCTCTCAGTACTGAAATCACTGTTGGATTTTTTCTTATCTACAATTGCAGGCAATTGAACTCCCATGTCTGGTAGATAACTTTTGAGAGTTGTAGCATTAATGTCTCTTTTAGACTCAAGTACAGAAATTTGTTCTGCTACATTTCTAAGTTGACGTATGTTTCCAGTCCAGCGGTATTTTTGAAGCAACTGAACAGCTTCATCTTTCAGTCTAATAGTTGGCATCTTGTATTTTGAGGCAAAATCACTAGAGAATTTTCTGAATAACAAATGAATGTCTTCTTTTCTTTTGCGCAGAGCAGGAATCGGAATTTCAATTGTGCTCAAGCGATAGTATAAATCTTCCCTGAACTTTTCTTTATTAATAGCTTCAAACATATTAATATTGGTTGCTGCTACAATGCGAACATTTGTTTTTTGAACTTTGCTTGACCCTACCTTGATGAATTCTCCATTTTCAAGAACACGCAATAAGCGAACTTGCGTAGTCAAAGGTAATTCGCCCACCTCATCTAAAAAAATCGTCCCACCATCGGCCACTTCAAAATAGCCAGAGCGTGTCTGTGTAGCCCCTGTAAAGGCGCCCTTTTCGTGTCCAAAAAGTTCGCTATCAATTGTCCCCTCTGGAATTGCACCACAATTTACAGCTATATACTTTCCGTGTTTTCTATGAGATAGTTGGTGTATAATTTTAGGCATTACTTCCTTTCCGACACCACTTTCACCTGTAATTAGTACAGAAATGTCCGTTGGTGCGACTTGTATGGCTTTTTCTAAAGCTCGATTCAAGATTGTATCGTTTCCTATAATTCCAAAACGTTGTTTGATGGATTGAATAGTTTCCATAATCTAATTATTTTTTGAGTAGCCAAGTGCGATTCCTTTAAGTGTGGCACTTGTACAGTTATCAATTTTGACCATCACGAAATCACCTAATTTGTACTGCTCTTTTGGAAAAACAACAGTACTGTTTTGAGGATTTCGGCCCGCCCATTCTTTGTCTGATTTCTTAGAAGTTTTTTCAATAAGTACTTCGGTAACCTGACCTAAAAAGTCTTTACTTCGATCAAGACTATGTTGCTGTTGAAGGGCTACAACTTCTTGAAGTCGAAGTTTTTTAGTTGCTTCTGGAATATCATTTTCCATCTTTCTTGCCGCCAAGGTTCCAGGGCGCTCAGAATAAGAGAACATATAGCCAAAACTGTACTTAACGTATCGCATCAAACTCAAAGTGTCTTGATGGTCTTGTTCCGTTTCGGTTGGAAAACCGCATATCAAGTCATGAGAAATAGAACAATCTGGTAGGTATTTTTTTATGTTGTCAATCAGCTCAAAATATTCTTCCCTTGTGTGCTGTCGGTTCATGGCTTTTAAAATGCGGTTGCTTCCGCTTTGTACTGGCAAGTGAATGTAATTGCAAATATTCTCATGTTTGGCCATTGTTTGAATGACGCTAATTGACATGTCTTGTGGGTTTGATGTTGAAAAACGAAAACGCATTTTAGGATATGTGCTGGCACATAAATCAAGAAGTTTTGAAAAGTCAGTCGCTGTCGCCCTTTGTATTTCTGAAGCCTTTATAAAATCTTTTTTTAAGCCACCTCCGTACCACAGGTAGCTGTCCACATTTTGACCTAAAAGCGTCACTTCTTTATAACCTTTATCGTGCAAATCATTGATTTCAAAAAGGATACTTTGTGGATCTCTGCTGCGTTCACGTCCTCTTGTAAATGGAACCACGCAAAAAGAACACATATTGTCACAACCACGGGTGATTGAAACAAAAGCAGTTACCCCATTGGAATTTAATCTTACTGGCGCAACATCGCCATAAGTCTCCTCCTTGGAAAGAATAACATTGACAGCACTGTGTCCATCTTCTACCTCCGCTACAAGGTTGGGTAAATCTTTATAAGCATCGGGACCAACCACCAAGTCTACAATTTTCTCTTCCTCTAAGAATTTACTTTTAAGGCGTTCTGCCATACAGCCTAAAACTCCAACTTTCATCTTTGGATTGATGCGTTTAACTGCATTATATTTCTCCAGGCGCTTGCGAACGGTTTGTTCTGCTTTATCACGTATCGAGCAAGTATTGACCAGGACTAAATCGGCATCCTCCAAACAGGAAGTAGTATTAAAACCCTCTTTTTGTAAAATAGAAGCCACAATCTCACTGTCGCTAAAATTCATTTGACAACCGTAACTCTCAATGAATAACTTTTTGGTGTTTTCAAGTTTTGGTCTCAAAGCTAAAGAAGTGCCTTGTTTCGATTCATTAATGATTTTTTCCATGTTTTGTTTTACATAGCTTCTTGCGAAGGCCGTTTGCAAAGATACATTATTTTGAACATTATGACAAAGTGTCATGTTTAAAAATTAAGTTTTTTTAATTTTTTTCTTGTAAAAACATCTTGTTAATTTAATTTTTGAGTTTACAAAAATATGGACTTGAGCATCTTTTTTTAGTCTGTTTTATTCAAATTACTGTGTATATTAAAAAAAAAAACGATTGAAATATAATTATGTAAAACTTATTTAATATGCTGGTTATCATGATTTTATAAAACTTTTTAAACTACGCTTTTGCCTCTGCTTTTTCTTTTAAATCTGAATTTTAGGAAAAATTTAAAATCTACAATCGAAAAAATCAGCTACATTTGTCTCCTTAACAAAACAAGCTATGGCCAAAAACCTTGTCATTGTAGAGTCGCCTGCAAAAGCCAAAACAATTGAAAAATTTTTAGGGAATGATTTTAAAGTTGCCTCCAGCTTTGGTCATATTGCTGACCTTCCTTCTAAAGAGTTGGGTGTCGATGTTGAAGGAGATTTTTCTCCAAAATATGAAGTGACAAAAGAAAAAAAAACAGTTGTTAAGAATTTAAAAGATTTAGCCAAAAAGGCAGAGATGGTTTGGCTGGCAAGTGATGAAGACCGGGAAGGGGAAGCCATTGCTTGGCATTTAGCGGAAACTTTAAAATTAGACCAAACCAAAACTAAGAGAATTGTCTTTCATGAAATCACAAAAACTGCGATTGATAAAGCCATAAAAAACCCACGCGCAATTGATTACGATTTGGTAGATGCACAACAAGCACGTCGTGTATTAGATCGAATTGTGGGTTATGAGCTTTCTCCTGTCCTTTGGCGAAAAGTCAAAGGTGGTTTATCTGCTGGGCGTGTTCAATCTGTCTCTGTGCGATTAATTGTTGAGCGTGAGCGTGAAATCAAAGCATTTTCACCCACGGCAATTTACAAGGTAGAGGCTCGTTTTACAACTTCGAAAGGGCAGACATTCAAAGCAAAGCTCCCGAAAGGATTCAAATCAAAATCAGATGCTAAATCCTTTCTAGAAAAAAACATCAGTGCGTTGTTTTCAGTATCCGCCCTTGAAAAAAACCCTGCTAAGAAATCACCTGCACCACCATTTACAACCTCGACATTACAACAAGAAGCCGCTAGGAAACTATATTTCTCGGTTAGTAAAACCATGAATATGGCCCAGCGCTTGTATGAGGCAGGACTTATCACTTACATGCGTACTGACAGCGTAAATCTATCTCAAGAAGCAAGAATTGCAGCCGCCCAAGAAATTACTTCTAATTTTGGAGATGTCTACAGTAGTCCAAGGAATTATAAAGGTAAGTCCAAAGGAGCTCAAGAAGCACATGAGGCGATTAGACCCACCAATTTTTCTGCTCATTCTGTTAATGTAGAACGCGATCAAGCAAGATTGTATGAGTTGATTTGGAAACGCGCCATTTCATCTCAAATGAGTGATGCTAAACTGGAGCGTACCAATGTCAAAATTACAACAACACAGCACGAAAAAGTATTTACAGCCAATGGTGAGGTTATTACTTTTGATGGGTTTTTAAAAGTCTATTTGGAAGGAACAGATGATGAAAGCAAAGAGCAAGAAGGCATTTTGCCAGTCATGCAAATAAATGAGTCTTTAACAAATAATTCAATAGTAGCCACAGAACGGTTTTCAAGACCCCCTTATCGCTTTACAGAAGCATCTTTGGTTAAGAAATTAGAAGAGTTGGGTATTGGACGTCCTTCTACCTATGCCCCAACGATTTCAACAATTCAAAACAGAAATTATATTCAGAAAGGCAGTGTTGATGGCCAACAACGATCTTTCAATGTATTGTCATTAAGCGTCAACAATTTAACAGAAACAGTACAAACCGAAAAATTTGGTTCAGATAAAGGTAAGTTAGTGCCTACAGATATTGGAATGATTGTTACAGACTTTTTGGTAAATCATTTTGGGGGGATTTTAGATTACAACTTCACTGCTAAAGTTGAGGCTGATTTTGATGCCATTGCTACGGGGAAAGCTGACTGGACTAAAATGATGAAACGCTTTTATGAATCTTTTCACCCCAAAGTGGAAAACGTGCGTCAAAATGCCAATCGTGAATCCGGAGAGCGTATCTTAGGGAATGATCCATCTACAGGACGTCAGATCAGTGTCCGCTTGGGCAAATTTGGCCCTATGGCTCAAATTGGAACCATGGAAGATGAGGAAAAACAAGTTTTTGCTAGTGTCCCCCCTAATTTGCAGTTAAGCTCTATAACTTTTGAACAGGTCTTAGATTTATTTAGATTACCCAAAGACTTAGGAGTTTATGAGGGAGAGGACGTGTCGGTTAACAACGGTCGTTTTGGACCTTATGTAAAATATGGGAATAAATTCATTTCACTGCCAAAAGGGTTAGATCCATTGAATATAGAGATGGATGAAGCAATCGAAATTATTAAAGACAAAGCTAAAGCAGATGCACCAATTCATGAATATGAAGGTCTGCCTGTACAGAAGGGTAAAGGACGCTTTGGACCCTTCATAAAGTGGAATAATATGTTTATCAATGTCAACAAGAAATACGACTGGGATAATTTATCTTCAGAAGAAATTGAGACATTAATCAAAGATAAAATTCAAAAAGAGATTGATAAAATTGTTCACGACTGGGCTGATGAAGGAATTCGTGTTGAAAAAGCTCGTTGGGGAAGACATAACGTCATCAAGGGTAAAATAAAAATTGAACTTCCAAAAACAGTTGATGTTGTTAAATTAACTTTGGAAGAAGTCAAATCTATTATTGAAACAAAGTTGCCAAAAAAAGCTACCAAGAAGAGTTCAAAAAAGAAATAATAAAATGAATTACAGTCTGCTTTCACCAGTTTCTGATCGTCTTGTTGAAGCTGTAAAGGTGTCTCATTTTCAAACCCTAGGTAGAAAGCTAAAGCTTCATACCTCCGAAACCACCCCTGATTTGAAAGGCGTTGATCTTGCTATTGTAGGTGTACTGGAATCTAGAAATTCAATTGATCATATTGAGCAATCTTTCAATTTAACAGAAATCCGCCAATCATTTTATGGCTTATTCCCCGGAAATTGGACGGCTCAAATTGCAGACTTAGGGGATATTTTAATGGGTGCAGGCATTGAAGACACTTATTTTGCCCTTACAGATATTGTTGCTTCCCTGCTCAAACAAAATATTACTCCAATAATTATTGGAGGCAGCCAAGACCTTACCTATGCGCATTATCGTGCTTATGATAATATTAAGCCAATGATTAATGTCGTAAACGTTGATAAAAGTTTTGATTTAGGTGATTCTTCAAATCCAATTTCCAATAACAATTACGTTGGAAAGGTCATTTTAGAAAAGCCTTACAATTTATTCAATTACACGGTATTGGGATTTCAAACCTATTTCAATTCGCAAGAAGAGATTGATTTGATGGAAAAATTATTTTTTGAATACCATCGCCTTGGTGCACTAAACAAAGACATAAAAACAGTTGAGCCTGCTATGCGAGATGCAGACTTGGTTTCTGTTGATCTAAACTCTGTTAAATCCTCAGAGGTTAGTATTAAACAAAAGTATTCACCAAATGGTTTTGATGGTCGCGAAATTTGTACGATTTCAAGGTATGCCGGCATCAGTAATAAAGTATCTTCATTTGGGATTTATGAATACAAGCCTTCTTCAGACGATGAAGCCACTACAATGTTGATTTCTCAAATGATTTGGTATTTCATTGAAGGTTTTAATTGCAGAGTCAAGGACGACAATTTTCAGAATCCCGATGAATTTAACAAGTATACAGTTTTAGTCCAAGATCAAGAGTTGGTTTTTTATAAGAGCCTTAAAACAGGTCGTTGGTGGGTAGAAATACCATTTTTATCATTTTCACACACTAAAAAAAATAAACACACGTTATTAGCATGTATGCAGGGTGACTATGAAAGAGCTGTTCAGGGTCACATACCCGAAAATTGGTACAAAGCATACAAAAAATATTAAAATAATCAGTTTAAAGTTTATTTAAGAATATTAGACCAAAAAAACTTGTAATTTTAAAATTATATAAATAAGTTTACGAACTTTTAAAAATAGGTTATAGTGCCTCTAAATATAAACTATGAAGAAAATCGTGATTTTAACATTAGCTTTTGTTGTTGTTGTTTCTTGTGGGAGCAAAGACAAAGGCGAACTTACAGGCGTTAAAGGAAAGCGATGGCATCCAGAAAAACCTTATGGAATGAGTCTTATCCCTGGAGGTGCCTTTATCATGGGGAAATCCGATGATGATAAAGTCGACCTTCAAGACGCTCCAACGCGGACTGTAACAGTTCGCTCTTTTTATATGGACGAGACGGAAATTACCAACAGCGAATACAGACAATTTGTAGAATGGGTTAGAGATTCTATTTTAAGACATAATTTGGCTGAAATGGCAGATCTTGAGGGAAAAACCTCCGAAGACGATGGCATTGGTGAATACGCATATGCGGATTCAGGAGATCCCGAAGATCTTTCCCCTTATCAGCGATACATGCTTGACACCTATGGAGATGAACAGCGAAAAATTAACAGAAATATTGACCTTATTTTTGATACAGAAGATTATCCAGACGAACTTTATGCTGAAGTTATGGACGGCATGTATCTACCGCCCGATGAATGGTACAATGGTCAACGAACATGGGACGTAAGTTTGTTCAAATTTAAATATACTGATATCGATATGGAACTTGCGGCAGAATATTCAGATTACATTATCAGTGGTGACATGAAAAGAAGTGATTTCATCACACAGTATGATGTAAACGTTTACCCTGACACAACCGTTTGGATCAAGGATTTTAAGTATGCTTATAATGTGCCAATGCACAATGATTATTTTTGGCATGAAGCCTACGGAAATTATCCTGTTGTTGGTGTCACATGGGAACAATCAAAGGCTTTCTGCCAGTGGAGGACAATTTATAAAAATGGTTACCAGAAATCAAAGAAAAAACAAAACGTTAATGGATTTAGATTGCCATCTGAAGCAGAGTGGGAATTTGCTGCCCGTGGTGGTCTTCAAAGCGCTACTTTTCCATGGGGAGGCCCCTATGCTAAAAACGATCGTGGCTGCTTCTTAGCAAATTTCAAACCTTTGAGAGGCAATTATGCTGCGGATCAAGCATTATACACTGTTGAAGCGGATGCTTATGAGCCCAACGACTACAATTTATACAATATGGCAGGCAATGTGTCTGAATGGGTAAACTCATCATATGATATTGGATCTTATTCTTATTCAGCATCCTTTAATCCAAACGTGAATAAAAAAGATGATCCTAGAAAAGTCATTCGCGGCGGTTCATGGAAAGATGTCGCTTATTTTCTGCAGGTCAGTACAAGAGATTATGAGTATGCAGATTCTGCCAGAAGTTTTATCGGTTTTAGAACTGTTCAGGATTATCTTGGAACCGATGCAACTGCAAATGCAGCAACAAATTAGAAATTAATTTAAATTATACTAAAAAAAAACATCATGGCAAAAGAAGGTAACATTACTATCACAAATATGGTCTACGGACTTGGTGCAGCAATTGTAATCATAGGTGCACTTTTTAAAATTCAACACTGGCCTTTTGGTTCTGAAATCCTCACAATCGGAATGATTGTTGAGGCAGGAGTTTTTACCTATTCGGCCTTTGAAAGAATAAAAGGCGATTTGGATTGGTCTTTGGTTTACCCAGAGCTCTCGGGTGGATCTGCATCTATTGGTAGAAAAAAAGAAACTCCAGAGGGTATTCTAACTAAAAAATTAGATGCACTTTTAAAAGAGGCCAATATTGATGGCGCCCTTGTAAAAAGTTTAGGAGAAAACATAAAAAATTTAAATGCAACGGCAGCTTCTATGGATGGATCTGCAGGGACCACTAACAGATATAACGAAGAAGTATCAAAAGCCACCTCACAAATGGCATCCATTAATAATCTTTATAAAGCACAATTGGATAGCGCGGCGAAACAAGCTGAAATCAATGCTGAATCTATTGAAAATGCAACAAAACTCAAAGAGCAAATGGAATCACTAGCTTCCAATTTATCTTCCTTAAATGGCGTTTATGGAGGTATGTTATCAGCAATGAACAAAAAAAGTTAATTAGTTTTTAAGCTAATCTATATAAACTTATAAAACTAAAAATTATGGCAGAAGGAAAAATATCTGCAAGGCAGAAAATGATCAACTTGATGTATTTGGTATTCATTGCAATGATGGCTATGAATATGTCAAAAGAAGTACTGTCCGCATTTGGGCTCATGGAGGCAAAATTTGCGGAATCTAATATTACTACTTCAGAATCTAATGAAGCTCTTTTAGCGGATCTTATCACTAAGGGAGATGAGAAACCAGAAGAATTTGCAGTTGCTGCCAACAAAGCTCAGCAAATAAATATCATTTCAGACGAATTTTACAGATATATTGAAACTTTAAAAATTGATCTTTTAAAAGCAGGCAACTACACTATTGATCCCAAAACTGGGAAATTACCATTTGAAAAAATGGATAAAACAGACATTCTGGATCAAATGTGGTTTACAGGCGACCGTCTCACAAAAGTTGGTGCCAAAGTAATGGAGAAAATAGAAAAATACAAATCTGATGTAAGAGAAGTTTTAGGAGCAGACGTCAAATATAAAAAAGCCTTAGAAACCTTCAATAATAGATTTAATACAGATAAAGTCAAAAGATCTAAAGACGGTGTTAATGTCGACTGGTTGGATTACAACTATAAAGGTTTTCCTGCCATTGCTTCTTACACTAAGTTAACAGCTATGCAAAATGATGTAAAAGTTACTGAGGCTAGCATGTTCAACTTATTTTTAGGAAATACATTGACAGAAGCCGTCACTCTAAAAAATTATCAAGCCATAGTACTAGCTGATAAATCTGCTTTTTTTGCTGGTGAAAAGTTTCAAGGAAAAGTTGTTCTCGGTAAATATGCCAATGTAACGCCTACCAAATTAGTAGTTCAAGGACAAGAGATTAATATTGCTAGTGCCGTTGACTCAACGGGTGCTGCAACCTTAGATTTTAATGTTGGTAATATAGGTGAGAAAATAATCAATGGTCAGTTTACATTTTTAGAGGACGGTAAGCCCTTAGAAATTCCTATTCTTGGAAATTATGTGGTTGTTCCCAGACCCAAAGAAGCTTCTGTAGCAGCTGATAAGATGAATGTACTCTACCGAGGATTAGAAAATCCAATGACGATTTCTTTTGCTGGTGTTTCTGACAATAATGTTGCTGTTTCCGCTCCAGGTCTTACAAAGGCGGGTGGTCAAGGAAAATACGTTATTAATCCCCCTTCAGGGTCTAACAATCTTATCGTAACAGTCGTTGCATCATTGGATGATGGTAAGGTGACTTCAAAAAAATCATTCAGAATTAAAAATATACCTAATCCTGTTGGTAAAATTGCAGGAAAGAGTGGTTCCATTAAATTAAACAAACGTGATGTTACAACGTCTCGTGTATTGGCTGATTTTGGAGACTTTGTATATGATTTAAATCCAACGGTGTCT
>MDSV01011708.1_pt1 | contig 14700 bp, 12 predicted proteins | sample 810851 | NCBI WGS metagenome assembly MDSV01 (sample SAMN05326640, study PRJNA326480) | marine metagenome | isolation source: seawater | place: Atlantic Ocean: North East | collected 2012 | reverse complement strand
TTTGTAATTTATAAAAAAACACAAATCAGGTGAATATAATTTAAAGAACTAAAATATATTACAAAGTGGAAAATTTAAATTTTTATTTAGAAAAAAAAAAAAATATTATTATTTTAAGTATTTTTTTTGTAATTTTTTTTATAGGAATTTTTGTTACTAGTGATTATGGTGTTTCAAATGACGAATATCAAGAAAGACACACAGGATTTGTAACAGTAAAGTATGTTGGAGATATTTTTGCACCTCAATTAACTAAAAATTTGCAAGGTGAAAAAATTTATCCTGATATAAATGATTATAAGCAAAGCGTCTATGGTGTTTTGTTTAATAGTCCTTTAGCTGTTTTAGAAATTATTTTAAACATTGATGATAAAAAAAATCAGTTTTTACTTAGACATTATGCTATTTTTTTAATTTTTTTTGTGGGGTTAATATTTTTTTATAAAATAATTAATTTAAGATTTAATAACTGGAAATTAGCTTTAGTTGGTATTTTATTTTTATTTTTAAGTCCAAGAATATTTGCAAACAGTTTTTATAATAATAGAGATATATTATTAATGTCATTTTTTATTATTTCAGCTTTTTTCAATTTTCAATATTTAAATAATCAAAATTATAAAAATGCAATTTTAAGTGGTTTTTTTACAGCCTTGGCTATTGATACTAGAATTGTTGGAGTAGGTATTTTATTAGCAAATATTTCAATTGTATCTATATCAAATTTATTATCAAAAAATTTTATTAAAAAAATAAAATTTTTATTAATTTATATTTTATTTACCTTTATTTTTACTTATATTTTATGGCCCTATTTGTGGGAAAACCCTTTTAAAAATTTCCTCGAGTCTTTTGCAGCTTTAGCAAATTGGTTTATTAATTTAGAAAACTTATATTTTGGAACTATTGTTAATGCTAAAAATCTTCCTTGGCACTATATTCCCGGATGGATTTCTATTTCTACTCCTATAATTTATCTTTTTTTATTTTGTGTAGGTTTATTTGCATTCTTATATAATTTGAAGAAAATAAATTTAAAAAGTGCGAATAAAGAATTTATTTATCAACTTTATTTTTTTGGAATTATATTCTCAAGTTTGATTATTGTTATAGTTTTAAAATCTACACTTTATAATGGTTGGAGACATATGTATTTTGTTTATCCATTCATAATTCTTTTTGCAATTGAAGGTATTAATTTTTTTATTAATAAAAAAAATATTAAAAAATTTAAAATATTATTATACTTTTTCATATTTGTTCAGTTAGTTGCACTAGGAAACTGGATGATTAAAAATCACCCTTATCAATATGTTTATTTTAATAGCTTCATAAAAAAAGAAGATTTAACAAAAAAATTTGATTTAGATTATTGGGGCCTGAGCTATAAACAAAGTTTTGAATATTTATTAAAAAATGATCAGTCAAATAAAATCAAAGTATGCAATTTAAGTAAACCATATAACAAAGCTTATTATCATCTTTTTTCATTTGAGGAAAACGTAAGAAATAGAATAGAAGTAGTAAATTATATAAAGGATGCTGACTATTTAATTACAAATTATCATAATGATAAAACTATTTATGACGAAAATTTTTTTAAAAAATTTAAGATTTTTTATATGATTAAAGTTGACAATACACCAATAAATGTAATTTTTAAAAAAATTTAATTGTGTAATAAGTATTTTTTAATTAAATTACTGTAGTCTTTTCCAATTTTTTCATATGAAAAATGATTAGATATAATTTCATTTATTTTTTTTGAATTAAAATTTTCATCAATTTTATTTATCCAATTAAAAAAATCATCTATATTTTCTAATGAGGAACTTTTAAACACAAACCCCATTTCATTAGATTTTATAAGATCTTTGGTACCAGTATTATCCAATATTATTATTGGCAAGCCAGTTGATAGTGCTTCTTGAGCAATTAAACCAAAAGATTCTAATCTACTTGTATTAATTAAAATATTCGAAGCAGAATAAATAAGTTTTAACTTGTTTTCATCATCAATTTTTCCAAGTAAATTTATATCTTGATCATTAAAATAGTTTTTCTTTATTTCACCAAAAATATTTAAAATAAAATTTTTCTCTGGATATTTTTTTTTTGTTTCTTTAAATATATTAATTGCAATATCTAAACCTTTGATATTTCTTCTTCCATAGTCAGAAAAACCAAATAAGAAATAAAAAGTATTTTCAGACCAAGACAAAACTTCTCTCGCTTTTTTTTTATCTATTGGTTTCCAATAGCTTGTGTTAATAGGCAAAGGTAATTTATGAATTTTTTTATCTCTCAATAAATTACTTTTTTCAGCATTATGAAGTTGCCAATTAGATGTTGCAATAATTTCAAAATTTTTTGGAAAATACTTTTTTTTTCTTTCCCAAACCCATCTATTTAAATCAAATCCTCTTTCGATTTCTGGTTTATTATTTTTTTTATAACCTTGCGTAAATCTTTCACTATTTTGAGTGTAATGCTCAGCACCACAATACAACCACATGTCATGCAAAGTCCATAAAATAGGAATTTTTATTTTGCTGATTTGTTTAAGACTAATAAGCTCATTTCCAATCCAATGTATATTTAATAAGTCTGGTTTATAACGTTTAATTTGAGATAAAATGTTTGAATCAAATAATGCTATTGAATGAGTATTTTTATTCTTACTTTTAAAAAAAAATTTTAAATTTCTAGAAATTTTTTTTTTTTGGCGCCATAAAAAATTATCAAATGAACTTTGATTATAAATTATATTTTTATCTAGATTTTTTTTTTCAGCAACAAGAATATTCGAATTAATATTTGATTTAATTAAACATTCATTTATTCTTTTTACAGCAATTCCAGCTCCACCATAATCTGAAAAATTTAAATGTAGGATTTTTTTATTCATTTAATATATATAATTTTGAGAATATAATATTTAAAAAATTTTATAAATATATAAATTATATATTTAATTAAGAATGGATAATAATAAGAAATTGTCAAATTTTGCAAGCGAAATTAAAGGAAGATTTATTTTTAATTATGACTTAAAAAAAACTAACTGGTTTAATATTGGGGGCAAAGCTAAAGTTTATTTTAAACCAGAAAGTTTGAATGAATTAGCAAGTTTTTTAAAAAAATTTGGAAATCAAGAAAAAATATTTTTGTTAGGAGCTGGCTCAAATATTTTAATTAATGATGGCTTATTAAATGGAGTGGTAATTAAATTAGGAAAAAATTTTTCTAATATTTCTTTAATGCCAAACAAAACTATTGTTGCAGGTAGTGCTGTTCTAGATAAAAAATTATCTGAATTTGCAGCAAACCATGGCATAGGAGGTTTAGAATTTTTATCTTGTATACCTGGCACAGTTGGAGGTGGTTTAAGAATGAATTCTGGTTGTTTTAAGAGAGAATTTAAAGATATTGTTTTGTCAGTTCAAGCAATTGATAAAACAGGTAAGATTGTAACTATCCCATCATCTGAAATTCAATTTGAATATAGGGCAACTAACCTAGGCAAAGAAATGATTTTTTTAAGTGCATCATTAAGAGGTTATGAAGAAACTAAGGAAAAAATATTACAAAAGATTAAGTTTTTACAAACAAAAAAAAATGAATCACAACCTACAAAAGTTAAAACAGGTGGTAGTACATTTAAAAACCCCATAAACCAAACTGATCAAAAAGTTTGGGAGCTTATTAAAAAATCAGTCCCATCAGATATCATGTTTGGAGACGCTCATATATCTCAAAAACATTCTAATTTTTTTGTTAATAAAAAAGATGCTAGTTTTGAAGATATGAAAAAATTGATAGATTTCGTTAAAAATAATGTAAAATTAAAAACAGGGGTAGATTTAGAAACAGAAATTGAAATAATAATGTTGAAATGAATAAATAAACATTTAATAACTTATAAAATTAATTATTTATGAAACCAGGTATGAATAGCAACCATGAAATTAACAGACCTCTTTGGCAAAAAATTGTTAAAAGTTTTTTTAATATTTTTGGATTTGAATTAATTAGAAAAAATTCCTTTTTAAAAAGGAGAGAAAACCTGGTAGTAGAATTGGATGATGATCAAGATAGCAAAGAATTAATTGAAAGAGTTAATCCATATATTAATTCAGCTACAATTCCTACAAGATGGTCTTTAATTCAATCAATGAAATATATTCATAAAAATAATATTGAAGGAGCATTGTTAGAATGTGGAGTATTTCAAGGAGGATGTTTGGGTATTATTTGTTTGTTGTCTGAAAAATATAAACTTAATAGAGAAATATATGCTTATGATACCTTTGGCACAGGTTTTACTGTTGTTACAGATCATGATTTAATACAACATAACAAATCCCCAAAAAAAGAAATATCCAGACAACACAGCGAAAATTTTTATCCAACTATCGAAACAGTCAAAAATAATTTAAGTACTCTTGGTGTTAAACAAGAACTTATGCCAAAATTTATAGAAGGAAAAGTTGAGGAAACATTATATGTTGACTCAAATTTACCAAAAAAAATTGCATTGGCAAGAATAGATACTGATTTTTATGATTCAACTAAACATGAATTAGAGGTATTTTATCCAAGATTAGCTAAAGGAGGTATTTTACATATTAACGATTATGGTGGAATGGCAGGGGTTAAAAAAGCTGTAGACGATTATTTTGCTGATAAAAATGTATGGATGCATAGAGTAGATTACACAACTAGATTAATAATTAAAGATTAATTAAACTTTTTAAATATTGAAGAAAAAAAAAATACTGATTTTAGGTGGAGGGATTTCAAGGGAAAGAGAAATCAGTCTGCAAACTGCCAAATCAGTCTATAAAGAGTTAAAAAAAAAAAAATATAAGGTGGTAATTTCTGAGCCAGATGAAAATTTTATTAGCAAAATCAAAAAATTTAAGCCAAACGTTATTTTTAATGCTTTGCACGGACAATTTGGAGAAGATGGATATATTCAAGCAGTATTAGAGGCACAAAAAGTTAAATATACTCATTCGGGTGTTCTAGCCTCTTTTAATGCAATGGATAAAGAAATCTCAAAAAAGATTTATATTAAAAATAAAATATTAACTCCTAAATATATTAAATTTATTTTCAAAAATAATAATAAAATTGATAAAAAAATCATCACAAAAATAAAAAGAAAATTAAAATTTCCAGTTGTAATAAAACCAATTAATGAAGGGTCCAGTGTTAATGTTTATATATGTAATTTAAAAAATTTTTTAAAAAACTTAAAAAAATTATATTTTTATAGAGAAATTTTAATTGAAGAATTTATTGGTGGAAGAGAAATTCAAGTCGCGATATTAGGCAAAAGAAAATTAGGTGCAATAGAACTTAAACCAAAAAGGAAATTTTATGATTATGAAGCAAAATATAATGTTAAGGCAAAAACAAAACATATTATACCAGTTGATTTAAGTAAGAAAAATTTAAACAAGGTAATGAGTATCGCTCTCAAAGGACATAAATTACTAGGATGCAAAGGAGTAACAAGGTCAGATTTTAAATTTTATAAAAATAAATTTTATTTGCTCGAAACAAATACACAACCTGGAATGACAAAACTATCATTAGTTCCAGAAATAGCAAATTTTGCAGGAATGAAATTTATTGATTTAATTGAATGGATTTTGAAAGATGCATCAACGAATAGATAAAAAAATAAAATTATTAGTCTATGTTTTATTACTATTTTTATTAAGTACAGTTAATAACATATCATTGAACAATTCTGAATATTTAAAGTTACATATTAAAAGTATTTATGTAAGTGGACTTTCTGAAAAAAAAAATTTACAAATTTCAAAGGATCTTAGTGAATTAATTTTCAAAAATATTTTTTTTATTGATCAAAATTACTTTCAAAATATCCTTAAAAAAAATAATATAATTCAATCATTTAGTATTAAAAAAATATATCCAAATTCTATAGAAGTACAAATTGAAAAAACAGAATTATTAGGAATATCAATTTATGACGATAAAAAACTTTTTATTGGATCTAATGCTAAATTGATAAAGTTTGAATCAACTAATCAAAATTTACCTTTAGTACATAACTTAATTAATACAAAATTTTTTATTGATCTAAAAAAAACAGTCGATCAATCTCAATTAAATTTTAACGAAATATCTGAAATATATTTTTTCCCATCTGGAAGGACCGATATTAAGTTGAAAAACAATATTTTGCTTAAACTTCCAAAAAAAAATTTATCAGAAGCTTTAAATTTTGCATTTAAAATTACTAAAAATGAAGAATTTAAAAATAATCAGATTGTTGATTTAAGAGTAGCAAACCATTTTATTTCAAAAAAATGAATGAAATAAAATTCGATATTTATTTATATATTAGTTCAACAAAATTAGGATTATCTGTGCTTGATAAATCTAATTTTAATAATTCTATATTTTTTAAAGAGTTTGATTGTAAAACAAATTTAAATAAAAAGGAGATCAATTTTCAAGAAGCAGAAAATTTTCTTGAAAAAAATATTTTTGAAATTGAAAAGCTAACAGACAATTTTTTAAATGATATATATCTCATAGTTGATACTCCAGATTCGTTGACTTTTGGCATTTCATTACTAAAAAATAATGATGGAAAAGAAATTCACGAAAAGGATATTAAATATTTAATACAAGACGGCAAACAACAAATTTTGAGCTCAAATGTCAATGAGGATATTATTCATATTGTTGTAAGTAACTATATTGTTGATGATAAAGAATATAAATTTTTACCTTTAAATAAAAACTGTAAAAAGTTTTCGGTTAATGTAGAATTTATTTGTTTTCCAAAGATTTTAATCAAAAAATTAAAAGAATTATTTAACAAGTACCATATTTCAATAAATAGAATCCTTTGTGCAAAATATGTTAATTCATATAATCCTGGAAGTTCAGATTTTAATATTTATGCTACTGGATTAAGTCTAGTAGAAGGAGCTAATAAACAAGAGGTTGTAATAATCCCTAAAAAACTTGAGAAAAAAGGTTTTTTTGAGAAACTTTTTCATCTTTTTAGCTAAAACCGTATTTTATTGTAACATTTGTTGTTTTTAAAAAATTTTGTAAAAATTTTATAGTTTTTGCATGTCAGTTTTAAATCAAAAAACTATTAAACAAACCATTGAATTCAATGGTGTTGGTTTGCATAGTGGTAAAGAAGTCAATATGAAAATTAAACCAGGAGAACCTAATACTGGCATAATTTTTAAAAGAACTGATTTAAAAAGAAATAATTTTGTAGTTCCTGGAGTATACAATGTTACAAGCGCAGCTTTCTGTACAACTATTTCAAACGAGAGTGGAGTTAGTATTTCTACAATTGAACATTTGATGGCAGCTTTATATGGTCAAAATATTGATAATGCATTAATTGAAATTGATAACTCAGAAGTTCCAATTTTAGATGGTTCAGCAAAAAAATTTGTTGAAGAAATAAATAAAGTTGGCATTACAATCAGTCAAACTCCAATTAAAATTATTAAAATAGAAAAAAAAGTTCTTTTAGAAGATGGACTTAAATCAATGTCGATTGAGCCAAGCAAAATTAGTCTAGATATAGATTTTGAAATTAAGTATGAAAATTCACTTATAGGAACACAAAGAAATTTAGTTAAAGTTTATGAAACGGACCTAAACGAAATATATGATTCAAGAACTTTTTGTTTGTTTGAGGATATCGAAAGATTGAAAGAAATGGACTTAGCAAAAGGTGGAAGTTTAGAAAATGCAGTAGTTGTTAAAGGTAATAAGATTTTAAATAAAGAGGGACTAAGAAATAAAAAGGAGTTTGTAAATCACAAAATTCTAGATTGTATAGGGGATCTATATTTGTTAGGATATAAAGTGATTGGCAAGATAAAGTGTTCAGGTGGTGGTCATAAGCTTACCAATGAATTATTAAGAAAGGTTTTTCAAGATAATAACAATTTTTCAATTGTTGAAATTAAAGAAAAAAATATTCCGCACTCATTTATTAATAAAAACTTTTTAAAATCTATAGCATAAAAGTTAGAATTTTTAAGATAATCTGTTAGTAATTCTAAATGGAATTTCTAAAAAAAATTTTAGTAATAATTTTATTTTTTATTTTATCCTCATGTGGAGGAAATAAAGAAAAAGTTACAGTAGTTAAAGAAAAAGATATTGAGCATCAAATGGTAGATGCATTTAAAGAGGGCTTTGAAGCTCTAGAAGATGGTGATATTTTTTTTGCTGCCAAAAAATTTAACGAAGCAGAACTTTTGTATCCTCAATCTACATGGGCACCCAAATCTTCTCTTATGGCAGCTTATGCTTGGTATTCACAAAATTATTATTATGATGCAGTTTATGAACTTAAAAGATTTATCAAAACTTATCCAAACGACAAAAACATTCCTTATGCACATTTTCTTTTGGGAATGTGCTATTACGAAAATATTATAGATGAAAGAAAAGATTTAGAACCATTAATTAGAGCAAAAAAAAAATTTGAGTTTATAATTAAAGAATATCCAGATACTGATTTTGCTTTAGATGCTGCATTTAAAATCGGCTTAATAAAGGATATTATGGCTGCAAAAGAAATGCATATAGGTAGACATTACATAAAAAAAGAAAAATGGATTGCTGCAATTAATAGATTTAAAACTGTGTTAAAGGATTATGAAACTACAATTTTTGTTGAAGAAGCATTACATAGACTAGTTGAAATACATTACAAAATTGGTTTAACAGATGAAGCAAATAAATATGCTAGTTTATTAGGATACAATTACCAATCTAGTCAATGGTATGCAGAATCATATCGTTTATTCAATAAAAATTATGATTTAAAGATTAAAGCTCAAAAGAAGAAAGGCAAAAATTTTATAGTTAGAAAATTTAAGTCACTTTTCAAATAATATGAAAGTTAGTTTAATTAAAAAAGAATATTTAAAGAAAATTAAATTATTTCAAAAGTACAACAGAGCATATTATAATAATGATACTTCTCTTATCAGCGATCAAGAATTTGATATATTAAAAAGTGATATTCAGAATTTAGAGAACAAATATTCTTTTTTAAATAATAAAAATTCTCCTTCTTTATCAGTAGGATCTACTCCTTCAAAAAATTTTAAAAAAGTTAAACATAGAGTCCCTATGCTTTCTTTAGGCAATGCTTTTAATGAAGATGATTTAATGAATTTTGAAAAGAAAATTTTGAATTTTCTTAGCTTTAAGAAATCTGAAAAAATTGAATATACTGTAGAACCCAAAATAGACGGAATTTCAGCTTCTTTAATTTACAAGAATGGAGAATTCGTTCAGGGACTTTCCAGAGGCAATGGAATAGAGGGTGAAGATATAACTAAAAATTTACAAACCATATCTGATATACCTCAGAAAATTTCTATAAAAAATTTTTCAAACATAATTGATATTCGTGGCGAGGTATTTATCAAAAATAGTGATTTTAAGTTGATGGACGATAAGTTCTCTAATCCGAGAAATGCAGCATCTGGATCTTTAAGACAAAAAGATCCAAATATTACAAAAAAAATTCCATTAAAATTTATAGCTTATACTTTTGGCTATGCTGAGAACTTAAATATTAATTATCAGTCGGAATTTTTAAAAAATTTAAAATCTTGGGGTTTTAAAACTAATAAATTTAATAAAATTATTACAGGTGTTAAAAATTTAATATTATACCATAAAGAATTAGAAGAAAAACGTAAAGAACTTGATTTCGATATTGATGGTTTAGTTTACAAAGTAAATAGTTTTGATTTACAAGAAAGATTAGGCTTTGCTGCCAATGCTCCTAGGTGGGCTGTAGCACATAAGTTTTCAGCAAATAGTTCTATCTCTGAAATTGTAAATATTGAAATTCAAATTGGAAGAACAGGTGCTCTAACACCAGTTGCTAAAATAAAACCAGTAAATATTGGGGGTGTTACTGTATCAAATGCAACACTTCATAATGAAGATGAAATAAATAGAAAAGATATTAGAATTGGAGATACTGTTACAGTTGAAAGAGCTGGAGATGTAATTCCTCATGTTGTTTCAGTTGACTTAAAAAAAAGAAAAAAAGATTCAAAAAAATTTATTTTTCCTAAAAACTGTCCTTCTTGTGGATCTCAAACAGTTAAAGATTTTAATGAACTAACAAAGAAATTTGATGCAGTAAGAAGATGCACAAGTGAAGGATATCAGTGCGAAAAAATTATCGTTGAAAAAATAAAACATTTCGTTTCAAAAGAAGCTTTTAATATTGATGGATTTGGAAAAAAGATTGTTGAAAATTTTTGGAATCTTAAGTTAATAAGATTACCACAAGATATATTTAAACTTAACTATAAAAAAATTGAAAAATTGGAAGGTTGGGGTGATTTATCTGTTTCGAATTTAAAATTTTCAATTGATAAATCAAAGAAGATTTCTTTAGATAGATTTATCTATGCACTTGGCATTAGACATATTGGTCAAGAAAATGCAAAACTTTTATCACAACATTTAAAAACTGCAGATAACTTTTACAAATTATCGAAGAATGTAAATATAAATATGTTATCAAATATAGATGGAATCGGAGAAACACAAATTGGATCAATAAAAAATTTTTTTTCAAACAAAGTTAATTTAGAAGTTTTATTTGAACTAAAAAAAATAATTGAGATTGCCAACGCAAAACCTATCAATAATGCAGGAATTTTAAAAAATAAAACTTTTATGTTAACTGGCAAGTTGAAAGGAATTAGTAGAGCGGAGGCAAAATCTTTAATTGAAAAAAATTCAGGTAAAATAATAAGCAATGTTAATAAAAAATTAGACTATTTAATTGTAGGTGAGAAGCCAACAATAAAAAAAGTTAACAGCGCAAAAGAATTAAAAATCAACATTATTTCACAGGATGATTGGTTAAAAATGTTAAATAATTTTAGCTAACCATTTTTTTTCATTATTATCCAAAAATTTTGATAATTTTGCGTATACATTTAAATGATATTTAAATAAATAATTTTTTTCATTTTTATTTAACAATTTATAATTAATTAAATCTTTTTCTATTGGAGCAAGTGTTAAATTTTCAAATTGTATTTTTTGTTTATTTTTTTTTACGTAAACGAGATTTTCTATTCTAATTCCATAATGGTTTTTTTTGTAATAACCTGGCTCATTACTCAAAACCATACCTTCTTCAATTTTTACTGAATTATATTTAGATATAGATTGAGGTCCTTCATGGACATTAGAAAAAAAACCTACTCCATGACCAGTACCGTGTGCATAATCAAGCCCATCTTTTTTTAAAAATTGTCTTGCTTTTATATCTATTTGTTTCCCAGTATTAATTTTTGAAAGGTTTGTTGTGGCAACCGCAATGTGACCTTTTAATACTTTAGTAAAAATATTTTTAATAGAATTAGGTTGTTTAGAAAAACAAATTGTTCTTGTAACATCAGTTGTCCCATATTTATATTGACCTCCTGAGTCACATAAAAATAAATCTTTATTCCCAATAACTTTGTTAGTATTTTTATTAGATTTATAGTGAACTATTGCACCGTTAGCTCCTGTTCCAGCTATAGTACTAAAGCTTGGAAATAAATAATCTTTATTTTTTTTTCTAAAATTTTCTAATTTATTTTGAGCATCAATTTCAGTTATTTTCTTTTTATTTTTATTTTTTATCCAAAAAATAAACTTTGTTAACGCAAGACCATCTTTAATATGTGCTTTAACCATATTATTAATTTCAGAAGAATTTTTAATTGCTTTTAATTGGTAACATGGATCATTTTTACTTATAATTTTAAATTGAGACTCAATAATTTTTTCGTTTAAGACTGAACATGAATTTTGATCTATTATAAATTTACTTCCTTTTAGTTTTTTAATTAAATTATAAAAATTTTTAGGTTCTATTAATTGTTTTTTATTGATTATTTTTTCTTTAATTATTTTTAAAGCTTTCTTTTTTTTTACCACTAAATATATTTTTTTATTTTTTCCAATAATCAAACGACAATTAGGTATTGGAGAATATGGGTTGTCGGATCCTCTTATATTTAAAATCCATGCTACATTTTCTGGAGCACTAACAAAAAGGTAGTCTGATTTTTTTTTCTTTAATATTTTTGTTATTTTGTTTAATTTTGATTTATGGCTTTCACCTACAATTTTTTTATTTATTGAAAAAAATGTTTTTAATTTTGGCTTTTTTTCTTGATAAATATTGTCAATTAAATTTTTTTTTATAGATTTTAATTGAAAAGAATTTTTAAAATAAATTTTTAAAGTCTTGAAAGTAAATATGCTTGGATCAAATCCAAGTTTTAAATTTTTTAATATTTTATGTGGTAAAAATTTATGTATCTCAATTATTTTAAAAAATTTCCCTGATTGTTGTTGTGCTTGAATTGTATATCTACCATCTACAAATAAATAATTTTTTTTTTTTAAAATAATTGCTAGACCAGCGGACCCATTAAAATTAGAAATAATTTTTAGTCGATCGTTAAAAACGTACTCAGAAAAAAAATCGTCATTTTTTGGGATTATATAGCCATCAATATCGTATTGTTTAAATTTTTTTCTTAATAATTCTACTCTTTTTTTTATCATTTTATTCTTTTTTGATATCTTATCCAGCCAGGACTTCTAATTTCTTCTTGCATATCAAAATCTTGATTAAATTCAAAATCATCTTCGTCGCTGTCATTATCATCAAAGAAAGTATTTTTTTGTAAGTTTTTTTCAGGTAATTCTCCGATAAATCTTGATGCCATGCTGTCGATCCAATCACCTTGATAATATCTGTTCATTGAAAAAGATATTAAAGCTAATTTTTTTGCCCTTGTAATACCAACATAAGCAAGTCTTCTTTCTTCTTCTAATCCATCTTGACCTTTTTCTTCAATAGATTTTTGATGAGGAAACAAACCCTCTTCCCAACCAGGTAAAAAAACTACATCAAACTCTAATCCTTTTGCACTATGCATTGTCATTAAATTTACTTTTTCTCCTTCCCAGTTTTTATCAATAGAGGTAGCTAAAGCTACGTGTTCTAAAAAACTCTCAAGGTTATCAAATTCTTTCATTGCACTTAAAAGTTCTTTGATATTTTCTAATCTATTTTCATTTTCTAAATCTTTTTTATTTTTGAGCATCATTGAATAACCCGATTCATCTAAAATAATTTGTAGTAATTTTACATGATTCATTTTTTTTACTTTTAAGTCGTTTCGCCATTTAGATACTAAGTTCAAAAAAGAATTAAGACCAATCCTAGCTTTCGGTTTTATTAAATTATTCTCTATCATTTTTTTTGAAGCCATTTCTAAACTCATTAAATTTTTTTTTGAGAATTTATGTATTTCTTTTATAGTGGTTTCCCCAATTGATCTTTTAGGGTTATTAACAATTCGATCAAAAGCCAAATCGTCTTTATCTTGATAAATTATTCTCAAGTATGCAACACAATCCTTAATTTCTGCTCTTTCATAAAATTTTATTCCACCAAGAATCCTGTAAGGTAAACCAATTTTAAGGAAACGTTCTTCAAATTCTCTTGTTTGAAAAATGGCTCTAACTAAAATTGAAATATTATTTAGAGAATATTTTTTTTTAAGTTTTTTTTCTATCTCATCAGAAATACCTGTTGCTTCGTCTCTTCCATTTTTGTAACAATTTAATTTTACTAGATCCCCTTCTTTCATTGTAGTTTTAAGTGTTTTTCCTACTCTATTTTGATTATTTTCAATAAGGTTTGAAGCAACAGATAAAATATTTTGAGAAGATCTATAATTTTCTTCTAATCTAATTATTTTTGTTTCTTTATATACTTGGTCAAATTCCAAAAAATTTTTAATTTCGGCACCTCTCCAACTATATATTGATTGATCATCATCACCAACACAGCAGATATTTTTATGATTTTTTGCTAATAAATTTAACCATCTGCTTTGAATAAAGTTTGTGTCCTGATATTCATCAACCAAAATATATTTAAAATTATTTGAATAAATTTGATTTATATCTGGATTATTTTCGAATATTTTTACACAATGCAAAATTAAATCGCCAAAATCACACGCGTTTAAATCTAATAGTTTTTTTTGATAAATTTTATAAATTGGTAGAACAATTTTTTCATAAATATTTTTTTTATTAATAATAACCTCATTTGGATAAAATCCTTTATTTTTCCATTTATCAATAATTGTTAAAATATATTTTGGGGCTAGTTTTTTTATATCAATGTTTTCAGCTTTGCATATATTTTTAATTAATCTGTTTTGATCATCTTGATCGATAATTGTAAAATTTGAATTTAAATTTACAGCGCTGGCATGTTTTCTGAGAAGCTTAGCACATATAGCATGAAAAGTTCCCAACCAAGAAAGTCCAACAGCTTCTTTTTTTAGAATTGAACTTACTCTATTTTGCATTTCTTTGGCTGCTTTATTTGTAAAGGTTACTGCTAGTATTTGATTGGGGAATGCTTTTTTTTCTTTAATGATATGAGCTATTCTTGATGTAAGTACCTTAGTTTTACCTGATCCTGCACCTGCCACTATTAATAATGGACCATTTGTATATAAAACAGCTTCTTTTTGAGCTTTATTTAAATTTTTTAGGTATTCAGAGTTTATCATTTTTAAATTATCATTATAAAGCAATTATATT
>MDSV01161584.1_pt1 | contig 14702 bp, 12 predicted proteins | sample 810851 | NCBI WGS metagenome assembly MDSV01 (sample SAMN05326640, study PRJNA326480) | marine metagenome | isolation source: seawater | place: Atlantic Ocean: North East | collected 2012 | reverse complement strand
GAAATCAATTTCTTTGCCGAGTATATACTCATCAATTATCCATTTAGGATAATTTGCTCCCGATCTATAAGAAAGAGGAAATCCACCTCCAAATCTTGCATTAATTTCAATCCCTTTTATGTCTTTAGTATCTTGGTGAAAAAAAAATTGTATCGCCAATGTTCCAATAGCACCCTCAATAGTCTCTAAGGATTTTTTTATTTCATTATAAAAGTATCCCTTACGCGTTATTCCTTTGCTAACTTCCCCGTCTCTAACTTCCAGTCTTTCTCTTGGAACCAAGCATTTGAGTTTATGATTTTTATCATAATAAGCGTCTACTGTTATTTCCGTATAGCTTGGATCTATATATTCCATGAATATTAGATCTTTATCTAAAAGAATAGAATTTGTGAGATCATTCCTTGAAGCTAGCTTGTGTAAATTTTTACTATTGCTTCCATTATAGGGCTTTGCAAATGCAGGAAACTCTATTTCGTTAATGTTAAAGATCTTAGGTGTGTCTATTCCTAAGTTGTTGAAGAAATCTGAAGTAAGTCTTTTATCATCTGAAACTTTTACGATTTTAGTCGAGGAAATAATAATTTTTATTCCTTCCTTCTGAAATTTATTCTTATGCTTAGTAAATAGAAGTAGTTCCGTGTCTATTGTAGGAATAATTAGACCTATGTTTTGCTTTTTACACAAATCAAGTAATTTTTCTACATACTCTTTAGACTTGACTGGCGGAAGAGCAAAGCTGTCATCAGCGATGTAACAAGCAGCTGACATAGACGGATTTTGATCGCATGCAAATATTTTACCCTCAATATCTGATAATTGAACTTCAGATTGAAAAGCCCTTACCAAAGAAACTCTTCTGCCAGCAGAGGTAATTAATATATTTTTCATAAGGAGAAACGTTTTGTTAAGCCATGAGCTTTGTTGATATAATATAGACTGAAACACTCCTGTCGATCAACTTTTATAAAATACATAACTTGCAAAGAAAGAAAACAGTATTGATATATACTCGACCTTGGTTTGTGGGGTTTTATAATCACTTAGGCTTTGCAATAAAAAAAATCTTTAATGTAGAGGTAATTTACTTCTCCGATTATGAGGTTGAGGAGGCTATAAATCTTTCTCCCCTAAATTCAGATATTAAGAATTATAAAAAAATTCTCTATAACGACAATTCATTTCTAGACATACGACTTAGGGACAGGTTGCTTAGAACAAAGACAGAAGAGGAGTCTAACAAAATTCTAAGTTGTTATTACAAGAAAATCGAAGATTTCTTTTCTGCTTATGACATTAGTTTTATTTTTTCTGCCACTATAGATCAATTTTTTATTGACCTAGTTTATCTCTATTGCGTTAAGGCAAAAATACCTTTTTTTGGTTATCATCTCTCCGTTCTTCCTGGCTATACATTAATGAGCTCAAGAGGGGAGTTTGCTCCTTTTAGAAAAGTCAAAGAGGAAGAGATATATCAATCTATAGAAGCAATTCAACCTGATGACTTTAGGCCCATTTACATACCCTCAAAAAAAAATATGAAGTCAGCTGCAATAGTACGCTACTTAAAAAATATCTTGAGAGTCCTGTATTTTTATTTTAAAGCACAAGCTACGAAGAAATTTAATTATCATTACCTTGCCAGTTTAAGTGAATCAAAAAAAAGCATATCACTCTCTACTCTCATGACACTGATTTCAATTAAATATGATGATATGGATGATCAATTGCCGATTTATATTCCACTTCAACTTCATCCTGAATGTAATAGCGAATACTGGCACAGATCTGAAAATTATATTGATTATGAGGATCGTATACTCAATTTCTGTATGGAGAACTCAAGAAATTTCAATATTTTTCTAAAAGAGCATCCCAATATGATGGGAGTAAGATCAAATAAATTTTATAAAAAATTAAAACTTGCAGGGTGCAAGTTAATAGATCCTGCTATAGAGAATAGGAAAGTTATAACACGTTCTAGAGTGATTGTTACATTTAATTCATCAGTTGGAATAGAAGGGTTAATATACAAGAAGCCTATATATTGCCTTTCTAAGCCTTATTATCATGATGAGAATTTTATAGAATCAGAAGATCAACTATTTGAACTTCTGGAGAATAAAATTTCTTATGATAGATTCACTAGTAAAATTAACTTAAAAACTGTTATTTCAAAAGTTCTATCAATTAGTGTTCCAGTTGTATTACCAGATATAGAACAATTCAATACAAATTCTCAAAAAGCTTCAGATATTGCTGAGGATTATGTTAACCATCTCATCCCTTTAATTGGTGAAGGATTCAATTCACCTAAAAAAGAAGATATATTTACCTACAGGGGGACTTCCAATGCTAAGTGATTTTTATTCACGAATAATAAGGTTTTTAATCAAAAAAAATATTCTAGGAGACAGATTCTTAAACTATACCTTTTCCGGGATAAATTATGATCTAAACCAGGACAGAGTTTACCAAAATGTCGATGATGAAAAAGTCTATATCTCGAGAAGCTATCATGGAGTACCTAATTTTAAAGGCAAAGACTTAGTGGAGTGGTTGAATAGAGATGTGTATTTCAAGAAATATCTACCTTCTGGAAAAGATGTTTATGTTGATATTGGTTGTGGATATGGACATGAGCTGATTTACGTAGCTAAAAGGAATCCTGATGTAAAAATATTAGGTATTGAAGCAAATCAAGAAGTATTTACATATTGCTCTGCTAATACCTCTAAGTTTAAAAATATTACTCTAGCTAATAAGATGATAGGTCAGGAAACTATTTATACTATTCCTTTTAGTGCTGATTATGCAGGTAAAGGTTTAAACGACGAAGGGCAGCTTGAAGTCGAGGGACAAAGCTTTAATGAAATACTGCTTTCTCATAACATTGAGATTGTTGATTTATTAAAACTTAATGTGGAAGGTGGAGAAAGAGAGATAATAGAGAATTTACCTTTTGATAAAGTAAAAAGACTTGTAATTTCTTGTCATGATTTTAGATATGAAAGAGGGGAGGACTCTTTTTATAGGACTTATGACTCTGTATCTAAGAGATTGAGATCTGAAGGTTTTCAAATAGAGAAGGTAAATCCAGATTATATTCCTAACTCATCTTGGGAAAAATCATTGAACTATTGGATTTTTGCTGAAAGGCTTTAGCTCTCCTCTTTTTTTTCAAAAATTGGCATTGTTTTGTTTTCATCATGATCTATGTTTTGCGAGCGGACTACATTTATAACTGTTTTAAAGAGTATCTTGATATCAAAATAAATTGAATAGTTATCAACATATTCTATATCCAGTTCAAATTTTTCTTCCCAAGAGATAGAGTTTCTGCCCGATACCTGTGCATGTCCAGTTATTCCGGGCAACACATCATGCCTTCTTCGTTGATTTTTATCATATCTTTCAAGGTATTCAATTAAAAGAGGTCGGGGTCCAACGAGACTCATTTCTCCTTTGAATACATTAATAATTGAGGGGATTTCATCTAAGCTATATTTTCTTAAAATCCTGCCCAAGCTAGTAACTCTTTCAGAAGAGTCGTCAATTACACTACTCGCTTGTGGAATCATTGTTCTATATTTAATCAAGGTGAATACTTTCCCTTTTTTTCCTGGCCTTTTTTGCTTAAAAAATATGGGAGAACCTTGAAAAATAAAAATAGTAAGAGATAGAAAGAAAAACAGTAATAGCAATACAGGAGAGAATATAACTATCAGAGTGATGTCAAAGATTCTTTTCATAAAGTTTTATTTTTATAAGTAGTACAATAGTAATGTAGAATTTAAAAACATTACATCGCAAACTTTAATTATACTAGTTTTTAATTTTTACCTATAAAAGGAAATAGTTTGATACATAACCAATTATTGAACCGAGAAAAAAGCCTTTTTGCTGAAGATATGCTTAATTTCTCGGAGCAAATCAAGGATATCATCCGTACAAGTTCATTTCTTGTAGTAGGTGGTGCTGGTACTATTGGTCAGGCCGTAGCAAGAGAAATTTTTTCCAGAAATCCAAAAAGATTAGATGTCATTGATATAAATGAAAATAACTTGGTCGAGCTGGTAAGAGATTTAAGAAGCACTTATGGTTATATAGATGGTGATTTTAATACTTATGCCTTAGATAGTGCTTCAGTTGAATTTGAAAGAATCTCTCAACAAGGTACTTCGTACGATTACATTTTGAATCTCTCTGCCCTTAAACATGTGAGAAGTGAAAAAGATATTTTTACCTTACATAGGTTGGTGCAAGTAAACATCATAAACTCTCTTATGCTGCTAGAATTAGCAGAGAATTTTGGAAGTAAAAAATATTTTTGTGTTTCCACTGATAAAGCAGCCAACCCCGTAAATATGATGGGAGCTAGTAAAAGAATTATGGAAATACTTATATCAAGTAATAAATCTAATATTCCAGTGTCCATGGCTCGATTTGCGAATGTTATATTTTCTGATGGTAGCTTAGTTCATGGTTTTGAGAGTAGATTTAATAAAAACCAACCATTATCAGCTCCAAATGATATTCAAAGATATTTTGTATCACCAAAAGAAAGCGGTGAGCTTTGCCTTATGTCATCTCTTTTTGGAGAAAATATGGATATCTTTTTTCCACAGTTAGATGAAAATCTAGATTTACTATCCTTCGATACTTTGGCAAGAAGGTATTTAGAAATTAAAGGATATAGTCCTCACGAATGTCATTCAGAGGACGAAGCAAGATCTCGGATTAAAGAATTAAAGAATATAGGAAAATGGCCTTGTTACTTTTCTAGTTCCGAAACAACTGGAGAAAAGCCAATAGAAGAGTTCTATTCAGAATCTGAGACCCCCGATCTATCTAAATTTAAAACAATAGGTGTTGTTAATGAGTCGGATAATGATAGAAGTGATTTAGCAAACTCCTTCTTAGAAGGTTTAAATAACATTCGGAAATCTGAGACTTGGGAAAAAAAAGACTTAGTTGAACTTTTTGAAGCTACTCTTCCAGAATTCAAACACGTAGAAAAAAATAAATATTTAGATAAAAAAATGTAAATTACTAATGAATAATTTAAATAAATTAAAATCAAAAAAGGTGCTTATTACAGGAGGAACAGGCTCGTTTGGAAAGGCATTCCTTAATAAAGCTCTAGAATTTTCTGAAGTTGAAGAAATAAGAATTTTCTCTAGAGACGAAAAGAAGCAAGATGATCTGAGAAAGAAGATTAATGATGAAAGAGTTAGATTCTATATCGGCGATGTACGTGACATAAATTCTCTAAATGACTCAGTCAAGGGAGTTGATTACATTTTTCATGCAGCTGCATTAAAACAGGTACCTACTTGCGAGTTTTTCCCTCTAGAGGCAGTAAAAACAAATGTTATGGGAACAGAAAATGTACTGCAATCTGCTATAGATGCTGGAGTTGAGAGAGTTATTTGTTTGAGCACAGATAAGGCAGTTTATCCTATAAATGCAATGGGCACTTCTAAGGCAATGATGGAGAAAGTCTCAATTGCCAAAAGCAGAGACGCTGAGACTGTAATTTGTGTTACGAGATATGGAAATGTCCTGGGTTCTCGCGGGTCTATTGTTCCTCTTATAAAAAATCAGATAGAGTCAGGCAACCCTATAACTATAACTGATCCTTCGATGACTAGATTTATGATGACTCTAGATGAAGCAGTAGAGCTCGTTTTGTTTGCATTTGAGAATGGAGATCGTGGAGATGTATTCGTTCAGAAATCACCTGCAGCAACTATTGCAACATTAGTGGAATCATTGAAAATAATGCTTAATTCAGAATCTCATGAAGAAAAAATTATCGGGACCAGGCATGGAGAAAAATTATTTGAAGTCCTTGTATCCAGGGAGGAAATGGCGATATCAAAAGAAATAGATAACTACTACAGAGTTCCCATAGATGAAAGAGGGCTTAATTATTCGGCCTATATAGACTCAGGCGATAAGCGCCTTTCAAGTATTGACGAATACACTTCTCATAATACCCACCTACTTGAGGTTGAGGGCATGATAGAACTTTTGAATAAAATGAATATAGAAGAACTAGAATATTAATGAATATTCTTATTACTGGCTCGAAGGGATTTATAGGGAGTAATCTAAAATTATTCCTAACTGAGAGAGGACATACAGTTCTTGAGTTCTATAGAGGTTCCAGCTTAAAGTGCCTTTCATCTAGTGTCGAAAACGCGGATCAAATTGTTCATTTGGCTGGTGTAAATAGGAGTAAAAGTGATGAAAATTTTATAGAATCAAACGTCGAACTATCTGAGAAACTTCTAGAGTTAGTTCTAAAAAATAAAAAAAAAATACCCATAATTTTTTCTTCTACCATCCATTCCGGAAGAGAAGATATATATGGCCAGACAAAAAAAGTTGCTAATAGCTTATTTAAAAAATTTTCATTAGAAAATCAATTTCCTTTAACAATTCTTAACTTGCCCAATGTTTTTGGGAAGTGGTGCCGGCCGAATTACAATTCTGTTATAGCAACTTTTTGTCATAAAATTTCACGCAATGAACCAATTGAAATTCATGATGCAAAGGCTAAGATAAAGTGCGTTTATATTGATGATGTTTTAGATGTAATTTACGAGACTATTCTCAACCCTCCAAAAAACTTTTTACTAAAAAAGATAGACAAAACTTATGAAATAGAATTAGGTAAATTAGCAGAAGTTATACAAAGCTTCCATCAATTAAGAGATAGTCTTGAAATTAGTACACTTAAGGGATTAAATAAATGCTTATATTCAACTTATCTTTCTTATGTGCCCGTATCAGATTTTTCATATAGTCTTAATAAAAATACTGACGAAAGGGGGTTCTTTTCAGAAATTCTTAGAACAGAAGACTCTGGACAATTCTCCGTCTTCACAGCCTTACCTGGTGTAACAAGAGGTGGTCATTATCACCATACCAAAACAGAAAAGTTTTTGGTCGTTAAAGGAAAAGCATTATTTAACTTCAAGAATATGAACACAGGAGAAGTTTATAAGTTGAAGGTAGATGATGATAATCTGTCGATTGTTGACACTGTTCCTGGCTGGGCACATGATATAAAAAATATCGGTGAATCTGACTTGATAGTTTTTCTTTGGGCGAATGAAAAATTTGATGATCAAAGACCCGATACATATGCAGCTGAAACTAAATGAAAAAATTAAAAGTAACTACTATAGTCGGCACTAGGCCAGAAATAATTAGATTATCAAGTACCATCAAAAGACTTGATGCGGTTTTTGAACATAAATTAGTTCATACAGGACAAAATTATGATTTTGAATTGAATGAGATCTTCTTTGAAGATTTAGGATTGCGCATGCCAGATATTTTTTTAAATTCTGCAGTTAAATCTAACTCTGCCTTGGAAACAATAGGCAACCTTATTTCTCAAACAGCTAAAACTTTAGCAAAAGATCCACCTGATGCAATCCTAATTTTAGGAGATACAAATAGCTGTCTATCAGCGCTTCCAGCAAAAAGAATGCGAATTCCCGTATTTCATTTAGAAGCTGGTAATAGGTGTTTTGATGAAAGAGTACCTGAAGAAATAAATAGACGAATTGTAGATCACATATCCGATATAAATTTAACATACAGCACTATAGCGAGAGATTATTTACTTAGAGAAGGATTATCACCCGATAGAGTTATTAAGGTAGGGAGTCCAATGAAAGAGGTTATTTCAGATAATCAAAAAAAAATTAATGAATCCCAAATATTAAAGAAACTTAAACTAAAAAAAGATAATTTTTTTCTTGTTAGTTCACATCGAGAAGAAAACATAGAATCAAGTTTATTTCTCAATTTAATTGATTCGCTGAATTCTCTTGCAGAAAAATATAAATTACCTCTAATTATTTCAACCCACCCAAGAACTAGAAAAAAATTAAAAGATGAAAAGCTACAAGTTGATAGTTTATTGAATTTTATCAATCCGTTAGGTTTCTCAGATTATTTAAAATTACAAATGAATGCAAAAGTAGTTCTATCTGATAGTGGAACTATCACCGAAGAATCATCTATTATGCAATTCAATGCCATCAATCTAAGAGAAGCTCATGAAAGACCAGAGGGCATGGAAGAAGGCTCCGTAATCATGTCTGGATTAGGTAAAGAAAGAATACTTCAGTCAATTGAAATCTTATTAAACAATGAAAATCAAACCAAACAACCGGTACTTGTCGGTGATTATGACGTAGATAATGTGTCTGAAAAGGTAGCAAGAATAATTATGAGTTATACGGACTATGTGAGAAGAAATGTATGGCGTGAATACAATTGAAAGTTTTAATACATACACAGTGGTTTGACCCTGAACCAAATACATTTAAGGGTCTGTTATTTGCAAGCGAACTGACAAAAAAGGAATTTGAGGTATCTGTCTTAACAGGATTTCCAAATTATCCCGAAGGTAAGATATATGAAGGTTACTCAGGTCTTCTACCTACAATAGAAAAGAGTGAAAGTATAAATATATATAGAGCGCCTTTATTCCCTAGCCATGATAGGTCTCCCATGAAAAGATCACTTAACTATATCAGTTTTTGTATTTCTTCATTTTTATTGGGGTTATTCATTTCAAGACCTAAAATCATCTATTCCTATCACCCCCCTATAACTACTGCATTTTCATCTTGGCTTCTGAGTAAAATATGGCGAGTACCTTGGGTTTTAGATATCCAAGATATGTGGCCTGAAACTTTAGAATCTACTGGAATGATAAAAAATAAACTATTTTTGGCAATATTAAAAAAAATTTGTTTTTTTCTCTATCGAAGGGCAACTAAAATAGTAGTTCTATCAAATGGATTTAGAACACATTTAATTAGACACAACATAGATCCTCAAAAAATCAAAGTAATTTATAATTGGACGCTCGAGACAGTCACTCAATATAAAGAAAATTTTGCTTTCAAAAATCCAGAGCATTTCAATCTCACCTTTGCTGGTAATTTAGGCCCTGGACAAAATATACTATCTTTTGTTGAAGCTTTTACCCATCCTAATATTTTGTCGGAAAAAATTTCCTTAAATATATTTGGTGAAGGAACTCAAAAAAATGAAATAAAAAGATTTATAGATTCTAATAATATTCCTAATGTAAATATATATGATAGGGTTTCTGATAAAGAGATAAAAAACGTATTTAATCTTTCTGATGCTTTGGTCGTGCATTTAAAAAAAGATAATCTTTTTACCATGACCATTCCATCTAAAACCCAAGCATATCTATTATCAGGGAAGCCTATTTTGATGGCCGTTCAAGGAGAAGCAGCCTCAATAATTGAAAATGCCAGGGCAGGTGCAGTATGTGAGCCGGAAAATATAGAATCAATAGTTGGTGGGATATTAACTTTGTATAGTCAGAGTGAAGATAAAATAGAGCAACTGGGAAAAAATGGTAGAATTTTTTACGATCAGACAATGCAGATGTCCAAAGGCGTTGACGAGTTTACAAAACTTTTTAGGGAACTTATAAAGCAATAATTATGAAAAAAAGAACATTAGGCTCTTGGCCAAATTTTTCTAAAAGAGAATCAGAAGTAGCAAAAAACATAATCTTATCTAATAAAGTTAATTACTGGACTGGTAGCCAAGGAAAGAAATTTGAAGATGAATTCTCTAAATGGGTAGGAGTCAATCATTCTATAGCACTTGCAAATGGAACTTTGGCATTGGAATTAGCTCTTAAGGCTTTGAACCTTAACTCTAAAGATGAAGTGATTGTGACCCCGAGATCTTTTATTGCTTCTGTGAGCTCTGTAGTAAATTGCGGAGCTATCCCAGTTTTTTCTGATGTAAATATTAATACAGGAAATATAGAAGCTGAGAATATTAAAAAAGTAATTACTCGTAATACTAAAGCAATTATATGTGTTCACTTAGGTGGAAGGCCTTGTGATATGGATCCAATAATGCAACTAGCTAAGAAAAATAAAATACATGTAATTGAGGATTGTGCACAGGCTCATGGTGCTTTGTATAAGGGAAAGGCTGTGGGGTCTATAGGTGATATAGGAGCTTGGTCATTCTGCCAGGATAAGATAATGACAACTGTTGGCGAGGGTGGAATGGTTACTACAAATAATAAACAACTGTGGAAATCTATGTGGGCTTATAAAGATCACGGAAAGTCTTATGATGCTGTATACAAAAAAACTCATCCTGAAGGATTTAGATGGCTGCATGAGTCTTTTGGTTCAAATTATAGGATGACTGAGATTCAGGCAGCTGTTGGAAGGATACAATTAGAGAAAATGGCAAAATGGACTGCTCTAAGGAATCGTAATTCAAATATTCTCGAAAAGGTTTTAAAAAAGCATTCAGACTTAGTTAGAATTTTTGAAACACCTAATTTTATAGTTAATGCAAATTATAAAGTCTATGCTTATCTTAACGAGAATAGTTTAAAAAAATCATGGAACAGAAATAAAATAATCAAAGTTATTAATGAAGCTGGTGTGCCATGTTTTTCAGGAAGTTGCTCAGAGATTTATAAAGAAAAAGCTTTTAAAAAGTCTGCTTTTATGCCTAAGGAAGACTTGCCCAATGCTAAGAAACTAGGAGAAACCTCCCTGATGTTTTTGTGTCATCCAACTCTCACCATTGACGATATGAAATGGTGTGGGAAAAATATAGACTACATTTTTGCTAAGGCAGCTAAATAATCTGTCATAAATTTAGATGCTCAGTCTCAAAGAAAAAATACTATCAACGACTAGATTTAATAAACAAGTTATCGTCGCCGGTTTCGATTTTTGCTTAGTTTATTTTTCTTTTTTTCTAGCATCTATCGTAGATGATCCTTTTTATGAATCGAACTTTGATACTCTTCTCATGAATATCTGGTTACCTCTAATTCAAATGCTAATTTTTATATTGATGGGAGTGTATACCTCAGTTCTAAGATTTCTAGACTTTTCTTCTATATTCTTAATAGTCAAAGCAAGTATTCTTTCATTTATTACTATAAGTATAGTGGCAAATTTAAGAATTTTTGGAATTGAATTTGAAGGTATATTTGGGAATATTTCTATGATTGATAATAGAACTATATTTTTAATATTTCTAATTTCTTTCTTCGCTATAATCTCCTCAAGGATAATTGTAAGTAGACTATTGCAATATAATCTTCCGAGTAAGAAAGTTGTAATATACGGAGCAGGAGATGCTGGAAGACAACTTGCTAGTGCTTTAAAGTTAAGCAAGGAAATGAATCCAGTTGCTTATGTTGACAAGAGTGTTGCCCTGCAGAATACTTTGATTGCTGGTATCAAGGTATTCAATCCAAAGAAACTAAAGAAATTAATTGAAAGACACAAAGTTGATGAGGTTTTAATTGCTATGCCTTCCGCATCAAAAACAATTCTCAAAGGTCTATTGGAAGATGTAGAAAAATTATCTGTAAAGGTTAGAATTTTACCCGGTTTAACTGATTTAGCTGAAGGGAAAGTATTAGTTTCAGAATTAAAAGAAATAAATATACCTGATTTAATTGGAAGATTTGAGGTAGAGGCAAATGATGAATTACTCAAAAAAAATATAAAAAATAAGACAGTTCTTATAACAGGAGCAGGAGGTTCTATAGGGTCTGAACTAGCTAGACAAGTAATTTTTAATGACCCTCAAAAGTTAATAGTGTTAGATGCTAATGAGTATTCTTTATACCAAATAAAAAGTGAACTAGAATCTATGCATCTAAATTTCCCTTTGTTTTCAGTCATTGGCAGCGTAACTGATAAGAAAAGAATTTATGAAGTTTGCAAATCTTTCGAAGTTGATACTATTTATCATTCAGCAGCATATAAACATGTCCCTCTTGTAGAAGAGAATCCTTTTGAGGGTGTTTACAATAATATTTTTGGAACAAAGCATTGCTTAGACGCAGCAATAAAAGCAGAAGTTGAAACATTTGTCTTGATTTCAACAGACAAAGCAGTAAGACCTACAAATATAATGGGCGCTACAAAGCGTTTTGCAGAATTAATTCTTCAATCTTATTCAGATAACCAAGATGAAAAAAATATAACTAGAATGACTATGGTGCGATTTGGAAATGTTCTCGGTTCTTCTGGCTCTGCTTTACCTCTTTTTAGAAAGCAGATCCTTGAGGGCGGACCATTAACAGTAACTCATCCAGATGTAACAAGATATTTTATGACTATTCCTGAAGCGGCAGAATTAGTTATACAGGCAGGTGCACTTGGAGAAGGTGGGGATGTTTTTGTGCTTGATATGGGGGAACCAATTAAGATATTAGACTTAGCTAAAAGACTAATAAAGTTAAGTGGTATGGAACCTATTGATGATGAAAACCCTCAAGGAGATATTGAAATTAATTTTACTGGTCTTCGTCCAGGAGAAAAGCTCTATGAAGAATTGTTAATCGGTAATAATGTAAGTACTACTGAACATAAGAGAATTTTAAAAGCTCAAGAAGATTTTATATCCTCAGAAGATCTTAACAATTCTCTTAATCTAATAAAAGAAGCAGCAGCAGAAGGAAACACAGTTGCCCTAAAAGATATTTTAAAGGATGTTGTGACTGGCTTTGCTCCTCAAGAAAAAATAGTTGATGTTGTTTTCCTCCAAAAAGAAATAATTTAATAAGTACACTGTTTTGTTTACATTCATAGATTCTATCGAAGATTTATCTATCCTCAATCAAGAACTCTTGAGTAAACCATTTGTGGGGGTCGATACAGAATTTAGAAGAACCTCTAAAGATAATATGCGTTTAGCACTTCTTCAAATTAATGACGATGAAGAAATTTATCTCATAGATACCCTGGCTATAGATCACCCTAGTAATTTTTGTAGTTTTTTATACGATAGTTCTGTTACAAAAATATTTCATTCTTGTAAGGAGGATCTTGAAGCCGTTTATTCTTGGACCAACCACAGAATGGTAAATATCTTCGATACTCAACTTGCGAATTCTTTTCTTGGAGGAAGTTACTCTATAGGTTATCAAGGTTTAGTAGAACAAGAACTAGGAATCATCTTAAATAAGAATGAAACTAGATCAAATTGGATAAAGAGACCTCTTTCTGACTCTCAACTAAAATATGCTACGTTAGATGTTGAATACTTAATCTATCTATTTAAATTGCAGACAAAAGAACTTTCAAAATCCCATAAACTAGATTGGCATTATCAAGATATTAAGAAACTTTCAGAGCTTACCTTTAATACAAGTTCTTCCTTTATTGAAATAGAAAGGACTATAAGTAAAGCTCAAGAGGCTGAAATTTTAATCAAGTTTAATAAGGTCGTTGAAGAAATTTCTGAACGTGAAAAGATCAATCCTACTTTATTTTTTTCTAAAAAAGCTCAAAAAGATTTTTTGAGGTTAGTGTTTAAAGAAGGATTAGACTGTGCTTGTAAAAATATTACATTGTGGAGAAGCCATTTAATCAAAAACGACATATTGAAGCTTTTAAAATAACTAGATGTTTTGGTTTATTTACCTAGTAACTTCAATAATCATAAGTTTGCTTCTTGCAAGAATAAGCAACAAATATTTTTTTGAAGTGTTTATCTTTTTCCTAATACTCTTTATTACTCCAGCTCAATTAGACGCTCCAATATCAGGATATGCTCCTTCCATATTCACTTTTATTTTTAATATTATTTTCGAGCAAAACTTTTCAACACGAGTACTTAGACCAATTTTTTTATCTTTACCTATAGGTTTATTTTTTATTCTCTTATATTTATTCCTCAAAAGAAAATTCTTTTAGTTTCTAAAGTTATTAAATCTAAAATGCCAATTGCATTACTACCTGTTTGCATACCAGCAGATTCTCCTGGATTAAAAAATAAAACCCCATTTTTTGTTTCATTTCTGTATCTATGCGTATGACCGTGAATTACAATATTTATATTCTTATTTTGTAATAGAAAATTTTCAATGTCATCGGGCTCATGAAATATAGCAATATTTTTATGGCATAGAGTCAATGTCTTAGGCGGTTCTTGGAAATGAAAATTATTATTATCAGCTATTTTTTTTATACCTATTTCATTTCTATCATTATTTCCATACACACCAACAAGTTTGCTATCTAGTCTAGAAAACTTTTTTAAAGAGTTTGCATTGGCAATATCACCAGTATGTATTACTAATGAGACATTTTCTTCATTGAATAAAGAAATTATTCTATCTATATTTTTTAGGTTGTTGTGAGTGTCACTAACAACACCAATTTGCATAGAGAAAACTAAACTTTTTCTAGGATATGTATGCCACAGGCACTACCTAATCCTATAACATGTGTCATACCAATTTTGGCATTCTCTACTTGTCTTTCCCCTGCTTCTCCTCTTAAATGGGTACAAACTTCATAAATGTTTGCTATGCCAGTTGCACCTAACGGATGACCTTTAGATAAAAGACCTCCAGAAACATTAACTGGTATTCTCCCTCCTAGTTCAACTTCTCCTTCGTCAATTAATCTTCCAGCTTCTCCATCTTCACATAAACCAAGATTTTCGTAGTGAAGCATCTCTGCAGTTGCAAAACAGTCATGTAATTCAACAAGATCTACATCTCTTGAATCAAGACCTGCCATTTCATATGCTTCCGCAGCAGCTTTTCGAGTACAAGAGTTAACATCTGGCATTACAAGGTCTCTTTCTTGATAGGGATCACTGGTCATGACTGAGGCTTTAATTCT
>MDSV01151809.1_pt1 | contig 14702 bp, 20 predicted proteins | sample 810851 | NCBI WGS metagenome assembly MDSV01 (sample SAMN05326640, study PRJNA326480) | marine metagenome | isolation source: seawater | place: Atlantic Ocean: North East | collected 2012 | reverse complement strand
TTAGTTAAAATTAAAAAAGAAACGCAGGAAGAAGTTAAAAAAGCTTTAAGTTTTGCAAAGTTAATTTAATGAATAAAAAGACCAATCCTGGTTTAAAAATTATATCATACAACAGAAAAGCCAATTTTAATTATTTTTTAATAGAATTTTATGAAGCAGGATTAGTATTAACTGGTTCCGAGGTTAAATCTTTAAGAGGAGGTAAAATAAGTTTAGCAGAAGCTTACGCACATGACTATCATGGGGAGTTATTTTTAATTAACTCAAATATACCAACGTACAAAGAATCTAGTTATAATGATCACGATCCCAATCGTAATAGAAAACTTCTTTTAAACAAAAAAGAAATAAATAAGCTTCTTGGAAGAATTAACAAAGAGGGTCTTACGTTAATTCCAACTAAAATGTATTTTAAAAAAGGTAAAGCTAAAGTTGAAATTGCTGTTGCAAAAGGTAAAAAAAATTACGATAAAAGACATACTAAGAAAACAAGAGATTGGAATAGAGAAAAATCAAGAATCTTTAGAAAAACAAGTTAGATTAAAATGATATTATTAGGAATTGGTTCAAATTTGTCATCAGTTTTCGGAAGTAGATTTAATAACATTAATTTAGCTATTTTATTATTAAAAAAATATAATATTAAGATTATTAAAAAATCTAGTTTTTATGAAACTCCAGCATATCCAAACAAAAATGACCCTAAATTTATTAATATTGTGATTCAAATAAAAACAAATCTTAGTCCATTTAGTTTGGCATCAACTATAATCTCTATTGAAAAATTCCTTAAAAGAGAAAGAGGTAAAAAAAATTCTCCAAGAACTTGTGATATAGATATTTTGGATTTTAAAAATAAAGTATTTAGTTTTAAGTACAAAAACCATAAATTTTCAGTACCTCATAAGCAGTTAATTTTTAGAAATTTTGTTTTATATCCTTTAAAAGAAATATTGCCTAAATGGAGATATCCTAAAAACAATAGTTTAATTGATACTTTTGTAGATAAACTTAGTCCTAAAGATAAGAAGTCTATATTAAAGATTAATAAATATTGATATGGTGTGTTAATGTTAAACCAAAATGAGTTAATTAAAAAAGTTAAGAATTATAATCCATTTCTTAATCAAGTAGCACTATCTAAAGCTTATAAATTTGCTTTAAATGCTCATGTAAATCAAAAAAGAGACTCTGGGGACCCATACTTAATACATCCTGTTGCTGTTGCAGATATTTTGTGTGATCTTAAATTGGATAGCGCTACAATTGCTACTGGTTTACTTCATGATACGATTGAAGACACTAAAGCGACTTATAATACTGTAAAGGAAGAATTTGGAAAAGAAGTAGCTGACTTAGTAGATGGTGTTACAAAAATTTCTCAACTAGAAGGAAAAGCATCAACAATTTCAAAAGCTGAAAACTTTAGAAAGCTTATTTTAGCGACATCAAAAGATATAAGAGTTCTGTTAGTTAAGTTGGCTGATAGATTGCATAATATGAGAACATTAAGTTCTATTAAAGACTCTCTTAAAAGAAAAAGAATCGCAAAAGAAACAATGGAAATATACGCACCCCTAGCTGACAGAATGGGAATGAATCATATTAGAGATGAACTGGAAGATTTATCTTTTTCTGAATTAAACCCCGAGGCAAGAAAATTAATAGTTGATAGACTTTCCTTAAATAAAATTGACAGAGATAATAATTTTCAGGAAATTTCAAAAATATTTGAAAAAATTTTAAATAATAATGACATTAAATCAAAAATAGTAGGTAGAGAAAAAACTCCATTTTCTATTTGGCGAAAGATTCAATCTAAGAGAATTTCTTTAGAACAATTAACCGATGTAATAGGATTTCGTATTGTTGTCGATAAAGTAGAAACATGTTATAGAGTTCTTGGAATTTTTCACAGTAACTGGTCTACAATACCTGGAAAATTTAAAGATTATATTTCAACACCGAAAATAAATAATTACAAATCAATTCATACTGCGATAATAGGACCACGAAACGAAAGAGTTGAAATTCAAATTAGGACACGTGAAATGCATGATTTTGCAAGAAGAGGTATCGCATCACATTGGTTATATAAATCTTCAGAAAAATTAAATCATCCAACCCTAAAAGAATATGACTGGTTAAGAGATCTTGTTGAAATTATAGAAAAAGGAGCTACACCAGAAGATTTTTTTGAGTATACCAAACTACAAATGTTTCAAGATAATGTCTTCTGTTTCACTCCAACAGGTGAAGTAATTAAATTACCCAAAAACGCTACACCAATTGATTTTGCTTATGCAGTTCATACGAAGGTTGGTGATAGTACTATTGGTTGTGAAATTAATGGAAATAATTCTCCGCTACAAAGTATTTTAAGAAATGGTGATTTGGTAAATATATTGGTCTCTAAAAAAGTATCTCCTTCACTTCATTGGTTGACATTAACAAAAACTGGAAAGGCTAGAGCAGCTATTAGAAGGTACTGGCATAACAAAACAAACTTTACCGCAAAGAAAGATAAAAAATATTTAACAGGATTATGTATTAAAATACCCAATCTACCTGGAAAACTTGGTGAAGTAAGTAGTTTAATAGGAATAAACCAATGCAATATTATAAATATGGAAATAGTGTCAAAAAATACTGATTATTTAGAATTTATTTTTGATATACAGGTAAAAGATTTAAAAAAATATACTGAATTAATAAGTGAATTAAAATTAAAAAAATATAAATTTAAAATTATAAGACATAGGAAAAAGGATGCTCTCTTACAACGAATCTTTAAAAATTTTAAAAGAAACTAATGCTTTATTAGAGGGGCATTTTATTCTTTCTTCAGGACTCCATAGCAGCGAATACGTTCAATGCGCTAAACTTTTAAGCTTCCCAAAGAAAGCTGAAATTGTCTGTTCATCTTTATGTCAAAAAATTAAAGAAAACTTTAAAAAGATCGATATTGTAGTTTCTCCTGCAATTGGTGGTATCGTTGTTGGTTATGAAATTGGTAGGCAACTAAATGTTGAAACTATATTTGCCGAAAGAGTTGATGGTAAACTTGAATTGAGAAGAGGTTTTAAAATTCCCGAAAATTCAAACGTACTTATTGTTGAAGATGTAATTACTACAGGAAAATCAGCGTTGGAATGCTCGAATTTGATTAATAAAAGTAATTCTAAATTGATTGGATATGCTTGTATTATTGACCGGTCTAATGAAAAACTTTTAATTAAAGATAAAATTATATCTCAAATTAAATTTAATATTAAAACTTATAATAAGGCTGAAATACCCCCTCATCTAAAAAAAATAACACCAGTAAAGCCGGGTAGTAGAAATCTATCTAAATGATAATAAAAAAAAGACTAGGGGTAAATATTGATCACGTTGCAACAATTAGAAATGCAAGAGGTGTTAATTATCCAAATCCACTGAAAGCAGCTTTAATTGCTGAAAAAAGTGGAGCCGATTCTGTGACAATACATTTGAGAGAAGATAGAAGACATATAAGAGATTATGATTTAGCTATAATAAAGAAAAAATTAAAAATACCATTAAATTTAGAAATGGCTCCAACAAATGAAATGTTAAAATTAGCTTTAAAATATAAACCTGAATTTGTTTGTATAGTTCCTGAAAAAAGATCAGAAATTACTACAGAAGGAGGTTTAAATCTTATGAATAAAAATAAATTTCTTAAAAAAATAATTAAATTACTAAAAGAAAAGAAAATACGAGTTACATTATTTATTGAACCAACAATTTCTAATATATTATTATCGAAAAAGCTAGGAGCAGATTGTGTTGAGCTACACACAGGTAGATTTTGTAATTTATTTAAAAATAAAAAAAAAAGAAATTTAGAAATAAACAAGCTAAAAAAAATCTCTTTATTTGCAAAAAATAATAATTTAGAAGTTCATGCTGGGCACGGTCTTACTTATCAAACAACCAAAACTATTTCAAAAATTAAATATATTGAAGAATTTAATATTGGTCATTTTATTATTTCAGAGGCAGTTTTTGTTGGTTTACAAAGAGCTATTAAAAATTTTAAAAATATATTAAATAATTAAAATGAAAATTTTTGGAATAGGAACTGATATTGTTAATGTTAATAGAATTGAGAAATCTATAAAAAAAAATGGTAAAAGATTTAAAAATAAAATCTTTTCTAAAAATGAAATAATATATTGTGATAGTAAAAAAAATCCACGTTCTTTTTACGCTAAAAGATTTGCTGCAAAAGAAGCATTTAGTAAAGCTTTAGGAACAGGAATTAGGAAAGAAATTAAACTAAAAAATATAGAAGTTTCAAATGATGTATCTGGAAAACCTTTACTGAATATTAAAGGAAGTACTTTGCTATATTTAAATAAAAAGTTAAAAAATAAAAATTATAAAATTCATTTATCTTTATCGGATGATTTTCCTTGGGCTCAGGCAACAGTTATAATTTCATATTAATCATGAAAAGCAAAATAATAGAAAATATTAAAACAATTTTTTACGCTTTAATAATAGCTTTAATAATAAGAAGTTTATTTTTTCAACCATTTTATATTCCTTCATCTTCTATGGAACCTAATTTATTGGTGGGTGATCGTTTATTTGCATCAAAATATTCCTATGGTTATAGTCGACATTCTTTTCCTTTTAGTCCAAATATTTTTGATAATAGAATATTCGAAAAAAAACCAGTTGTAGGAGATGTTATAGTTTTTAAAACACCAGCGGATAATAGAACTGATTACATTAAAAGACTAATTGGTTTACCTGGTGATAAAATTGTAATTAAAGATGGTGAACTTCATATAAATAATATTCTTGTTGAAAGAAAAATGATTAGAGCTAATCAGGATATTAATTGTGGTGGTGAGGTTTTTAAAGCAAAGATCTTTGAAGAAAAGCTTCCTAATGGAGTTAAACATAAAGTAGCTTATAGAACAGATGGAACAATGTTAAATACAGATTTATATTTAGTTCCAAAAGATCACTATTTTTTTATGGGAGATAACAGAGATTGCTCTAAAGATAGCCGTTTTTTATCAAGTGTAGGCTATGTGCATTTAGACAATATGGTTGGTAAAGCTAAAATAACTTTTTTTTCAAATAATAAAGAAATTGCTAAATTTTATGAATTTTGGAAATGGCATAAAAGCATAAGGTTAAATAAAATATTTAAAAAAATACAATGAAATCAGAAATTATTAAATTGGAGAAGAAGTTAAATATTAAGTTAAAAGACAAAAGTCTTCTTCAAAAAGCTTTGACGCATAAAAGCTTCAATCAAAAATTTAACAATGAAAAGTTAGAATTTTTAGGTGACAGAGTCATAGCTTTAATTCTTTCAAAAAAATTAATTGATTTATACCCAAATGAAGTAGAGGGTACTTTGGATAAAAGACTTGCAAAATTGGTTAACCGTCAAACGTGCTGCTTGGTTGGCTGGTCTATGGGCTTACAAAAATTTATAATTCTTGGAAATAATAAAAAAAAAATAACTTTAGATGATCAAAAAATACTTAGTGATTGTTGTGAGGCAATAATAGGTGCGATTTATACAGATCTAGGTTTTTCAATTGTAAAAAAGTTTGTATTAAAACATTGGAATGAAAAAATTAAAGAATCTAATGTTACAGTTTTAGATTCAAAAACTATGCTTCAAGAATATGCCCTAAAGAATTTTAAAAAACTTCCAAACTATCTTGTTGAAGATGCTTCTGGACCTAAACATAATCCAACATTTAGAATATCTGTTAAAATCGTCGGGTCAAAGAAATACTTTGGTTCTGGAAAATCTAAACAACAAGCTGAACAAAATAGTGCAAAAAATCTACTAAAAGGAATTAATTTAATATAATTATGAATTGGAGTGATGAAGGATATTTATTATCAAAAAGAAATTATGACGAAAACTCAATTATTATTGAAACTTTCACTTTAGATCATGGCAAATGTACTGGAATAATTTATGGAGGATCATCAAGAAAAAAAAAGCGTTTTTTTCAAATAGGAAACAAAATTTTCCTTAATTGGAAATCTAAAAGTGAAAATAGAATTGGTTATTTTGATACAGAACTTTTAGAAGCTGTTTCACCATTATATTTTGATGATAAAAAAAAAAACTACGTGCATACTTTCAGCCGCTTCTATTCTAAAAATATTATTACCTGAAAGACAGGTTAATAAAAAAATTTACTTATCTTTCCAAAAATTTATTAATTTTCTTAAATCTGATGATTGGATAAAACTTTATATTTACTGGGAAATATCTTTGGTTAAAGAACTAGGTTTTGAAATTAATATTTTTAATAAAAATAACCCAGATTTTAAAATTAATACGATTGAGCTAAATGGAAAAAGTTTTAAAATACCACTTTTATTTACTGATAAAAAAAAAACAAACTTTACCAAATTGGATATTAAAAATGCTTTACTATTTAATAAAAGTATTTTATTAGAAAATTTTATAAACCCAAATAATTTGCGAGTACCATATTCTCGAAATATGCTGGAAAGATATTACAGTTAAGCAAGTTTTTTAATTTTTTTTGCAATTTCATCTGCAAAATATGTAACTATTGCACTTGCTCCAGCTCTTTTAAAAGAAGTTAAACTCTCATATATTGCATCATCACTTATAAGCTTATTATTTATTGCATTTTTTATAATGCTATACTCTCCAGAAACTTGATATGCAAAAACTGGAATTTTAAAATTATCTTTAACTAGCTTAATAATATCCAAGTATGGCAATCCAGGTTTTACCATAACAAAATCAGCCCCTTCATTTATATCTAAAGCTACTTCCCTTAATGCTTCTTTTGAATTGTTAAAATCCATTTGATAATTTTTTTTATTACCTCTTAAGGATTTTTTTGAACCTACCGCGCTTCTAAATGGTCCATAAAAATTAGAGGCATATTTAACCGCATAGGATAATATTTGAACCATTTTAAAATTATTTTTATCCAAAGCTTTTCTAATTTCTCCGACTCTTCCATCCATCATGTCGGAAGGAGCAATAACATCACATCCCATTTCTGCTTGTAAAAGTGATTGCTTTATTAAAATTTTAATAGTTTCATCATTATCAACATAGTTATTCTTGAGAATTCCATCATGTCCATGGTCCGTATAGGGGTCAAGTGCTACATCACACATAAGACCAATTTCCTTATAATTTTTTTTAATTAATCTTAAAGTTTTACATATAATGTTGTTTTTATTTAACGCTTCTGTTCCTTTAGGGTTTTTTTTCTTTAATGGTGTACATGGAAATAAAGCTATCATAGGAATTTTGTTATTAATTGCTTTTTCAACTAAACTTTCCACCTTATCTATTGAATACCTATATACACCAGGCATTGTTTTTATTGGTTCTTTTATATTTTTGCCTTCCCTTACAAATATTGGCCATATTAAATCATTTGTAGAAAGATTATTTTCTTGAATTAATCTTCTTGACCAATCTTTCTTTCTATTTCTTCTAAGTCTTGTGCTGGGATAAGATCCTAAAAGTTTCATTTGATAATTATTCTCATTTCAATTTAAAGTTTATATTAACATAAAATACATTTCTATTGCGACAAAACCAACCAATTATATATTTTAAACTTGCTTTAATATAAGTGTGTTATAATAAAGTATTATTATGGATCTTTTTAGAGATTTTCACACTGTTAAAGATATCAAATTTGATATTATTAAACTCCAAAAAAGTTTAAATGAAATTTTAAAAATCAAGAAGTACGATACACCTGATGGTGTTACAAACTTTGCGGCTATATGTCTAAATCAAATACCTGGAAAGCCAGAGTCAATTAAAGGAACAAATGCTAGAGGTGTATATTGGACAAAACCTGATCATAAGGGCAATGAAGTAATTCGAGATAAAGTTCTGGATGAAACGTTGTATACTGAATTTGTAAAAGACTTTGAAAATACATATTTTAAAGAAGTTTATGATGTTTTGTCTTCAAAATTTAAATTGGGAAGAGTTAGAATATTGCTTAAGGAACCAAGATCAACATTAAGCTGGCATAGAGATCCTGAACCTAGACTTCATGTACCTATTATTACAAATCCAGGATGTTTAATGGTTATTGAAAATGTTGCCAAACATTTACCTGCAGATGGGTCTGTCTATATAACTAACAATGTTAAGTATCATAATGCGTTTAATGGTGGAGAAGAAAATAGAGTCCATTTAGTGGCCTGTTTAAGCGATTATAAGTTTTAGTTATCTTTAAAAATTTCAATCAAAATATTGTGGTCTAAATTGTTATGTTGTATATATGTAGATAAATATAACATTATCTGTGCCTAAAAATAAAAAAATTAATATAAAAAAAATTATTATTGCATCAGATCATGCTGGTTACGATTTGAAGGAAATTATAAAGAAATATTTAATTAAAAAAGGAAGAAAAGTTTTGGACTTAGGAACTAAAAGTATAAATTCAGTTGATTACCCAGATTTTGCCCATCTATTAGCAAAAAAAATTAATAGTAATAATAAGTTAGGTATTTTGGTTTGTGGTTCAGGTATAGGTATGTCTATGAGTGCTAATAGACATAAAAATATTAGAGCTGCTTTGTGTTATGATTTAAAATCTACTAAATTAAGCAGGGAACATAATAATGCGAATGTTATGGCTTTAGGATCTAGATTGATTAAAAAAAAAATTGCATTACATTGTGTTAACACTTTTATTAAAACAAACTTTTTAGGTGGTAGACATTTACGTAGAATTAAAAAAATATAATTTTTATGGTAAAAGAAAATAAATATCTTTCAGACAATTATCAAAATTTTTTTGATAAGGATTTATCATCGACAGATCCCGATTTATATAAATCAATAAATCAAGAATTGTTTAGACAACAAGAACATATTGAGTTAATTGCTTCAGAGAATATTGTTTCTAAAGCTGTTTTAGATGCCCAAGGTTCTGTTTTAACAAATAAATATGCAGAAGGATATCCGTCAAAAAGATATTATGGTGGATGTGAATTTGTTGATAAAGCAGAAGACTTGGCTATTGAAAGAGTGAAAAAATTATTTAATTGCAAATATGCAAATGTTCAACCACATTCTGGAGCACAAGCTAATGGAGCTGTATATCTTGCTCTTTTAAAACCAGGAGATCCAATACTTGGTATGAGTTTAAACTCAGGAGGTCACTTAACTCATGGTGCAAAAGTTTCACTTTCCGGTAAATGGTTAAATTCTTTTCATTATGAAGTGGACAAGGAAACAGGGCTAATCGATTATGATAATGTCCAGAAGCTCGCTAATGAACATAAACCAAAACTTATAATAGCTGGAGGTAGCGCATATTCAAGAGTTATAGATTTTAAAAGATTTAGACAAATAGCTGATAGTATAAAAGCTTATTTTATGGTCGACATGGCACACTTTTCAGGTTTAGTTGCGGGTCATGGATATCCAAATCCATTAGAGCACGCTGATATTGTTACATCTACAACTCATAAAGTTCTTAGAGGAGCGCGTGGTGGTATTATTTTATCAAATAGAGAAGATTTAATTAAAAAAATCAACTCTGCCGTCTTTCCCGGTTATCAAGGTGGGCCATTGATGCATGTAATAGCTGCTAAAGCTGTGGCTTTTAATGAAGCTCTTCAACCAAGTTTTAGAGATTATATTAAATCTGTTTTAGCTAATGCTAAGATTTTATCTGAAACTTTAAAAAATAATGGTTTTAAAATTTTCTCAGGAGGTACGGACACTCATTTGATGTTAGTAGATTTAAGACCATTTGGAGTTACAGGAAAAGATGCTGAAACGAGTTTGTGTAAGTCAAATATCACATGTAACAAAAATGGAATACCATTTGATACAGAAAAAATGACAATAACATCTGGTATTAGACTAGGTTCGCAAGCAGCTACAACGAGAGGTTTTGGCTTAAATGAATTTAAACAAGTCGGAAATTTAATAACTAAAGTTATTGAAGGTTTATCAAAAAATTCCCAAGATAATAGCAAAGTTGAAGAAGAAGTGAGAAATGAAGTAATTTCACTTTGTGCAAAATTCCCTATATACAACCATTTAACTAAAAAATAATTTATGCTTTGTCCATTTTGTAGAGAAAAAGATTCTTCTGTTGTTGATTCAAGACCAACTGAAGATGGAACAGCTATTAGAAGAAGAAGATTAAGTTCGTGTTGCAATCAGAGATTTACAACTTTTGAAAGAGTTCAATTTAGAGAAATGATTGTTATTAAAAATAATGGTCGGAAATCTGCCTTTGATAGAGATAAACTAACAAAATCAATAATGATTTCAGTTCGTAAAAGACCTGTTGATCAAGATACTGTTGAAAAATTTGTATCAAAAATTTACAGAAATTTAGAAGACTTAGGGCAAAATGAAGTTTTGTCTAAGACAATAGGTAAATTTGTAATGGAAGGATTAAAGGAAATTGATCCAGTTGCTTATGTACGTTTTGCATCAGTCTATACAAATTTTAAAGAAGTGAAAGATTTTGAAGATTTTGTTGGCAATTTGAATGTCTACAAAAAGGATTAAAAAAAACAAACAATCATACTTCATGAAATTGGCTTTAATGAGTGCTGCTAAAAATGTTGGGAGTACTAATGAAAATCCATCAGTTGGATGCGTCGTAGTTAAAGATAATTGTGTAATAAGCTCATCTTGTACAAATATTGGTGGAAGACCTCATGCTGAATATATTGCTTTAAACAATTCAAATAATACAAATAATTCAGATTTATATGTAACACTTGAGCCATGCTCCCATTATGGAAAAACAGTTCCCTGTGTTAATGAAATTATAAAAAAAAAAGTTAGAAATGTTTATTATTCAATTAAAGATCCTGATAAAAGATCTCACAATAAATGCAAAAGTATTTTAAAAAAGAAAAATATTAGGGTAAATAGTGGAATTCTTTCTTCAGAAGTTAGTAATTTTTATAAAAGTTATTTAAACTACAAAAGTAATAACTTACCTTTCGTAACAGCAAAACTAGCCATTTCTAAAGATTTTTTTTCAGGTCACAGAAACAAAAAATGGATTACAAATAAATATTCACGGGCTAAAGTTCATTTAATGAGGAGTAGACATGATTGTATCCTATCTTCTTCTAAAACTGTTATTTCCGACAACCCAAGTTTTAATTGTAGAATTAAGGGACTTGAAAACAAATCACCAACTAGAATAATTTTGGATAAAAATCTTGAACTGCCCTTCGCATCAAAAATAATAAAAACTGTAAAAAAATATCCTCTCATAGTATTTTATAATAAAAATAAAGTGTTAAAAATTAATAAACTAAAAAGATTAAAAGTTAAATTAATCAGATTAAAATTAAATAATAAAAAAGAATTTGATTTACATGATGTTCTTAAACAAATTAAAAACATGGGATTTTCTAGAATTTTTTTAGAATCTGGAATAAATTTAATGACTATTTTCTTAAAAAAAAAATTAATAAATAATTTTGAATTGTTTATATCTAGTAAAAAAATTGGAAAAGCAGGCTTTAACAATTTCAAAAAAAGTATGGCTGTTTATTTGAAAAATAAAAAGAATGAACTTAATTGCGTTAACCTTTTTGGTGATAAATTTTTATCTTATAAAATAAAATAATGTTTAATGGTATTATTAAAAAAACTGGAAAAATTAAGTCTATTAATATTAAAAACAAAAATTGCATTTTAATAGTTGAAACTAATCTTAAATTTTCCAAAAAAGAGATAGGATCTTCTGTTTCTTGCTCAGGCGTTTGTCTAACACTTGAAAAAATTAATGGTAAATTAATTACTTTTTATCTATCAAAAGAAACTCTTAATAAATCCAACTTTAGTAGCTCGAAGAAGGGAGTATTAATAAATGTTGAAAAATCCCTAAAGTTTGGTGATAGAATTTCTGGCCATTTTGTTCAAGGTCACGTGGACACTACAGCATTAGTTAAAAAAATTAATTTTGTTGGCAAATCCTGGTATATTAATTTTAAAATTCTGAAAAAGTATAAGAAAATACTAATTCAAAAGGGATCTATAGCTATTAATGGTGTGTCATTAACTATTTCGAAAATAAATACTGATGGTTTTCAAATTGTTGTGATTCCACAAACGTTAAAATTGACAAATTTAATGTTTTTAAGAGAAAAAGACATAGTAAATGTTGAATTTGACATATTAGGTAAGTATATAAAGAACTTCTTAAAATGAAATACACAAGTATTAATAAAATAATTCAAGACGCCAAAAAAGGAAAAATGTTTATTCTCGTTGACGATGAACAGAGAGAAAACGAGGGTGATCTAATTATACCAGCGTGTAAAATTTCTGATAAATCAATAAATTTTATGGCAAGATTTGGTAGAGGACTTGTATGCTTAACTTTATGTCAGCAACAAGCAGATAGATTAAATTTATCTTTAATGTCATCTAACAACATTCCAAGAAGTCAAACTGCTTTTACTGTATCTATTGATGCTAAAAAAAAAATCAGTACAGGAATTTCTGCGCAAGATAGATACATTACTATAAAGACTGCTATTAAAAATAATGTTACTGGAAAGGACTTTGTTTCACCAGGACACATTTTTCCAATTGTAGCAAAAGAAGGTGGGGTCTTAGTTAGAGCAGGTCATACAGAAGCTTCAGTTGACATTTCAAAATTAGCAAAATGTGGTTCGTCTTCTGTTATATGTGAAATTATGAATGATGATGGCACGATGGCTAAAGGCAAGCAATTATTTAATTTTGCAAAGAAGCATAAGTTAAAAGTAGGTAAAATAGATGATTTAATTGCTTATAGATTAAATAAAGAGAAATTAATAAAACTAAAAAAAACATCCACTATCAAAATAAATAAAGAACGTTATAATATTTCAATTTATGAAAATTTATTAGATGGATCTGAGAATTTTGCTTTAATTAAGGGAAATTTAAAAAAAAATAAAAACCCAAGAGTAAGAGTTATATCATCTAATATAGTTAAGAATTATCTAATGGGAGAAAAATTACCTAATTCTTTTAATAATACAATAAACTATTTTAAAAATCACAAAGATTGTGTGTTGATATTCATTAGGGATACAAATCTTAAATCTGTGTCAGAAGTGCTAAAAAAATATAAAAATAAAAAATATTATACAAAAGGACAAGATAAACTTATCAAGAATTATGGAATTGGCGCTCAAATAATAAAATCTTTGCATATTAAAAAAATGATTTTAGTAACAAGATCAAAAAAAAGAGTAGTTGGTTTAGATGGGTATGGTATTAAAATTTCACACCAAGAAATAATTAAATGATAAATAAAATCTGTATAATAGTTTCAAAATTTTATCCAAAAATTAGTAATATGTTGTTAGATGGAGCTACCTCTGAAATTAAAAAAAATAAAAAAATTAAATATAAAATATTTGAAATTCCTGGAACCTTAGAGATTCCTACAGCAGTTTCTATGTTAGTAAAAAAATATGACGCTTTTGTTGTATTGGGATGTGTAATTAGAGGACAAACTTCACACTATGATTTTATTTGCTCATCAGTTTTCCAATCATTAATGAATTTAAGTATTGAAAAAAAAATTCCTATAGGAAATGGAATTTTAACATGTGAAAATAAATCTCAAGCTGAGCTTAGAGCAAATCCACACAAAATCAATAAAGGCGGCGCTGCTGCACAAGCTTCAATATCTCTTTTAAAAATAAAATTTAATGAAAAAAAATGAATTATATAATAACCCTAGAATTATAGTGGTTCAAAAATTATATAGCAATCATTTCAATAAAGACACAGAATTAGTTATTCCAAAAAATAAATTTAAAAAGTTTATTAAAGATGTTGTTAACGGTACTATTGAAAGAAAAGAAGTAATAAATGAATTAATAGATAAAGAATTAAAAGATGATGTAAATGAAAATAAAACTGAAACCATTATCAAAATTATGCTTATGGCAGCTGTGTATGAATTCATGTTTATGCACAAAACACCAATTAAAGTAATAATAAGTGAATATATAAAAGTATCAGAGTTTTTCATTGATAGCTCAAAAGTTAGTTACTTAAATGCCATCCTTGATAAAATATCTAGAAAGAGTCGTATAACAGATGGATGAATTTAAGATTATCAATAAATATTTAAAACCTCTTTCAGCCAATAACCCCGCTGCTCTAAAATTAAATGATGATATATATTTTGATAAAAAAAAGGGAATTGCCGTATCTGTAGATACTTATGTTGAAGGTGTTCATTTTATTAATTCACTTGAGCCCAAAGAATTTTTGAAAAAAGTTTTAAGATCTTCGCTTTCAGACTTATATTGCAAAGGAATTAAACCAAAATCTTATTTTTTATCTTTTGCACTTAACCAAAAGCATGCTAAGCCCAAATGGTTAAAAAAAGTTAAAAACATATTATCTTCTGAGCAAAAGAAATTTAATATAAAACTTTCAGGTGGAGACACTACAATTTCATCAAAATTAATTATTACAGTTATAACTCTTGGGCACTCTAGTTTAAAACCTATTTTAAGATCTGGCTGTAATATTGGTGATGATATATATGTTACTGGATTATTGGGAGACTCATACCTAGGATTATCTGTTTTAAAAGGTAAGAAAAACTTTAATAAATTAAATAACTACTTTATTAATAAGTATTATAATCCTAACCTTCCCACTAGATTTT
>MDSV01236279.1_pt1 | contig 14703 bp, 12 predicted proteins | sample 810851 | NCBI WGS metagenome assembly MDSV01 (sample SAMN05326640, study PRJNA326480) | marine metagenome | isolation source: seawater | place: Atlantic Ocean: North East | collected 2012 | reverse complement strand
TCGTCGATTTTCACCGTGCCCATGGGCGTCGTCTCCTTTGCAAGTCTGGCTGTCCCGTCATTGCGTCAATCGTCCCAGGCGGGGGACTTGTCGGGGTCGATCATCCGTTCGCCCCGATCGAGTGCGCGAAGGGCGCTGACCTCATCCTCTTCTAGCGTGACCGAAAGGGCGGCATGATTGTCCCGCAGCCGGCCGGCATTGGACGAGGCGGGGATGACGATATGACCCTCGCCCATCAGAAAGGCGAGCGAGATCGCCGCGGCCGTCACATTGTGGCGTGCCGCGATCTCCCGCAGCACGGGGTCGTCGCTCACGCGGCCCTTGGCGAGCGGCATGTAGGCCGTCAGCGGCAGGCCGCGCGATCGGGCGTAGTCGCAGAGCCTCGGGCTTTGCAGGAAGGGGTGCAGTTCGACCTGGTTGGTTGAAAGAACATTGCTGCCGATCACCGTTTCGGCACGCTTCAGGTCGGCGATTGGAAAGTTGGACACGCCGACCCTTGCCGCCCAGCCGCGCGCCCTGGTTTCGGCCAGCGCCTCCATATAATCAGCGAAGGGCACGGCGTCCCTGGCGGAGGGCCAGTGGATCAGCAGCAGGTCGATGCGGTCGAGCGCCAGGGTTTCGAGGCTTTTCTCGACGCTTGGCAGAAAGTCTCCCCTGGCGAGATTGGTGTCGGCGACCTTCGTCGTGATGAAAAACGCATCACGCGGCAGGCCTGAGCGCTCAACCGCCTTGCCGACATTTTCCTCCGTGCCGTAGCTTTGCGCGGTGTCGATATGGCGATAGCCGATCTCGATTGCGTCGAGCAGGGCGCGCAGTCCATCGTCGCCCGTGCGTCCGAAAGTGCCGAGGCCAAGCTGGGGTATGCCGTTTACGGTTTTGTTGTGCATGGGTTTCCTCCTCAGCCCTTGGTGGCGCCGGCCATGATGCCGCCGACGAACAATCGTTGCATGGACAGGAACAACACCGCGATCGGCACGGTCATGATCATCGAAGCGGCCATGACGGCACCCCAATCGGTGTTGAATTCCGTTGTGAATTCGGCAAGTCCGATCGGCAGCGTTTTCACCGAGGAATCGGTGGCGAAGCACAGCGCGAAGATGAATTCGTTCCAGGTGGTGACGAAGGCATAGACCATGACCGCGACAAGACCGGGGACCGAAAGCGGCAGGGTGATGCGGAACAGCACGCCGAGACGCGAGGCGCCGTCGATGATCGCTGCCTCCTCAAGCTCGACAGGGATCGCCTTGAAGTAGCTGGTCAGCATCCACACCGACAAGGGCAGGGTGATGATCATGTAGACCAGGATCAGCCCCAGATAGGTGTTCACCAGCCCGAGATAGCGCAACGTGACGAACAGCGGCACGATGATCGCGGCCGTCGGCAGCAATTGGCCGACCAGCACGAAGGACTGGTAGTATGGCTTGCCCTTGAAGTTGAACCGGGCAAAGCCGTAGGAGGCAAAAACCGCGAGGATCAGCGCCAGCAGGGTGGAGCCGACCGAGATGACGACGCTGTTCAGAAAATAGCGCGGGATATTGCTGTCGAACAGAACGGTCTTGTAGTTGCCAAGCGTCGGGGTGTGCGGGATCCATGTCGGGGGAACCGTATAGAGTTCGCGCAGCACCTTGATCGATGAAATCCCCATCCACAGAAACGGGAAAAGGCAGACGCTGACGACGAGCAGGGACGAAATCAGAATGATGACGCGGGCGAGCGGCGACGTTCTCATCGGGCCACCTCGTCATTGGAGGACAGGAACCGGATGTAGACGGCGACGATCGCCATGGCGACCACGAAGAAGATCAGCGAGAGTGCCGCGGCCTGATTGAACTGGAAGGACTCGAAGGCCAGGCGGAAAATCTGGATCGGCGTGATCAGGGTGAGGCTCGCCGGTCCGCCGCGCGTGATCGCATAGATCGTGGTGATATGGTTCAGCCCCCAGATCACCAGCAGCAGCGTCACCGCGATGATGACCGGGCGCACCTGCGGCAGGGTGATATGGATGACCTCGTCCCAGAATGTCGCGCCATCGACGCGGGCGGCCTCGTAGAGATCCTTGGGAATGGACTGCAGGCCCGCCAGAACCATGATGGCGACAAAGGGGAACAGCTTCCAGACATTGATGGCGATCATCGCCGGCATGACGGTATTGGGATTGGTGAGCCATCCGATCGGCTGGTCGAGCACGCCGGCAGAGGTCATCATGTAGTTGATGATGCCGAATTCGGTATGAAACATCCATGCCCAGGTGGTGGCAGCGACGATGCCGGGAACGACCCAGGGTATGACGGCAATGGCGCGCACCGCGCCGCGGCCGCGAAATTCCTGGTTGAGCAGGATGGCGGTCGCGGTGCCGAGCACGACCTGGAACACGATGGATCCGCCGACCCACCACAGCGTATTGACAAAGGCCTGCGGCGTGGCGCGCGAGCGCAGCACGTTGACGAAATTGGAGGAGCCGACATAGTTGCCGCGAATATCGGTCACGCTCAGGATCCCGGTATAGATCACCGGATATGCGATAAGCAGCAACAGCACGATGAGCGCCGGCAAGGCGAACAGCAAACCTGTCGGGGGCCGTTTCATGGATCATCTCCGAAAAGACGCATTCATTATTCCCCGGGGCGAGACGCCCCGGAGGTCGGTTCAAAAGGAAATATCGATTACTGATCGAGAAGCGCCTGGATATCCTGGGCGGCCAGATCCATCGATTCCTGCGGGGTCTGCTGTCCGAGAAGGATGCGCTGAATGCCGTCGAAATAGGCCTGGGTGATCTGCACCCAGTTCTTGTGGATCGGCAGCGGACGGGCATAAGGCAGCATGTCCTTGTAGACCTGGAGAAGCGGCGTGTTGAAGCGCTCCATGTCCATGGCGGATTTGCGGGCCGGGAAGGTATCCGTGTAGTTGCCCATGTTCTCGGTTTCGGTGAGGAACCGGATCAGCGTCTTGGCGTCTTCGGGATTGCCGGCGTCTTTCGGAATGACAAAGCTCCAGCCGGCGAGAATGCCCGAAGTATCCTTGCCTTCCGGATGCGGCGTCATCATCACGCCGATATCGATATCCGGATTTTCCTGTTGGATCGAAGCGAGGTCGAACTGGCCGGACTGATACATCGACACCGTGTCTGCGATGAACAGGCGGCGATTGGCGGTGCCGTCGTTTTCCAGCGTCGAGGAGGGCGAGGAGCCGTCCTTGTAGAAATTGGTCCAGTATTCGACGGCCTCGACCGCCGCCGGCTCGTTGACGGTCGCCTTGGTCAGGTCATCGGAGACGATCGTGCCGCCATTCATCCAGATGAAGGGAAGGGAGCGATAGAGCGTATTGCCCACCTCGCCGCCGCCGGTAATGGCGAAGCCGAACTTGCCGTCGCCGGTCAGCGTGCTGGCGGTTTGCGTCAGTTCGTCCCAGGTTTTCGGCGGGCTGTCGGGATCGAGGCCGGCCGCGGTGAAATCGCCGCGGTTGTAGATCACCGCCATGGTCTCGATGCGGTAGGGAATGGCGTAAAGTTCGCCGTCATAGGTCACGTAGTCGAGCGCCGCCTTGACGAAATCATCCTTGTCCTCGATGACGTCGCCGAGCGGCTGTACCAGATCAGCCTCGGCGTAGCCGTTCACCCACGGGCTCTGCACATCGATGATGTCTGGCGCGGAGCCGGACATCAGCGTCGTCAGGATACGCTGCGGCAGGCCGTTCGTGGTCGTGATCTCGAGATTGAGCGTGATGTCGGGATGCGCCGCCTCGAACGCGGTCTTGAGCTTCTGGGCCCGTGCCTCGTTGAAATTGGGCGTCCACCATGTGACTTCGCCGGCAGCAGCCATTCCCGATGCCAGCGTCAACGCCGACACCGAAGCGGCGATCAGTGCCGTCAGTTTAATCGCGGTCTTGGTCATGTTTCCTCCATTGCCGCGGCCTCCGCCGCAGCTCCACGCGGCGTTGGCCGCTCATCTCCCTCGCGGTCGCGCGCCATGCATGGCCTTTCGCATCCGCTGTCCTCCTGCCGTCTTTCGACGACGATTTGCCTGGAGGAGCGTGCCGCTCTCGACCCATTTGCCTGAAGGCGAATGGTCCTCCGTCGCGCGGCGTGTCGCGAACAACCGGGGCAAAGCCCCGTCTCCTCCCAGGTTCAGATCGGAATAACAATTCACATTTGAACTGAACCAGTTCGCAATTTAACTATGCCGCTGAACTGACGATGAGTCAAGCCGGCCGGGGCAACCTGCGTTCGTCGCGCTAAATAATTGAAAATTATGATTTATGGATTTCAGTCGTGCGTCGCACGCGCGGCCGGCGCGTAAAATCAATGCGCGCGCGCGTCCTCGCGACCGTCATCGATGGATGATGCCGAGAATCCGGCCCGGATCGTCATGACGTTTCCGGGCGCTTCCATTTGCGCCGATCGCCTAATCCTTGGAGGAAAGGGTTTGCGCTCCGGTGGCGATGCCCTTGGTATTCATCGACCCGTCGAAGAGCGGCACGTCATAGGGCTCGTAGGGGAAATTGGCGCAAGCCTCTTCGATGAGCTCGACGCCGAGGCCGGGTGCGGTCGGCGCCAGCAGGTCGCCATTGTCGAATTGCAGGGTTTCCCTGACCAGCGACTTGCGCCAGGGCACGTCGATGGAAACCGTTTCGAAAATCGCGAAATTGGGAATGGCGACGGAGGTATGCAGGGTCATCGCGTTCATCACCGGGCCGACCGGATTGTGTGGCGCCAGCGGGATGAGATGCGCATGCGCCAGATGGGCGATGCGCTTGGTTTCCGAAAGCCCGCCGAAATGCGAAACGTCGGTCTGCAGCACGTCGACAGCGTGTTTTTGCAACGCCTCAAGAACCTTTCCCGGCTCGAACCAGCGCTCGCCGGCCGCGATCTCGATCGGCGAGTTGGCGCGCACCTCGGCCAGCGCATCGATACTTTCCGGCGGCGTCGGCTCCTCGATCCATCTGAGGTCGAAACGCGCGAGCTCCCGGCACATGGCGATCGCGGTCGGCACGTTCAGCCGGCCATGCACGTCGAGCATCAGGTCGATATCCGGGCCGACGGCATCCCGCACTGCGGCGACGATGTCGATGGTTTCCCGGCGCTGCCTGCGGCTCATTTCAAGATCGGCGACGTCGAAAGGGTCCCATTTCAGGGCGCGATAACCCATCTTCACCGCCTCGCGGGCGCGCTCGGCATAGTCCTCCGGCTTGGTCGCGCCGAAAAACCAGTGATTGGCGTAACACTGTACGCGATCCCGGTACTTTCCGCCCAGGAGCTCGAACACCGGCACGCCGAGCGCCTTGCCCTTGATATCCAGAAGCGCGGCATCGATCGCGCCCAGCGCCGTGCGGAACACCGCGCCGGTGCGCCAGTAACTGTCGCGGTGCAACTGCTCGATGATCGCATCGCTTTGAAACGGATCGCGGCCGATGAGCGCGCGTTCCAGTTCCCTGAGCGCGGAAACGATGGTTTCGGTTTTCCATTCCAGCGTCGCCTCGCCCACGCCGTCTATGCCGTCATCGGTGTAGAGCTTGACGAAGACGAAATTGGTGCGCGACACATTGGCGACGAAGACGTTCAGCCCGGTTATTTTCATGTCCTGATGCCTTGCTTGAATGCTTGCTGCGGCAGCCGCCGGCGTGCCGGCCGGCAAGGTTCCAAACCGTCTGGCTTCGCGACGTCTTTCAGTTTACGCTGGCGCGGCTTCGGATAGCCGGGGTCCTGCCATGATCGCGCGGCGAGCCCGGCTGCTGCACGGTGACTTGCGGCGCGATGACTGGCTGTCTCGTTGTCCTCCGCCCATGATCCTGTCCGTGCGGGCGATGCCTTGCTTGCCGGCCTCCCAACCAGCTCAATTCATATATGAACTTTTGCAGTTCAATAAATAATGCTATAGGCAGTTTCCATCAAAAGTCAATCGAGCTGAGGGCCCATGGAAGAACTGGCTGAACCCGCCGAACGGAAGAATACCGTTCCCGTGATCGACCGGATGATGGAGGTTCTGGGACAGCTTGAACGCCGCCCGGACGGGAGCAACATTCGCGAGCTCACGCAGGATCTCGGCCAGCCGCGCACGACCGTTTATCGCATCCTGAATACGCTGCAGCATCACAACATGGTGCGCCGCGATGAGGACGGCTTCTACTATCTCGGCGACCGGCTGTTGCGGCTTGCCTCGCATGTGGCCGGCGGGGGCGGACAGGTGGATATCGCGGCCCTTGGCCAGCCGGTGCTCGACAAGTTGGCCGACGAGATCGGCGAGAGCTGCAAGCTCTCCGTGCTCGACGATCAGGGCCTGCTGGTCATCGCCGTTTCTCAGGGGCGACGGGAGTATGCGCTGGCGGTGACGCCGGGCCAGCGGATGCCGGTTCATGTCGGCGCCGCCGGGAAGCTTCTGCTTGCGCATCTGAGTGAGGACGAATTGCAGGACCGGTTCGCCCGGCCGCTGGTCGCGCTCACGCCGAAGTCGATCACCGATCCGCGTCGTCTGCGGCGCGAGCTTTCGCGGATCCGCAAGCAGGGTTGGGCGCAGGATGCCGGCGAGCACATGCTGAGCATCCAGGCTGTGTCTGCACCGGTATTCGACCGGTCCGGCAAGATGATCGCCGCCATAAGCGTTCCCTTCCTGAAAGGCACGGACCAGCAGCGGATCGACGAGATCCGCGAGGCGGTGCTGACGGCGGCCGAAGGCCTGAGCGTTGCCCTGAAAGGCCAGGCCGCCCAATGAGGATTACCGATCTCAAATGCGCCGTGATCGGCCAGCATCCGGTCGTGCGTATCGTCACCGACGAGGGTATTTCGGGTTACGCGCAGGCGGAGTTCTGGAAGCCCTATCTCAAGCGCCATATTCTCGATTTCCGCGATATTCTGATCGGCGAAGACCCCACCTTGGTCGAGCGCACCATGCTGAAAATCCGCCAGCGCGGCGGCTTCAAGCCAGCCGGCGCTGCCGTCAGCGCCATCGAGATGGCGCTTTGGGACATCGCCGGAAAGGCGGCCGGTCTGCCGGTTCACCGCCTGCTGGGCGGCAAGGTGCGCGACCGTGTGCGGGTCTATAATGGCGGCGTGCGGTTTCCGATGGCCGGACATGGTCCGGAAGACTACGCCGAGGATACGCGCAGGATGCTGGCCTCGCCTGAAGGCTTTACCATTATCAAACAGCCGATTGCGTTCCACTCGGACATGAAACGGAAAGTGCCCGATTTTTACTACGGCGAGCCGCGATCGAGCGAACTCCATGGCGCACTCGATCGCGGGCCGATAACCGAGCGCGGCCTGGCGCATGCCATCGATTGCGTGGCGGCGATGAAGGAGGTGACCGGCGACCGGGTCGGTCTGGCACTCGATTGCGGACCGGGCTGGATGCTTGCGGATGCGCAGCGTTTCGCGCGCCGCGTCGAGGGCTTCAACCTGATGTGGCTGGAGGATCTGCTCACGGGAGACTACACGCCCTACGTCAATGCCGGGGTCTACCGCGAACTCACGCGGTCCTCGCCGACGCCGATCCATACCGGCGAGCAGATCTATCTGCGGCAGAATTTCAAGGAATTGATCGAAACCCAGGCCGTCCATGTCATCGGTCCCGATCCGGCGGATGTCGGCGGGCTTGCGGAATTGAAATGGATTGCCGAATTCGCCGATCTTCACGGCATCACCATCGCCCCCCACGGAACCGCGAACGGTCTTCTGGGACTTGCCGCCCTGGTACAGGTTTGCGCCACGCTGCCGTTCAATTTCATCGCCTTCGAATATCCGGTCGCGACGCCTGACTGGTGGGCGGATATCGTCGAAGGGCTGCCCGATCCGATCGTGCGGGACGGCATGATCACGGTTTCCGACCGCCCCGGCATGGGTGTGGACCTGATCCCCGAACGAGCGCTGGAACATATGGGGGAGGGCGATCGCGCGTTCTTCGACTGACGCAATGACCCCGTGCTCCTGCTGATGCGGATTTTCAGGAGCACAGCCCCATGTCGTCAGAAGCGGCGAGCCAGCGCGGCGGCGGTGTCGCCTGGACCGCTTTATTGTGTCGTCCCCATGCATCTCTCGACGGGTATGACAAGCAGGGTAAGTTCCGCCTGACCTGCGCGTCCGACCGGCAGGCGCGCAACGGGTTTGGTATCCTTCGGCGAGCATGACAGGGCCTTCCCCTTCTTTGCCCACGCTTCCTCACTGGCGACGATGACAAGTCCCCGCCTGCCGGCAAGAAGCGGATCCGACCGTGTGCCAAATCCGCGCTTGTCCCGTCCCAGAGCAATCACGCGCGCGATATCGCCCACCGCGAGATCCAGCTTTCCGGCCTCCGCCCAGTTCAGCCCTGCGACTGCGGGTCCATCCGGCATCCCGACCTTGAGCGGCGTGAGGACCTCCGCCACCGGAGACCAATCGATCAGGTCCTCGGTCGGATCATGCAGGGAGGACGCCAGCCGGTGCAGCGCTCCCGAGGCGCCGAACACGGCGGCGACAGCCAGGAGCGCGAGCGTCAGGACTGACGTCGCAATCGCATGGCGGATGGCCGGCCGGACGTCGCGGCTCAGCCGAGCGCCCAGCAATGGAAAGATAAACAACCACCCCGGCATCGGCCAATGCGGCAACCCTGTTCCGCTCCAGAGCGCCTGAAGCGTTGTGTAGCCGACCGCCGGAACCGCAAGGGCAAGGCAAAACAGCTCTTTTTCCGTTCGCCCCTTTCGAAGGGCGTGCACGGCCGACTGCATGAGGGGAATGGCGATCCACGGGCCCAGCCAGACGATCTGCCCGAGAACCATGCGGGCAAAGGCCCAGGGCGAAAACTGCGGGCTGCCGCGCCCGGCCTGGAAACGCAACGATGCCCAGTCATGCTGAACATTCCAGACCAGTACAGGCGAAATGACAACCAGGCCCACAAGGCAGGCGACATATGGACCTGCCGTTGACAACTGCCGCCGATGCCGCGTCGCGATCACGAAGAACATGAGGCCGGCGAGTGTGAAGAGCGCGGAATATTTAGCGAGACCCGCAAGGCCGAACAGCCCGCCCGCGAGGATCCACCAAGATATCGTGGGCTCTTTGTCACCGGGTGACGGGAAAAAGATCCTTGCCATGACCTGTGCGGCGCAGGCCAGGAAGAAAAGAAGGGGACCATCCGGCACGATCCAGGCGCCGGCCGAGACGAGAAAGAACAGCGACAGATTGAGGCAAAGGACGGAAAACACCGCCGCCACGCCGCCGAACAGGCGCTCGGTCAGGCAGAAGATCGACCACGACGTCGCCGCAAACAGCAGGACCGTGGGAATGCGAACCGCCCAGCTCCATCCGAAGAGAACGCCGGTCGCGTGGGCGATCCAGTAGTGCAAAGGCGGGTGGTCGAAATATGATAGCGCGAGAAACCGCGACTGGCCGATCGTATAGCTTTCGTCGATGCCAAAGCCGAGCACATAGGCCCATGTTAGTCGCACCAGCGTGAAGGCGAGCACGATCGCGACCGCGATGCGCCGCGGCGATGCGGCGAGCTTTCTGGATAGCGTTTCGACGGAAAAGGGGTGGGCAGACTGTTGTCTCTCAACGGCATTGCCGCCCGCCTTGCCATTGCCCGGGCGTGCTGGCGTTACCATCGCGCAGGCCTCCGGCGGAAAGGGAGAAAGCCGATAGTCATAGCGCACCCGGGCGGTTCCAGACGAGCGTTTGGGTCACCAGATAGTTCCACAGGCCGCTGACGAAGGCCCCGGCAAGGCCCGCGACCCACCAGGGGCCGGCCACCGTGAACAGCGCCGTCGCGATCCCGACATTGACCACAGCCCCAATGCCGCATATCGCGACATATACCAGCAATCCCCGGAAGAAGCTGCGCCCTCGCAATTGTTGGTCGTGATAGGTCAACAGGTTGTTGCCCGAGAAATTGACGATCATGGTGATGATGGTTGCGATCGCTTGCGCGGCCGCGAAATTCACGCCCGCGACAAGAACCAGGATGAGCAGTGCCATGTGCAGGCCCAGGCCGGCGGCGCCGATCAGGAAAAAAGATACCAATCGCAAGGAGACCAGCCCTCTCGTTGCCTTGGTGAAGAGAAGTCCCAGGAATTGAAGCGCGACGCGACGATCCATCTTGCTGTGTCCTGCCGAACGGGTGGCGAAGCGATAGGGCAATTCGGCTATCCGGACATCCGGTTCCGCATTTGAAAGGATATCAAAGAGGATCTTGAACCCCCGGTTGCTCAGCCGCGGCGCCATCGCTTCGACCAGATCACGGCGGGTCGCGAAGAAGCCGCTCATGGGATCGGTCGTCCGTGCCGTGATCAAGCGTTGCGCAAGGAAAGTTCCGATCCTCGACATCGCGCTCCTGAATGGCGAGAGCGCCGTTTCCTGGCGGGGCGCGCTGTATCGGGTGGCGATGGCGAGATCGTTTCCGTCGCGTATGGCGGCGACCAGATCCGGCAGCAGCCGGTGATCGTGCTGGAGATCGGCGTCCATGACCGCGACGATCTCGCCCTGCGCGGACAATATGCCCTCGATGCACGCCCCGGCGAGCCCGCGTCGGCCGACCCGGCGAATGCAGCGTATCCGCGGCTCATAATGGCCTATATCGCGCAGCACCTCGACGGTGCGATCGGGCGAATCGTCATCCACGAATATCACCTCCCAGTTCAGGCCGTGGAGGGTGGCGATCAGGTGGCTCACGAGCTTGCCAACATTCTCCCGCTCGTTGAATGTCGGTATGATCACCGAAACGTCCGGAGCTGAGTGAAGCCGTTCCGGTTGGGCTCGAGCGGCTGGAAGGAACATCTCCATGTGCTGACATCCTTGTTTGATTTGACGCGAAACTTGCGCGGCCGCGCTGGAAGCTCTTGTTGCTCGACAGCAAGTTCAGGCGGGAAACGCCGGGAGGAAGGGGCTCTCGGCCGCTGGCGCGCAGATGCAAATGTGACCGGGGAATTGTCGTGTTGATCCGTCGCCATCACGCGCCGGTCTTCAGCCCCATTTTTCCGTGGAGCCAGAACATCAGCCAGCAGACAAGCAGCCAGCCGAGCACGGCATCCGACAGAAAGTGGGCGCCCATGACGACGCGGTTCAGGGCGACGAAGATGGAGAGCGGAACGATCACCGCGGCGGCGTATTTGCGGTATGCGTCCGGTACGAACACCAGCACGGCCATGAATGCGGCCGCCGATGCGGCTTCCCCGGATGGGAAGGAGCAACTGCTCTCGCACATCGACGCGAACTGCCATGCCGGCGTGAACTCCATCGCGCCGCCAAACTCGATCACATGCTGGGGCCGGGCCCGGCCGAAGAAGAACTTGAACGCGTGCACCATGATGGCCGAACCCAACGCATAGGTGAGCAGAACGAGCAGGGCGCGCTTCGATATCTGAGGCGCCGAACGCCTGACCGGTCTCGTCGCCAGCAGGACGAGCATCACGGGCACGACAAGGTAGGGAAGCATGCGGTTGGCATCGCGGATCAACACCAGCAGTCGATCATCGGAAAGATAGAAATGCGTGCCGTCGGCGAAGAACCGCGAAACGCTGAGGTCAATCTGCGGAAACATGACGAACAGCATGCTGGACAGGAGGACCAGCTTTCCAAGCACAAGCGGCGGATGCAAAGGGACGGTACGGCCGCGAGAAGCCCAGCTTCCGCCGGCCGTACCGTCGATGGGCGCGAGCGAAGCGAGCTTTCCCAGGGCAGGCCGGTTGACATCCTTCGACGCTGAATATGAGGTTTGCACGAGGACCATCCTCTCAATGACTGGTTGTTGAACGGGGCGTGGTGGGGATTGCATGCTTCCGCCATCCGCTGCGGTGCGACATGGCGACTGCAAGTCTTCCGCGCCCGCCGATGGCCAAGCCCGGACAGGCGGTTTCAATGCCCATCTTGTGCCACGAGGCGGACCGCCGGGATGTTTGCTTGTGTGAAGTTTTGTTTCCATCCGGCCTGACAGCCGCGGGCTCTGAAACAAATCTTAATATTGCTTCAGCAAACGGGCATTCTGCGCCGTGCTATTCAGAAACAGGCAAAGTGCCATATGGACGGTGAAGGAGCCGGAGCTTGTCGGACGCCTCTCGAATTCTGATCGTCGAGGACGACACACAGATCGCGGCCATGCTGCGCGACAGCCTGAACGAAAGCGGAATGATCGCGGAGATCGCCCGGGACGGCATCGCAATGGATGCGCGCATGAAGGTGTCCAGTTTCGATCTGGTGATCCTCGATGTCATGCTGCCTGGCGAAAGCGGCCTCAGTCTCTGTCGGCGGCTGCGGGTCGCAACGAATATTCCGATCGTCATGCTGACGGCGGCCGATGCCGAGATTGACAGGATCGTCGGTCTCGAGATCGGCGCCGACGATTATGTGACGAAACCGTTCAGCGTACGGGAGCTCATCGCCAGGATACGCGGCCTGCTGCGCCGCGCCGCCCTGCCTGCGCTGAAGGAGCCGAGACAGAGGCAGTTGCGGTTCGACGGATGGTTGGTGGATCCCATTCGGCGGCAGCTCTTCGATCCGACCAATGCACGCGTCGGCCTGACGACGCACGAGTTCGATATCCTGTTGGCCTTTTGCCGAAACCCGGGCCGCGTTCTGACGCGGGAGGAACTCCTGGGTGTCACCCATGCCGGTCTGGCCGGCCCGATCGAGCGCAGCATCGATGTTCACATCAGCCGATTGCGGCAGAAGATCGAGCATGATGCCCGCGACCCGGTCGTGATCAAGACCATACGTCTGGGCGGTTACATGTTTACCGCGAATGTCGAGGAATTATGAGGCTGAAGCGTTTCCTCCCCAACACGATCAGAGGCCAGATCACGCTCATCATTGTCGTGGCGCTGATCGTCGTCACCCTCGTCGGCAGGGCCCTGGAGCAGTGGGCAAGGGATGTCGCGCCGGACATGGAAGATATCATAACGCGCGTTGATACGATGGCGGAACTCCTGAAAGCGTCCCCGCCCGATACGCGCGAGGCCATCCTTTCGGCATCGCGCGTTGCCGGCTGGGATTTCTCGCTGGAGCCGTTTTCGGTCAGCGAGACCTTCACCGGACCGTCGGAACCGGAGGGCGTGCTGGCCATGGCGATCGACCTGCTGTTCCCGGCCGATAACCTCCGCCCGCCGGTCGGCGGCTGGCGCACCTTCTGGAACGGCGAGAGGGTGATCGCGGCAAAGGTCGACGACGACACGCTTCTCATCCTTTCCGGCTTTCCGGACACGATCCTGAACAGCGCCATCCTCAACGAGGGACCGTATTATTCCGTCGCAATCGTCGTTCTGATCGCGTTCTTCTTCATATTCGCCATTCGCGTCATCACCGAGCCGATCAAGCGGATTTCGGAAGCGGCCATGCATGCGGACATCGCGAACAGTTCGGAGATTTTCGAAGAACGCGGACCTGTCGAGATCGTGGCGCTCGCCCATGCGCTCAATGCGATGCGCAGCCGGATACGGGTAATGGTCGAATCGAGAACACGCATGCTGCGGGGCATTGGCCATGACCTTCGAACCCCTCTGACGCGGTTGCGGCTTCGCGCCGACCGCATGGAGGAAGGGCCGGTGCGCGATGGACTGCTCTCCGACATCATGCGCATCGACGGCCTCCTGAACGAGGTTCTGAAATACCTCAGGGACGATTATGCCACCGAGCCGATACAGCGCGCTGACGTCGCCAGCCTGCTGCAGACCGTTTGCGCGGAGTTCAGCGATGTCGGTTTTCCGGTGCGGTTCGAGGGCCCCAACCGGATGGTCATCGATTGCAAGCCGATGGCCATCATGCGCGCGGTCACCAATCTCTGCGACAACAGCGTCAAGTTCGCGACGGATGTCACCGTCAGCCTCAAAAACGGCAAGGCGGGCTGCGATATCCGTGTCACCGATAACGGTCCCGGCATTCCGGAACATTTGAGAGAGCGCGTCTTCGAGCCGTTCTTCAAGGGGGATGAGGCGCGGCCCCATGGGGATGCACCAGAGGGAAAGGAAGATTTCGGGCTCGGGCTCTCCATTGTCGCCGATATCGTCCACGCCCATCGCGGCGCCATCTCTCTCGCCGACAACGCGCCGAGCGGCCTGATCTTTCAAATCCTTATCCCGACCCATGGCGGCAACAGGACCATAAATGAAGCGAAGTGACCTGCTCTCCTGAATGGCCCGGGCGGGCCAAAACCGAACGACGCAAAACATTGGAGCTAAAACTGATGAAGTCGATCCTGAACCCCCTGATGCCCCTCATGACGGGAGGTCCCACCCTTCCAGCCGGCGTTCACGCACCTGATGTCGGCGCCGGATCGTCGGCGCCCGGCATTGTCTCGCGCGCCGCAGAAACAGAGATTTCCGATATCGCTTTGCGTGACAAGGACCTGCCATTCATCGGCACGGAGGAAACCTTTTCCACCCGTGAACTGATGACGTTGAACAACAGACTGTTTCTGGAGAAGACCGGTCTTGCCGAAATGGGTCCGCGCCGCATCGCCGCAATGGACGAGGCGGGCATCAACGTCCAGATCCTCTCTGCCCATACGCCGGGGGTGCAGAATGTCCCCGGTCAGGAGGGCATCGATTTCGCCTATCGTCTCAACAGAATGCTCGTCGACGGACCGATGGCTGCCTATCCGCGCCGGTTCCAGGCGTTTGCGACCTTGCCTTTGCTCGATCCGGAGGCCTCGGCGGACGAGCTGGAACGCACCGTTCGGGACGATGGCTTCGTGGGGTGCCTGACCAACGGGATCATCGGGAAAAAATTCCTCGATCATCCCGATTTCGAGCCCG
>MDSV01090023.1_pt1 | contig 14704 bp, 20 predicted proteins | sample 810851 | NCBI WGS metagenome assembly MDSV01 (sample SAMN05326640, study PRJNA326480) | marine metagenome | isolation source: seawater | place: Atlantic Ocean: North East | collected 2012 | reverse complement strand
ATGAAAAAGTCTTTGTAAAGCTGTTGGCGCACAATAAAAAGGAAGATCTAATTTTTTTCCAAATATAGTAGTTGATAAATCAATATTTTCTACTCCTCTTAATACATTCGGCACTAAATCAACATCATTAAATGCAGAAGTATTACGTCTATATGTAATTTCATCATCTGCTGCTCCATCTATGTAGTGAAAAATTGGAGATGGTAATTTTTTTTTAGCTAATTTTCTAAAGTCATGAAAATTATGACAATCTTTTAGATTCATTATTTATATTAAAACTTTTGGAGAAAATTAAACATATAACTATTTGCCCCAGGATTTTTTTTTCCTAAACTTGCATTAGATATATGATTATATGACATTCCTAACTGGCTATTTTCAAATAAATTTAGAGATACTTGTACTTCACTTTTAAATTCAAGTATATGTCCTAAATCTTTTCCATTTCCTTCGTTATAAAGTCCTGGAGTAAAACTTGGGGTAATATCCAAGCTACCAATTTTATATTGTGCTTGAACACCTGTATAAATATATGCAGCATTATCAGCAGTAAACATTGCACCAGTAATTGGGGAAATGGTTCCAAAAAAACTATCTCTAGTCAAATTTTCATTTTGATGCTGAAAACCAAGAATCGTTGATTTTTTTCCTTTATCGCTAAAGTCAAACATACCTGAATAAAAATTAATTTCATGTTCACTTGGTAATTCTTTTATTTCTTCTGCTCTTACTGAAATAGTATTTATTAGCAATATTAAAATTAATAATTTTAAAAAAATTATAATAGTTTTCATATGCGTAAGATATACTCAATTTCTAAATCAATAAAGTTATAACTTTAAAAAATTAATTTTTTTAATAATTATAAATCCACCAATTATAAATATAAAAATTGGTAATAACCACAGTAAAAAGGTGTTTTTATTTAAGTCTGGATCATATGTAATCCATTGTCCATATTGACCTTTTAGATAATCATAAATTTGATCTTCAGAATAATTATCATCTAATTTTTTTTTTATTACAATTTTCATACTAATTGCAAAATCTGATTGGGAATCATAAACAGATTGGCCCTGGCAAATCAAACATCTTAAATTTTTTGATATTTTATTAACTAATTCATTACTTTTATTTTCGGACTTAGACTCAATTAAATAAAAACAAAATGTAAATATTAATATTATTCTTAGCTTATTCATTGCAATAAAACTTTTATTTCTTTTAAAGACTCATTATTTAAAGGACCAACATATTTTTTTATAATTATTTTATTTTTATCAATAATAAATGTTTCTGGTACACCATAAGCTCCTAATTCAATTGAAATAATACCATTATTATCAGAAAGAATATTTGAATATGGATTTCCAAATTCATTTAAATATTTTTTTGCATTTAATGAATTGTCTTTGTAATTTAATCCAATTATTTTAATTGATTTATTTTTACTTAATTGCATTAAAATACTATGTTCAGCACGACATGGAGCGCACCAGGATGCCCAAATATTTATTAAAAATAACTTATTGTCACTAAGTAATTCATCGATCTTGATTTCTTGATTATAAAATAAATCATTAGATTTAAAAGTTAAAATTTTTTTACCTACATTTTTTTTTGGAACATAAAAACTAGAATTATCAAGACCTTTTAAAAAAACTACAAAACAAAAAATTATAAAGGTTAAAAAAATTATAAAAAAATTTTTTCTCTTCATTTGTTTTCTCTATTTGTAAAATTTATTATTCCACCAATAACTAATAAAATAGTTGACAGCCAAATCCAAATCATAAATGGTTTTATTTGATATCTAATATTATAAAATTCATCACCTTTAACCAAATTCATAACTAAAAACTTATCATCAAAAACTGTAGTTTTAATATCTGCTTCACTTGTAACTGTAAATGGTTGATCAAATATTCTCAGTTCAGGTTTAAGATATATTTTATTATTATTTTTATCAGTGATTTTAAATGTTCCAATAATGGATATATAATTTTGTTTTTTAGAACTATTAATTTTTTCAAAGTATATACTTCCATTTTCAAACTTATATTTTTCTCCAACTTTAATGTTTGTGGTTATTTCTTTTGAAAATATTCCATTAAAAATAATACTTGCTATCAGTAAACTAAAACCAAAATGAGATATTTTTTGAGAAAAATTTTTTTGTTTTTTATCAAAAAAATCTTTAAATGTTGAAAATAATAAAATAAATGACACTATAATTAAAATTGGTAAATACAAACTGTGAATTCCAATATTAATTATTATAAAAAATGAGAATAAAAATGAAATTATAAATAAATAAATTAATTCTTTATTTAAATTTTTATAACTATCCCTTATCCATTTTATCTTTGGGCCTAAGACCATAAAAATTAAAAAAGGAATTAAAAAAGGAATTATTAATTTGTTATAAAAAGGAGGACCAATAGAAATTTTTTCGTTAATTAAAACTTCTAAAAATATTGGATATATAGTTCCAATTAAAACTACAGATAAAAAATACATCATAAACCAGTTATTAATTAGAATAAATGTTTCTTTGCTATAGAAGAAGGTTTTTTGAGGTTTTTTGTCTATTTTATGAAAAAAGAAAAAGATAAATAATGAAATTATTACTAATAAAAACAGAAAAATTAAAATAAAAACCCCTCTTTTTGGATCATTAGCAAAAGTGTGAACTGAATTTAAAATTCCAGATCTAACTAAAAAAGTTCCACACATACTTAATGTAAAAGTTGTTATTGATAATATTAAAGACCACGAACCTAAAATAGATCTTTTTTCTAAAACTATGATCGAATGAATTAATGCGGTTAAACAAAACCAAGGCATTAAAGAAATATTTTCAACTGGATCCCAAAACCAAAAACCTCCCCATCCAAGCTCATAATAAGCCCATATTGAACCTAACATGATTCCTAAAGTTAAAAAAATCCATGAAATAATAATCCAAGTTTTAATATTTTTTGCCCATAAATTATCAACATAATTATTTAATATAGCTGATAATGATGATGAAAAAATAATTGATGAACCAATATAGCCTAAATATAAAATTGGGGGATGAATAGCTAAAATTGGATCTTGTAATATTGGATTTAAACCAAGCCCTTCTTCAGGAATAGGAAATAATTGATTAAAAGGATTAGATGTAGCCAAAAGAAATAAAAAAAAACCAACTATAATAATTTGCTGAAATATTAATGTAAAAATTTGATATTTTTTTGGTTCTTTTTTTGAAGTTAATAAAAAAATAAATAAAAATAATATTAAAACTAAAAGACATAATAATAAACTACCCTCGTGATTTCCCCAGGTTCCTGAAATTTTATAAAATAAAGGTTTAGTTGAGTGTGAATTATTATAAACTATCTCATTGCTAAAATCAGAATTGACAAAAGAAATTATTAAAAAAATAAAACTTAATAGAACTGAAAATAATTGAAAAAAAATTATAGAAAAAATATTTGTACTTACTAAACTATTTTTTTTTTTTAAATCATTATAAATAATTAAAAATAAAGGAATTGATAATGAAAAACCAAAAACTAATAAATAATATCCTAATTTACTAAATAACAATTTATTTTACTCCTAAAGCCTCTTTTACTTCTGGCGGCATATAATTTTCATCATGTTTAGCCAAAATTTTATCAGCTAAGAAAAAATTTCTATCTTTTAAAATCCCCTCTGCAACTACACCTTTCCCTTCTTCAAATAAATTAGGAACTAGGCCAGAATAAGTAACATTAATCTCATTTTTAAAATCAGTTATTATAAATCTAACTTTATCCGAGTCGATATAAATAGATTTATTTTTAACCATTCCACCAATTCTTATTTTTTTAACTTCTAATTCAGGGAGATATTTTATCTCGGTTGGAGACAAAAAATATACAACATTTTCTTCTAGAGATTTTAATACTAAAAACACAGAAAGAATTACTGAGGCTAATAACAAAAAAACAAAAAATATTCTTAATTTAACTTTTTTTACCATGCATGGTTAATTAAAGTTAAATTCTAGAGCTAATTCTATTTGCTATTATTTCTCTATTTGTCGATTGCGTTTTTGCTAATTGAACTTTTGTTTCTTCTAACGAACCATACTTAGTAAAGAACTTTTTCTCTTCTTTCACTAGATTTGTTTTAATTAGAATATATAAAGCTGCAAAACTAATTAACGTAAATGAAAATGCAGACCAAACATATAGGCCGTACCCTTTCATTAAAAAAATTTCATTTATCATAATCTATCTAAACCTTTATTTTTTATTTTTATCAATTCTGTATTATATTTCATCAAAAAAATTAATAAAGAAAACAGTGAAAATGCCGCGGTCATGATAAACAGAGGTACTAACATTGATGAATGTATTGAAGTTTTAGATAAAATGTTAATTGATGATGCTTGATGTAAGGTTGACCACCAATCAACAGAAAATTTTATAATTGGAATATTAACTACACCTACTATTGCAATAATAGACGTAATTTTGATAACATTATCTTTTTTATCAAATATTCTCCAAGCGAGAATATACATTGAGTAAAATAATAATAAAATGAGCATAGAAGTTATTCTTGCATCCCATGCCCACCAAGTTCCCCAAGTTGGTTTACCCCAAATTGAACCTGTTACTAAAGCTATAAGATTAAAAATAAAGCCAGCAGGTGCCAAACTTTTAGCAACTAATGAAAAATTTTTAATTTTAAATACAAATACTGAAAAAGAAAAAATTGCTATTAACGAAAATATACCAAGTGAAATCCAAGCAGATGGCACATGCACATACATTATCCTAACAGCATGACTTTGAATATAATCTTCAGGCGATAAAAAAAGAGATTCAACTAATCCAGCTGACAAAAATATAACAAATAAAAAAAATACATATTTGGGTGCTTTTGATGTTATTAAAAATATTTTATTAGGATTTAAAAATTTAAACATTAAAGCAATATACAGTGCAATTTAAAGATTTCTATTTTTTTTAGAAAGTTATGAGATCAGGGATGTTGAGGGAGATAATTTAAGGGAAACGTTACACCCCTGATCAAATATTTAATAAGTGTAATTTAAAGATGTGTTTAAGTTTTGAGTAAATTATGTTTGAAAATTGACCAATTTAATTTGAGGGCTTAAAGTAAGATGAGCCTTTTCTACCTGAAAATATTTCATTTATTAATGGGTGTTTTATTGGCTCTTCAGAATCATCAACTAATAAATTTTGTTCAGAAACATAAGCTTCATAAGTAATTTCATCATTTTCAGCTAATAAATGATAAAAAGGTTGATCTTTTCTTGGTCGTACATTTTTTGGAATAGATTGATACCATTCTTCTGAGTTATTGAACTCAAAATCAACATCATAAATAACTCCTCTAAAGTCAAAATGTTTATGTTTTACTATGTCTCCAATAGAAAATTTTGCTTTTTGAATTGCCATATAAATTAAATATGAAGATTTAAAAAAAAAAATCAATAAAAAAATATAAAAGTTTTATTAATCTGTTAATATCTTGGATAGTGAATAAATCATTTGTTAAATTTGTCACAGACTTTGGGCCTTTGGTCATATTTTTCTTTTTTTATTATAACAATGATAAAGATTTAAAGATTGCTATTCCCCCATTTATAATTGCAACATTAATTGCATTAATAGTTATGTGGTTACTTGAAAAAAAAATTCCTATGGTGCCATTAATTGGAGGAATATTGATTACACTTTTTGGTGGTTTAACCATTTATTTTGATAATCCAATTTTTATTTACATTAAGCCGACTATAATTAATATTTTATTTGGATTTTCCTTACTTTTTGGAAAATATTTTACAAACGAACCTATTTTAAAAAAAATTATGGGAAAATCTATACCATTATCAAATATAGGATGGGAATTATTAAGCAAAAGATGGATGATATTTTTTTTTGCTTTAGCACTAGCAAATGAATATGTGTGGAGAACTCAAACTGAAGAATTTTGGGTTAATTTTAAAGTTTGGGGAATGATACCAATAACTTTCATTTTTACAATATTTCAAATATCATTAATAACTAAACATAAAATTGATGAATAAAAATTTAAAATTAATAGTAAATAATTCAATTAAAAAATCTGAGGAAAAATATTTTTTTGAAAAAGAAGAATTAAAAATTATACTTGATTTATATGCAAGAATGGTTTCGGAAGGTTCATGGAAAGATTACGGTCTAAACATATCTAGTAGACAAGTAAGTTTTAATGTATTTAGAAATGCAACAGAAAGTGCGTTGTATAAAATTTGTAAAAATTTTAAACCATCTAATAAAAATTTAAAATATCTAATTACAGACTCTAAAGGAAAAATATTTAAAAATTCTCTAGATTTAAAATTACTTTTAAAAAATATTAATTGGAAAAAACTACAAAAATAAAGATTATCTTCTTTGACCGAATAATCTTAATAGCATTATAAATAAATTTATAAAATCAAGATAAAGTGTTAATGCACCCATTACAGCTTTTTTACCTATCATTTCACCTGAATCTGAAGCTACATACATATTTTTAATTTTTTGCGTATCATAGGCTGTAAGACCAACAAAAATTAGAACACCTAAAATCGAAATTACAAAATACATCATTGTGGATTTCATAAATAAATTTACTAATGATGCAATTATTATTCCAATTAAACCCATCATTAAGAATGAGCCTAATTTAGTTAAATCTCTTTTGGTCGTATAACCATAAATACTCATAGTTCCAAAAGTTGCAGATGTTATAAAAAATACTCTTGCAACACTTGCTCCAGTATAAACAAGAAGTATCCATGAGAGAGATAATCCCATTAATGCTGCAAAAACCCAGAAGACAGATTGTGCTTTAGAAGCGCTCATTTTATTTATTCCAAAACTCATATAAAAAACAATTCCAAGTGGTGCTAACATCACTACCCATTTTAAACCTGAAAAGAATAGAGCGTTTCCAATGCTAGTAAATCCAGATATTGAACCACTTGCATCAGTTACAACAGACATTTTAAAAGATATCAGTGCTATAATTCCCGTAAGCAAAACTCCTGTTGCCATATAATTATAAACTTTAAGCATGTAGGCTCTTAAACCTTCATCCATTACTACTGCTGATTTTTGTGACTCTTTTACTTTATTTAGTATGTTTTGTTTATTGAATTCCATAAGATATATATAATAGGCTTTTACTATTTATTCAAGATGTCTTAAAAAGCTTAAAACATATTTAATAATCAATGAATTACAAAAAACTAGGAAATACAGACTTGGACGTCAGTACAATTTGTCTCGGTACTATGACATGGGGTGAACAAAACAATCAAGAAGAAGCTTTTGATCAAATGGATTATGCGCTTGATCAAGATGTTAGTTTTTGGGACACAGCAGAACTTTATTCTGTTCCTCCAAAAAAAGAAACATTTGGTCATACAGAAATTATAATTGGAAATTGGTTTAAAAAAACTAAAAAAAGAGACAAGGTTATTTTAGCAACAAAAGTTGCAGGACCAATGAGAGCTTATTTAAGGGGTGGAGGAAATAATTATGGAATTGAAAAAATAACTGAAGCTATTAATGATAGTCTCAAAAGACTTCAAACAGATTATATAGATCTTTATCAATTACATTGGCCAGAGAGAGATACAAATATGTTTGGTAAATTAGGTTATGAACATAAAGAAAGTAATAATTGGAATAAATTTGAAGATATATTAGAAAATCTTCAAAAGTTTATTAAAGAAGGCAAAATAAGAGAAATTGGATTATCTAATGAAACGCCCTGGGGTGTTTCTAAGTTTTTAGAAATAGCAAAAGAAAAAAAGCTTCCACGAATGATGGCAATACAAAATCCATATAATTTATTAAATAGAGCTTATGAAGTTGGTCTTGCAGAAATTTCTATCCGAGATCAAATTGGTCTCTTGGCTTACTCACCTTTAGCTAGTGGATATTTATCTGGAAAATATAGAAATAATCAAATGCCAAAAAATTCTAGAATGGAGCGAGATGGAAGTTTTTGGACGAGATACAAAAAACCAAATAGAAATGAAGCTGTAGATGCCTACTATAAAATAGCTAAAAAATATAATCTTGATTTTGCTCAAATGTCATTAAAATTTTGTGAAATTCAGCCGTTTGTGACCAGTGTTATTATTGGAGCTACAACTATGGAGCAGTTGAAAACTAATATAGAAAGTGTAAATGTAAACCTATCAAAAGAAATAATTAAAGAAATTAATGATGTTCAAACAATTTATCCTAATCCATGCCCATAATTAAAAATCTATTATTTTTATTATTTTTTATATTATTCTTTAGTCATGGTAATTCTGAAGAAGTTAAAAAAATTGGTAAATTTAAAGACTGGGAAACAATAGCTATCATACAAGACAACAATAAAGTTTGTTTTGCTCAATCAAAACCTATTTTACAAGCTCCAAAAAAAAATCAAAGAGAAGCTAGATTATTTGTAACATTTAGACCTGATAAAAAAATTCTAGATGAGATAAGTGTCACAGCTGGATATGAATTTAATAATAAAAATTTAGTTACAGCAAAATCTGGTAAAAAAAAATATAAATTTGATATATCACAAGAAGGATTTGCATGGATGGCTGATAATAAACAAGAAAAAAAAATGATCAAAACTATGAAAAAAGGATCTAGAATTATGATTACGGGATATAATCAAAAAGGCTCACAAACTATAGATCATTATTCATTATTAGGATTTACAAAAGCTTATGGAGCTGCAAAAAAAAATTGTAGCTAATTTTAATGACATCAAAAAAAAAAATTGTATTAGCCTATTCAGGTGGTTTAGATACTTCTATAATTTTAAAATGGCTCCAAGAAAATTATAATGCAGAAATTATAGCCTATACAGCTGACATTGGTCAAAAAATAGATAAAAAAAAAATTATAAAAAATGCAAAAAAATTAGGCGTTAAAAATGTTATTATAGAAAATTTGAAAGATATTTTTGTTAAGGATTATATTTATCCAATGATAAGGGGTCATGCAATTTATGAGGGTGTTTATTTTTTGGGTACCTCTATCGCTCGACCATTAATTGCTAAAAATCAAATAGCTATTGCAAAAAAATTTAAAGCTTATGCGGTATCTCATGGTTCAACAGGTAAGGGTAATGATCAAGTTAGATTTGAACTAGGTTATCATTTTTTTGGACCAAAAATAAAAATAATTGCACCATGGAGAATATGGAATTTAAGCTCAAGAACAGATCTAATTAATTATGCAAAAAAAAATAATATTCCTATTCCAAAAGATAAAAAAGGTTCTTCACCTTTTTCTATAGATGATAATTTATATCATACATCGACTGAAGGAAAAGTTTTAGAAAATCCAAAAAATCCTGCTCCAGAATTTATTTTTCAAAGAACAGTTTCTCCAGAAAAAGCTCCTAATAAATCAACATATATTTCAATAGGATTTAAAAATGGAAATCCTATTACTATTAATAATAAAAAATTATCACCTGGAAATCTTTTAAATAAATTAAACCTAATCGCTGGAAAAAATGCAATAGGTAGAGTTGATTTGGTAGAAAATAGATTTATTGGAATCAAATCAAGAGGAGTTTATGAAACGCCTGGAGGAACTTTGCTAATGATAGCTCATAGAGCCATTGAATCTGTAACTTTAGATAAATATACGATGCATAAAAAAGATGAAGTAATGCCCAAATATGCAAAACTTATTTATAATGGTTACTGGTATTCAAAAGAAAGATTTAAACTTCAAAAAATCGTTGATATGAAAAGGAATAAAGTTAATGGTTTAGTAAAGCTAAAACTATATAAAGGAAACGTTACAATCGTTTCCAGACAAACTAAAAGTAATGCTTATTCAATGAAAAAAGTTTCATTTGAAGAAAATAAAACTTTTAATAAATCAAATATTGAAAGATTTATAAATTTTCATAAAAAAAAATTGGGATAAAATAAAATCGAGGTGGTTTCAGTCTCCCTCCGCCACCTCTTAATATAATTTATATATGATTCGCGCTTAAAATTTTAACTCGTAATAATTGTATTTTATAGATTTAAAATTGGCGATTTAACTACTTATTATCAATTCCATATAAACTGAATTAACATCTTTTTTATAATGTGAAAAAGGTTCGCAAGTTTTAAATCCATAATAATTAAATAATTTTCTTGCTGGATTAAAAAAATCACCCGCCCCAGTTTCTAAACTTAATTTTTTTATATTTAAAATTTTTGCTTCTTTTATTAAGCTATCAATTACTTTTATTCCATTACCCATTTTTCTAAATTTATCATTTACTCTAATTGATTTAAATTCTCCATGAAATTTTTCTAAAAATTTTAAAGCACCACATCCTACTAATTGATCATTTTCCCATAGGCTCCAAAATTTTATACTGGGATGTTTAAGGCCTTCTATATCTAAAACATGAGCACTTCCCTCTGGAGACACTGATCTTAGTTCTTTAAAATGTTTAACTAATAATTCATTTACTTCATAATTATCAAAATTCCCTTCAACTAACTTCATATTTTAATTAATAATGTCTTTTAATTTAGTTATTTGACCAATTTTAAATATAATTGTTTCATCTTTTTGAAAACCATATTTTTCAGCATTTTGTTTAAACCTTGAAGGTGGCTCCATAATTGGTTCTAAAGATAAAACAAATGTTCCCCAATGCATACCTATAACTTTTTTACTTTTTAAATTTTTTGCAACACTTAAAGCTTCTTCAGGATTTGTATGATATGTTGATTTATCTTTATAAGGCATTATCGGATAAAAATTATATGCACCAATATTTATAAAAGTTAAATCAATCGGTCCAAATTTATTTCCTAAATCTTTATAAATATTACCGACTCCAGTATCACAAGCAAAAAAAAATTTTATATCCTTATATTCAATTAAAAAATTACCCCAAAGAGTTTTATTTGTATCTGTTAAACTTCTTTTTGACCAATGTACAGCTGGTAACAAAGTAATTTTTAAATTTTCATTAACTCTTATCTCATCATACCAATCCATTTCGTTTACATCTTTATAACCATTTCTAGTAAAATATTTACCAAGATTTAAAGGAAGCATAACTTTTGCATCTTTATAAGGAAATCTTCTAATAGTCATCATATCTTGATGATCATAATGATTATGAGTTAATAAAAACAAATCTATCTTCGGAATTTCTCTTAGTTTTAATGCTGGTTCTGTAAATCTTTTTGGTCCAAAAATTAATGGGCCTGCGTTTTTGGAAAAAACTGGGTCAGTTATAATTGTTGTATCTCCTAATTTTATTAAAAAAGTAGCATGGCCAATCCAACCTATATAATCATCATCTCTAAGTTTTTCTAAATCTGATAAAACTTTTATTTTTTGAACAATATGTTCTTTTGGAATATCCATATTGAGTTTTTTCTTTTCTTGATTAAAAATTCGAAAAGACCACTTAAAATTAGAATTTCTTTCAGGGGAGCCTTCTGGATTTCTAAAAGATCCATCAGGTAAATGATGATAAGGTTTATTTTCCATTGCAAATGTTAAGGAATTATAAATTAAAATTATAATTAAAAAACCAACAAATTTTTGACATTTGATTTATTTTTTTTTAGCAACTTCTCTAGGATCTGGAATTTTACCAAAAGAAAGTCTTATTGTATTAACTACTACCCATCCTAGAGCCATTGATGACAATACATAATACAAGAATGCCATGGATTCGCTTTCAACAAAATTTTTCAAATCTGCCCCAAAATAAAGGATATTCCAAAAAAGAAAAAAGAATATTTCGTAAAAAATTATAATTTTAAACATTGTTTTAATATTAATTACAGCTACTAGGTATTTATTCAATTTATATATACCCATATTTTGTCGCAGTTCAAAATCTTAAAATAATTAGAAAGGCTGCGACAAAAAAAACAAGGAAGTAAACTTAAAATTTAATTATTGATTATTAACAAATTTTCATGAGTGATAAATTTTTAATTTTTGGTGCTACTGGATCGATTGGATCAAATCTAGCAAATCAACTACGTGGAACTAATTATGATGTTCACCTTGTTGCAAGAAATGAAAATGAAGTAAAATCCTTAGCAGATAAGTTACAATGTAATTATACTATAGCTGACGTTTTAGAAGATAACTTTATTGAAAAAGTGAAATCTGAAATTTCTGAAATTAAAGGAATTGCTTATTGTGTTGGCTCAATAGATTTAAAACCTCTTAAATTAATTAAAGAAAATGATTTTCAAAAGTGTATGAAGTTAAATCTTTATTCTGCAGTTGAAATTATTAAAGAATACCAAGAAAGTTTAAAAAAAAATAAAGGATCAATAGTGCTGTTTTCTACTATTGCTGCACAAAGAGGATTTACTAATCACTCAATTATTGCTTCTACTAAAGCAGCTGTTGAAGGATTAACGGTTTCTCTTGCTGCAGAATTTGCTCCTAACATAAGGGTAAATTGTATTGCCCCAAGTCTAACAAACTCAAAAATATCTCAACCAATTCTTAAAAACATTCCTATTGCCGAAGGTATTGCGAGAGCTCATCCTTTAAAAAGAATTGGAGAAGGAAAAGATGCGGCAGCATTAGCTAAATTTTTGCTAACCGAGGAAAGTTCATGGATTACCGGTCAAATAATTGGGGTAGACGGCGGAAGATCAAGACTTTCATAAAAATGAAATATAATATTGGTGAAGTCATTGAAATAGCTTGGTTTGATAAAATTTCTTTTAAGAAAATTAGAAAAAAATTAAATCATAAAAAAAAATAAGTTATTAAAATTATGAGAAAAAACTAAAGCTGAATTTAATAATTATGAATTTTAGACCATCAAGAATTTTTGCTTTAGAAAAACTAAATACTTTTATTGAAAAAAATCTTACAGAATATTCTAGACTAAGAAATTTTGATTATGGACCAGATAAAAGAACAAATATTTCATGTTTGTCGCCATATGTATCTCATGGAGTAATTAGTGAAATAGAAATAATCAATCAATCTTTAAAAAAATATTCATTTATAAAAAATGAAAAATTTATACAAGAGGTTTTATGGAGGATTTATTGGAAGGGTTGGATGGAATTAAGACCAAATGTTTGGTCAGATTATTTGAGTGACTTAAAAAAAATAAAAGAAAATTCTAAAGATAATCAAAACTATTTAAATGCAATTAATGGAAAAACAAATATTGAATGCTTTGATAATTGGGTAAATGAGCTCAAAGAAAATAACTATTTACATAATCACGCAAGAATGTGGTTTGCTAGTATTTGGATTTTTACTCTAAATCTACCGTGGCAGTTAGGAGCAGAATTTTTTATGCAAAATCTTTATGATGGAGATGCTGCATCAAATACCCTTGGTTGGAGGTGGGTTGCAGGAATACAAACTCAAGGAAAAAATTATCTTGCGAGTGAATGGAATATTAAAAAGTTTACCAATAACAGATTTCAAAACATTAAACTCAATGAAAATGCTGTACCTGTTTTAAGTGATAAAACTTATTCTATTAATAATAGAGATTTTGCTAATGTTGAAATTTTAAAAAATAAAACATTATTAATTTTTGAAAACAGTCTGTCGTTTGAAATTACCGATTTTAAAGATAATAAATTTAAAGAAATTTTATTAATTGATCATAAAAATAATTACAGAACAATCAACCTAGGTAAAAAAGTAATCAATTTTAAATCTAATCTTTTGGAAGATCAAAAAAAAAGGTTAAAAGAAAAATCTATTAATTGTGAAATAGTAAATATTGATGAATTAAAAAATATTACTGAAAACATTTATGCTATTTATCCTTCTATTGGAGAAAATTTAGATTTTATAAATTTAAATAAATTAAAAAATATTCAATTTTTATTTAGAAAATTAGATCAATTTTCCTGGCAGTATTGTAATAAAGGTTTTTTTAATTTCAAAAATTATATCCCTAAAATAATTCAGAAATTTATCTAGATACACACCTTTTAGAGCAATATTTTACTCTATCCCAATTTAATCTCCATTTTTTTCTCCAAACAAAAGATCTTTTGCAAATAGGACAAATTTTTGATGGCAAATTTTGCTTTTTCATTTGAGCTGACTTTTATTTTTTAAAAATAAAAAATATGCAACAAGTTCATACGTATAGTTAAAAATTAAAAAAAAAGGTTTTATTGAAAATAATTTTGATAAAAATTTATATTTTGGAATTTTTGACCAAATTATAATAAATGCTTTTGCTCCACCAATCACCTTTCCATTTTCTATTACATGAAGCCTTCTAAGTAACTCTTTTTGAGTTTTGGATGTAATTTTTAAAGCATCATCATTATTTGTAATATCTATCCATTCTAAATTACTATCACAAATTTTTTTATAATGATTTATTTCTAGCCTACAAACGCTACATGAATTGTTAAAAAAAACTTTAATTCCCATAAGTATTTTTATTAATAAATTTTTCTGCCTCAAATAAAATTAATTTTTTTCTTTCAATTTTCATTTTATCAAATATTCGAACCATCATTGAAAGCCTTGGATTTTTTAAAAAAAAATTTCTATTACGATTTATGAATCTCCAATATAAACCATCCATAGTGTTGCACCAATCTCCTTTTTTAAAATCCATCATTTTCATAAAATAACTTGATCCACAAATATAAGGT
>MDSV01149892.1_pt1 | contig 14706 bp, 29 predicted proteins | sample 810851 | NCBI WGS metagenome assembly MDSV01 (sample SAMN05326640, study PRJNA326480) | marine metagenome | isolation source: seawater | place: Atlantic Ocean: North East | collected 2012 | reverse complement strand
TATCGGCTTGAACAGAGGAAGTTTCTTCCTCCTCTGCCCACTCCAATAAACTTTCCATATCCATTAGAAAGGTGCTTCGCCCTCTGTATAGTCAGTTCTAGCTACAGGTTCAGCAGGTCTTTCTACTGCTCCCATAACATCTTTAATCATGTCGGTTTTGTTGTTGTAGCTATTATCATCTTTACCGCTTGCTTGGTAAGTAATACCACCAACAGTTTGATAATCTAAGCAAATTGCAACTTGGTCAGCAGTAACTACTAATTCTTTTCTTTCGTTACCATCTTTTCCTGTCCATTTTTCTTCTTGCAACCTACCTGTAACCATAGCTCTAACTGTTTTACTTCCCTCCGGAAATGAATAGTTAAAGTTATCAGCTAAGTTTTCCCACATATTTACAGAAACCCACATATCATCTGCGTCCCCATAAGTCTTAATGACCATACGCGCTTTTGCAACAGTTTTACCTGTCTTTGTACTTCTAACTTCCGGTTGCATTATTTGTCCAACCAAGATTGTACTATTATTAGTCGCCACTATACACACTCCTTTTTCGTTGCTTTGGCTTTTTTGGTTTATCTGCATTGTCTCTTTTGCGTTCTAACTCTTCTAACTTCCATTCCGGTTTGAAGTGTCCAACCCACCTAGACTTTGCACTTGACCAATCTTCTTCTGTATCCCATGTCTCTGTATCATCAGTAGGCAAAGGATTTGTTCGTAATCTTTTCATTGTTGCGTCCCAAACTGCATGAGCAAAACTTTCATACCCATGTAATTTAAGATACTCAATAAGACCACCTTTGTCTTTTGAAACAACTTCTCCCATAGTTAAAGCTTTGTCATTATTTTCACGAGCATACTCTTGGTATTGCTCTTTACATAACTTTCTAAACTCAACTACATTAAAGAATTTATTTCCATGCTCGTAGTACATGTTCATAGATTTCCAAACTACATCTTCCGGAAATTGTGCGAAGTCCGGATATAGTTCTTTTACTTTAGTGTCATCTAACTTTGCGTTATCCCACCTAAAATTTATGAATTGTACCACTTCTATCCATTGTTTCTTGGATATTCCATCTTCTAAATTCATGAATTACCTACCTCTGTCGCAAGGCGAAGTACAATGAACATGTAACCCTTTATTAATTGAGTTATATCCATTATTACCCCTCCTAGTAATATCAACAACTAGCTCCAAAGAAGTAAATATATTCTCCTGCACTTTTAGATTTAAACTTATAAGTGTCAAAAGTTTTGTTATATTTAACAACTCTGTTTGCAATTCTACTTTTAGTAGTAGGAGTTAAAGGTAACTTTTCCAACACAACATATTTTCCATCAGCTTTATTCATTGCTGATATCCATATTGGATTTTCATTTAACATCCATTTTCTACCTCTGCCTGTTGGTAAGCTCTCAATGTCTTCCTCGTCGATAACAGTACCGACTTCTAAATTATCTAAGTTAATAACTTCAGTTTCAACTTTTTGATAATGTCCGTACTGAGTAGTTCCTTTCCTCATACACTCTCTCCTGTTATTTTTTTTCGTTCAATATCCATTAGCTTAAATACCTGTTCGTCGCTACCAAATGTTAAATTAGCAGTAATGTAAGACTGTATCTCCTCAACATTACGCATAAATGTACCCATACGGTAACCCTTTCTGTACTTACTTTCTAATGGTAATTCTTTTTTTAGTAGTCTAAAAATTCTTGCACTTGCCTCAGCAACTTTAGAACTTTCTTTATCATCTAAATCTAATAACGCACAGACCATTGCAACATGAATACTTGCATTTAAAGTCCGTGCATTTTTAGATAACCTTTGACTTCTTACGAACTTATCAATAGGTTCCATAATCATTTAACTACCAACCAATTCATGCACTTTATTGGTTATTGGATTTTCAATACCAAGTAAAGTTTTTTGAGCTAGTTTTTCAGAACGACTTGTTTTACCTCTAATACTTGCTCTCCATTGTTCGTAATTTGAAGTTGCATTTATTAAAGCCCAAGCAGTATTCTTTTGTGAGTCAAATTCCGGCTTATTAAATAAGCTAGATATCTCTCCTCTGATATTAGTTACCCTAGTAACTGCTTTAACATTTTCAGTTGTTGGTTCCGGTATAGGTAATACTGTATCAATGATTTCGTTAAATCTATCATTGGTTACTTCTGTATCTAATAACTTCTCCATTTCTAACTGAAATGCGTCTACATAGTTGTAGCTTTGTGTCAATATACTTCTAGCTTGTGCTACTTTACCCTGCAAGTTCTTTGTATGTCTAAAAGAAAAACTATTTCTCATATCCCCCAAAGCCATGCGTAAAGTGTTTGCACAAACAACTCTAATAGGAGTAGTTAAACCTTTTAAGCTTGAACTACCATCATGTGAGTTTGTTAACAACAAGTAATTATGAGTGACATCTTCATCTACTTGTACAGATTTGTTAAGATTTAACAACATCCATACAATTCTACCGTTGTGTAAACTTCCGGCAGTTTCGTACATTGCGTCACTATCATCAACAACTGTATCCATAAAATCAAAGCATTCTATGTTTTGGATAGGTGTGTATCTGTTACCTACAACACCAAGAACACTATTGTCCATATCTCTCACAGTTGCAAAAAAGTTAGGCACTTCTTGTGGATACTCTTCCCCACCTGCGTCTGTAACCCCTGTAAATAAAGGGTTTAACGACACTGTCCAATCCAATCCTGCTTTTTCTATAGCTTCCGCTGATGTCAATGCTCCCTTAGTCACTACACCTAATTGGTGCCATGCAGGAACATTTGCACTAAACATTGTTTCTACTGCGTGTGGCATTAGAATTCCTCCTCAGCTAAATACTCTTCACTCTGTTGTTCTATTCTGTCTAAAGCCCAAGACAATCCATCAGCAGAGCCGACCATAACTCCCTCATCGTAAGCACTTTGGCATTCGACAGAAGTTTTTGTTGTCTTGTTAGTTACAATGTTGCCCTCTACACCGTATCTGCTTTTAAGTATATCTCTCACTTTTAACAGTTGAGTTTCTATATCCTTATGAAGTTTCATAATCATATTTCCATTTCCTCTCCGTCTTCTAATGACTGATATTTTTTAGGTGCTTTCATCGTTGGAACGATTGATACTTCCCCTGTTGTTACTGTCTCAAATAAACTGTCAAAGATTACAAAAGGATTGTCTCCTCTTTCCTTTGCAATAGATTTGATAGCAGTAGTTCTAAAAGCAGGTCTTACTGCCTGTTTCCAATCATCTCCTAAGTAATCAAGCACTTTTTCTACATCGTAAGGTTTGTAAGAGTTTGTACCCTTACCTATTACGACTTCATTACCGATTTTTTTTGCTTTACCCTGCAATTCATATGCAAGAGTATTTTTTAGTTCGGTTTCTAATTGAGCAACTGCTCTCTTTACACTTCTTACTTTGTAAAGAAGTTCTACTTGCTCTTGTGTACTTTTTGGAAATCGTTGTTTGATTTCCTCCATACTTTCATCTTTAGTGTCTTCATCTATATATTGATAAGTTGTAATTTCTTTAACTGTATCAACAATATTATCTACACTATCGAGTGTTGTTTCATTTTCCATAAACACCACCCCCTTTCAAATAGGTTGTACTAATAAGATTAACTATACAGTATTTAGATTATATGCAAAAAAATATAAGAATTATTTATACTCAAACTCTGCGTCTTCGTATACACCTAAATCCTCAATAAACATAGGGTTAGGTGACGCTTCTGCTGGAACCTGAAGACCAAGTAGAGATTTTTTTGCGTTTTCGTAAGAAAGATTTTTCTTGTTTCTACCTGTTGCATTAGCCCAATCAATAATAGTTTTAAGTGTCCATATTCTTGTTTTCATATCATTGATGTACCAATCGGGTTTAGGTAAATTGTTACGAAGTTGCCACGAACTAACTGTATCGGGTTTTACATTTAAAATTTTTGCTATTTCACTTACACCGAGAGGTGTCAATTCGGGACTATACATATTTAAATACTAACACATAATTAAAAAAGCGAGAGTACAAACAGGGTGTGAATGAGAATCTCTCGCTTTTTAATGGTTACTTCCTTAACTTTATTCATCTCAAACTATTCGCTCTGATGACTAGGCATATTTCAGCACATCTCAGTTATTAGGTAAGTACCTCACTAAGTTTGGTGCTCAATACGGGAAATACTATTAAACCGTCCCTAGTTTTTTTTATCAATTTCTAGGACACCAAACCTAGTGAGCTACCTACCTCTGCACTTATTCGCCCGTTGGGTATTAAGTTTCAGTAGTTAGCTTGATTTGGTGGGTAGAACAGGAAAGTTAATCTGTTTATACTACCTTTTTTCTAGCTCTTGCGAGTAAGATTCCTGACTTGTTAACCAAATCATTATTTATATTAACAAGCTTATTTATATTGTCAAGTTTATGTGTGCAAAATACCTTTTTTTTATTTTAAAATGCTATATAATTGTTATATGCGAGATACAAGTTATGATGTCGCTCCTTTGTTGAACGACAGTCCCGAAGTGTCATTTTGGTTTGACGAGTATTATGTAGTTGTTTCATTCAACGAATTAGTGCTTGGATATGACGCAAACATTTATAGACAAACACAAGATGGAGAACTGATACACTACACTACAACAGGTGGTAAATCTCCTAAAAGTGCGTCTATGGGTGCGAGACAAATAATTCTAGGTAAAATAAAAAGAACTTGAATTAATATAACCTATTTGTTAGACTTAAAACAATCTAACGAGGAGGTAATTTATGATAACAAGTTGTATAATATTTTTGGCTACTTTCGGTACGCCTACAGAACAAAATGACCAATACTATATAGATAATTACTTTAATTGTAAAGATAGTGTTCCTGTTTCAATGTGGGAATATGCACCTTTATACTATGAACACTTTGATGAAGAAAATATAAATACTGCTATTCGAATTGGTTGGTGTGAAAGTCGTGGAAAAAAAACTGCACATCGTGATGACAATGGCGATAGTGGTGTTATGCAATTTGTATCTTGGACATGGAATTGGGTAGCAGAGGAGTATGACATACCACTTTGGGATGAGTGGGTAATCATGCGTTGGGGTAGACCATATACAGAAAATAAGACATATAAACATGATATAGGTTTTGAACAAACAAAAATTCAATTTACTCCTTACTACAACATTTACATGGCTTCAATTCTTGCAGAAGACATATATGGTAGAACACAATGGAGAGATTGGTCAAGTAGTGAGTGGTGTTGGGCTGATGAAAAAAAATGGCATTTAAGGTGGACAAATGAAAAGTAACTTACTATATTTAAATCAATACAATTTAAAACTACGATGGAGGCACTTAAAATGAACAAAAATAAATGGAAAGAATGGACTTATAGATTCTCTTATTACAGAGAACTTTATCAATGGGAAAAACAAAAAAAGAACGAAGACCTTTGGGTTTCTCGGGAGGAAGAATAATGGAACAAGATAAAGATTATTACATTTGTATCGACTGTCAAAGTAAATACATATTAGATACTGTAATTGTATCCGTTAACGAGAACGACAAAGTTACTGATTGGACTGCAGGTTCAGTTTGGTGTGGAGATTGTAATGGCGAAAGCATTACTCATATAAAAGACGCACACTTGTATCCCTCATTGGATAATATTACTAAATTACCTTTGATAGAAACGAGTAAATAATGTATAAGTTTGAACATAAAACAATCATAGAACAATATGACTACATGAACTTAGTTGAAGAAATAGCTTGGGCTTTGTTTGATACTGTTTTAGAAAGCACAAAAGAAAAAGAACAGTTAATTGATTATGATTTAGAACACGGCGATACATTTACTGAAAAAGGTACAGAAGTCTTTGATAAGCTTTCGGATTTAGCAGATAATCTAGTTAAAAACAGACTACAACTTGAATATCACTCAGACAAAAGAGAGTGGAGAAGTAAAGAAAAACTTTTGGAGAAACCTTTCTAATGCTAGTTGATAATTGGAATTATTATGATGATGGCGACGACATGATTATTGTCAATACTTTTTCTGAGGATTTAACCAGTATTCAATGTAATGTGTACACGGCTAATAAAAAAGACATACAAAAAAATGTAAGTGTGCATGATGTAATGAAACTTGTAGAGGAGATGAACTAATGTCTAATGTTTATATGCAGGGTAGCAAAACAAGATATGCTACTAGAAAAAGCAAAGTTTACGATGAGGGTAGAACTTGTAGTGAGAAAGGGTGCGAAGTTACTTTATCAAAGTATAACGAGCGTACTGAGTGCTTTGTACACTACAAGTTTAAGCAACCAAGAGTTCGTGGTAGAGAAGACGCTAGGAATAAGAAATAATGCCAAATATAGTTCATAACTCTTTATCAATTCAATTTAACAACGAAAAAGAATTTAAAGATTTTGATAAACGCATTGACTCTAGCCAGCAAGCAGGTAATGAAACCTTTAATTCATTGGCTTATTCGTTGTTTCCCCCACCAAAAGATGTTGAAAGTGAATACGATTGGACAATACAGAATTACGGTGGAAAGTGGGGAGATTGGTACACATCAACTAAGCACATGTATAGAAAAAATAAAGCTATTTATTTATTTGAAAGTGCTTGGGCTCCATTACTTACACTTGCGGAAAAAATAAACGAATTATTGGAAAGAGAAGTAACCTTATCTTTTTGGTCTGTAGAGAACATGAACGAGGGATATATTACTTGGGATAGTGATTGTAAAATAATTGCAGATGAATACAGAGAATTAAATTATGAAGATTTTGAATCTACCGCCTACCAAGAGGAATAGTGCTAGGATATTTTTATGAGAGAAAATAAAAGATGTAGAGTTTGTGGAACTTATTCAAACAACTTACACCATCCAAGTTGTCCTATTGGTCACAACAACGACACCTATACAGGAGAAGAAGAAGTTGAAGAAATGTTTGTAGTTAATGAAGATATGTTGCAATACATCTCACACGCAATAGCTATTGCAGGTGCGCAATATACCGAATACATGAACGGTAAAAATGAGGATAAAATTTTAACAGAAAGAGTTGAGCAATTTCAACAAGATTATTTAGAATTAAGCGACTTTGGAGAAAGTCTTTATAATGCAGGTTTAATTTTGACCGTTGAAGATATGATTTATTTAATGAAGTATCCCGACAAATACAGTCAATATTATTTACTTTGGTTAGAACTAAGTAGACCAATAAATGAAAAAGATGAGACATTTGATTTATATGTGAAAGAAGTTTGGGAAAGGAATCAAGTTGGTAAACAAACCGAAAATACAGGGGACTAGATTTGAAACTGCAACAGTTAATTTATTAAAGAAGTGGGGATATAAAGCTTACAGATTAGCTGAGGGTGGACTAAAAGACGAGGGAGATGTTCAAGTAGAACTACCTAAAGAAGTAATCTTTGAGTGCAAAGCTAGGCAAAATCTTAACATCCACCAAACATATTTTAAAGCAAAACAAAAAGCAGGAGACAAACCGTTGGTACTAGCATGGAAAAAGCTAGTAAATAAAGGGTCTAGTGCTCGGAGGAGCCCAGATGGTACACCTACACTATATATTGTCGATGAAAAATTATTAAAGGATTTACTTGAAAACTATGGATAACGACACAAAGAAACGATTAGACAAGCTAAGGAAAGAGTTGGTTAGGCAACAAAACTCTAATAACAGAGTTGAGGGCAGGGCAAGTCAAGATAGAGCTAAGAAATTGTTAGGTATTCCGGACAGTAAGCTAGGTAAAGATAGCGATGAAGAGTTTTGGAATAGCGGAAATTTGCGTTTAGAAGTTAAAAGTGGTAAACAGGTAAGTAACACATTCTCATTATTTGAGAAAGCAGAAACACAATCTTGGGATTATGAGGTAACAAAAGATAATCCTAAAGAACTATTTAGTCTTATGGCTATGCCTAACGGCACTAGAGATGGACTATTTATTTGTAGACTTTCACAAATTGAAGAGATTGTGAACGAATTGAAAGCTATATGGACAAAGGAGAAAGACAATGGCTTGGATAAAAAGTGAACAAGCACTTGCTTCACACCCTAAAGTACATTTATTAGCTAAAGATTTGGGGATTAGTGTTCCCCAATCGGTAGGGCACTTGCATTTATTATGGTGGTGGGCTCTAGATTATGCTGATGATGGAGATTTAACTAGATATAGAGATTTTATACCTAGTGCTAGTCAATGGGTTGGAGACGAGGACTTGTTTATTACTAGTCTTATCAAACATAATTGGATTGATGAGGTTGATGGTAAATTAGTTATACACGATTGGTTAGATTACACAGGTGCCCTAATTGAAACTAGGGAAAAAGACGCAGAACGAAAGCGAAAGTATAGACAATCTAAGAACGCAAAAACATCTCAAAACAGAGATAGTTGGTCTGATACTACTAAGCCAAGTGGTGCGTCCGCAGGACATCCGGAGGACGTCCCTAGCCCGTCTGCCGTAGACAAGACTAGACTAGAGAAGACTAGACAAGAGAAGAGTATTAGCAATTCTAAGGAATTGCAACAAACAGTAAGTGATGAAAAAACTAATCATAAGACTGTTTTTAGTGCTTTATGTAGAGTTCTAGAATATGACACTAACGGACTTACTGCTAGTTCTAGAGGTCAGCTAAACAAAGCTAGTAAAGAACTAGCTGAGGTTGGTGCTACACCTCATGACATAGAAGTTAGAGCAAGAAACTTTGCTTTAAGCTTTGGTTGGAAACCAACACCTATTGCACTTGTTAAGCATTGGGCAAGTATGGTTACGCCACAACCTAAATTAAGTCCCGACGAATTAAATAAATTACAAACTACATTAAGAACTGCTAACTCTTTGACAGAGTGGGCTGATGATGATAGTATTGAAAAGTAAGCAAAGAGAGGGGGTACTTATATGTCACAACTTTATGAATTAAGTCGGAAATTTCCGGATAAATTTGTTCACAAAAATCCAACAGGATTTGGCGATTATATCCAACATTCAGTAATTAGACAAAGACTACTTAGTGTTGTTGGTGCTTATTCGCAAGAAGTAAAACATATTATCCGTGAAAAATTAACCGATAAACAGGGTAAGGAAATGGAAGTAGTCACAGGAGTGATACTTGCACTTACTGTTGAAATTGATGGCGAACTTGTCACTATTGAAGAGGCAGGGGATGTCGAGCAACCATTTAATTGGAGAACTGACGGAGCAAGACTGAAAGACGCAGTTAGTGACGCAGTTAAAAGGTGTGCTATGGCTATGGGTGTAGGATTACATCTGTGGGCACAATTTGACGGCGAAAGCGAATATTTCTTAGAAGAGCAATTAAAGAAAGATAGTGAATAGTAGTGATGGATTTGGAAACATTATTAACTGACGCTAGAGATAATTTAAGATACTCTTTAAGTGAAATGAACCTTATGTATGAAAGTTCTAAACAAGATTGGAACTCAACTACTAGGCAAACTGTTGCAAAAGACATTGCCGAGTTGATAGAGCCATTAATGTTATTAGAAGACTTTATGATTGCACTAGAGGAAGAATAGTCAATAAACATAGGGTTTAATGTCCTCACCCCTTCGGGATGCGGACTTTAGGGCGAGACAGGTTTAGAGTTCATATTTTATTACCGTAATTTAAGAGCTAACGAGGGTTCAATTCCCTCCTCGTCCACAAATGTGCTACTTTGTTTAGTGGTAGCATATTAGTAAGACAGGTGGGTAAGTTATTCATAAGTGCCCTTTTGTATTATCCACCTGTTTTATGTTTTTTTCAATATAACTTGCACAATATCAGCAATCCACTATATTTATTATATACAAATTAATTATGACAATGGAGGCACTAATTTATGGAAACAACAAAATTAGTTTTCGTTTATGGCTCTCTTAGAAAAGGTTTTGGTCTTAGTCCAGTTCTGAATTCAAGTGAGTTTATAGATGATGTACAAACAAAGCCAAAATACACAATGTATTCAGTTGGCGCATTCCCCTGCATTACAGAAAGTGGAGACACGAGTATTGTAGGAGAAATATACAAAGTAGACTTAGCTACCTTAAGGAGATTAGATATGATTGAGGGAGTACCTCAGTTATATAAAAAAGGTATTGTAGAAATCGATGGCTATGAAAATGTTATAGCTTATTTCTTTACTGATGATAAGGCAGAGGGTTTACAAAAAATTGACAATGGAGATTGGGCAAATGTCTAAAGATTACAACACATGGGAAGTATATAAATACGACCAAACAGATAATCCAAAGGTAACAAGTAATGAATTATCTATAACAGTTTATTTTGATAGGAAAGATGATGTATCAACTGCCTTAGAAAAAGTAGACAAAGTATTAAAAGATAGCGATTTATTATGGACTGCAGATATGTGGACTGTTGGTTACTCGGAGGAACAATCGTGAAGTTAACATTAGAGGGAGCAGTAGATTTTTCAAAATCAAATGCGTTGTCTATGAAACACCATATGGATAACGAACATGAAGATTTTGATTTAAATCCAATGATAACAATGTATAGCAAAGATGTTGACGCACCTTTGTTTCAAATTATCTTACCTACCGTTGCAATGCACGAAGAAAACAAAAGATTAGCTTATATGGTTGCTACTTCTGTTGCTAGCTTTATTGACGCAGACTATTTAACAATGGTCAATGATGTCTTTATGGCTAAGCATGACAAAAGTGAAGATACTAAAGAAGAAGAAATTATAGCTAAAGCCGTAAGACCAAGTGAAGACCCTAATTCAGTAGAGGCATTACTTATTGTTGGTATGTCAAAAGAAAAAGGCATGGTAGTCACGCAAGAATATGGTAGAGATGATATTGGTAAAATGTATTACAAAGATACAATGACTGATTCATTTGACTATAAAAGTCTTGATGATGAGAGCTTAGATAGAAGTTGGATGACACGCATTGGGGCAATGGCATTAATGAATACGGGGTTAGATGTCGTAGGCGTTGGCGCAGAAGATTACGACCTTAAGCTTAATTTGTTATATCAAGCTATGGAAAACATGGATAACTTAGATTTTATGGTTGCATATACAAATGTTTTTGGAGACTATGTTTCAGAAAAAATGTATAGCGATGATTTAAGTAAGCAATCTAAAAAGATGATAGAGATATTCCAATCCGGAAGACAAGATATGTGGGGCTTAGAAGATGAATAGTTATGGAATTAATATTGACTTCGTAATCAATATTACTGCTGATAGTTATGAGCAAGCTTTAAAAATTCTTAACTCTAAGTACTATGTCAAAGACGCAGAGGTTTGTAATTTTGTAAACATTCCTGTTGATAATGTTGATGTGTATCCAAGCGAGGAAACAGAGATGAAATTATTTACAAAGGAATGGAAGTAATGAGTTATAAACCTTTGACGCTTTTTGAAATTCTTGATAGCCCTATTAATAGTTCTTCTTTAGCAAGTATTGAAATGCAACTATATGGAGATATTAGAAAAATAGAGCACGACTTAGATATAGCTGAAGAAACTAATATAAGTGAGTTACCAAGTAAAGAGGCAGAACAAATTGCAAAGACAATGGATGCTATTAAAGATATACAGGGAGCACAAAGTAAATTCAGTACTATGTATAAAAGAAGTATTGAAAGACTTATTGAATCTAACAAAGGTATGCCTGTGCATATCAATGCGTTTGACATACATGACCACAACATTGATGTTGATAACATTGTAAACACATACAAAGCAGTCATAGAAGAAGATGATGACATCCCACTTATAGATGGAGATGGCTCATTGCTTGATTTCTTTACAGATAATAGCCATCCTGTTTTTGCAACTGCTCCATATAATATATGTGTTGTTCAACTACAAAGTAGAACTACATATGGTACGACTATGGGCAAAGTTATGAACGATGACATAAGAAGACTTATGAAAAAAGAAAGACTTGGTCGAGATTATGGAATAGAAACTGATGAAGACTTTGAAAGATTTAATGAAAAGTATTCTCAGTTTGAAAGTATCGCAGATGACGAAGATAGATGGTGTGAAACTTTTGCAATAGTTCAACAATATAGTATTGATGAATATATTGATTACTTACATTTAGGTGGTAGTTTTAAAAACCAAAAAAACGATTATTGGGGTTTTGATATTAAAGACACAATAGTTGGTACAGATAAATTTGACTTTGGTTTTGATTATGATGGCGATGAAATTGACATACTAGAGTTTCTTCAAAAAGAAGATGCAAAATTTATAAGTGTTGTTGATTTAATTAACAAAGTTAATGATGACATTTTTTATGAGGGTACAATTCTAAACTTTTATGACAAACATGGCGCACCTAAGACTGCTAGGAAATGGGATTGTTTTGGTGCAGATGATGAAAGTGAAGACATGACTCACTCTGATATGTTTAACATTACTGCTTTAGAAAAAGTATTTCAATGGTGGAATAGTGACAACGATTTACTTGAAGTAGGTAATGTACCTATAACTCCTAGTGTTAAAAAAAGATTAAAAAAATATAACAAGAAACGAACTAATAAGAGGTCTATAGTTTATAAAACATTGGTTGTAAGACCTAACTTAAAAGTCGTTGATGAGAATGGTGTTGAAAGAACACCTAGTATTAGAGAGATAGCACAACATACTAGACGAGGGCATTGGGCTCATTACGGTATCAATGGTAAGGGTAAGTTGTTTGGTAAATACACTAAGAGTGTTTATCGAAAACCTAAAACTATTGGTAAGTTGTCTAGTGGGTTAGTACTAAAAGATTACGAATTGCAGGATAACTAAATGTATAGTAGGAGACAGGTTGAAGTGGCTGAAGAACATGGGGTAGTTTTAAAATCTATCCCTGTTCTTGACTTGACTCCTTTTGATAAAATATTTTTAGACACGCAAGCTGATGAAGAGCAGGGACTAAGAGTTACAAAATATTATCAACCATCGTCTTCTTTTATATGCAACTGTCATAGACATGTACCTGTTTATAACCATAGAAAAAAATTACTAGGAACTTTAGTAGATAAAAATGGTAATAAATATTACGACAATTCTTACGATGTATATGCAGGTAGAATACAACATCATCATTACTGTGCTCAATTAGACAGATATAGATATGAAAGTGATTTTAATGATTCTGAACAACAATTAAAATACCGACCAAAAAAATTACATGTACAATTAACAGGTCAAACAGCAGACTTACATACTGTAACTTATACACACGAATTAGACGAAGAAGTTTTCATCATAGAAGATTTTGGTAACACAATGCCTTTTCCTAAAACATTATCAAACGTAGAAGAAGTTATTGATATGGCTAGATATGATGAAGAAATAGAAAATGTAGATAGGTTTTTAGAATACGCTTTAGGTAGTTGGTTTACTAAGTGTGACATGATACACAATCATGGAAGAGAAACTCAGCATAATAATTTAGAAGAGACTACTAAAGCATTAGTAGAAAACCTTAATATACAATGCACTCACTTTGTTGAAATATTAAATGATATTAATAGACTTAGTAGTGACAATTATAAAACTACAGATAGTGATGAGGAATCGAGAAAAATTTATAGATTAAGAGATACTATGAGATATATTTTAAGAACAAGTCATTATGATATGAATAAAGAATTAGGAAGTATGTGGGATTTTATTCGTAATGATGGTGGCTATGATGATTTTTTAAAAGCAGTTGATGAAATAGAATTAATTTGTGATAGATTAAAAGATAAAGAAGATACTCTTGATATTGATGAGTATTATTATATTTTGTTTGGAGACAAACTAAAAAGAAAGTATGAAAAGGTGGTATAGTTAAAAAATGGAGATAATAGCATTTTTATTCGCAGTATATATAATATCTAAAATTATATGATTAATATAGAATATCAAAACTTAGATGACATAATTGAGGCAGATGATAACCCTAAAGACCATGATTTAGGTGTTATTTATACATCTATCAAACGATTTGGATTTAACAATCCTATTATGATGAACGAATCAACAGGAAAGCTACTTGCAGGACATGGACGACTACAAACCCTTAAAATGATGAGGGATAATGGGGAGAAAGCACCCGATAGAATACAAGTTGAAAAAGATACAGGAGATGAAACCATAGAATATTGGTTTGTTCCTGTCATTACAGGGATTAGTATTGAAAATGTTGGCGAGGCACAAGCATATTTACTTGCAGATAACCGTATTACTGAGCTTGGTGGTTGGAAACCTATGGATTTAATGGAAAGTTTGACCGATATTATTGAAGAAACAGGCAATTTGGACGGTACAGGCTACGATTTAGATGATGTTGAGACCATATTAGGCGATATGGAAAGCACAACATTTGAAGTAGATGACAAGCAAATAGCTGAAAACACCGATGAAACAGAGGTTTCGGTTGCAGTAGGACGTTACAAGTTTAAAGTTCCTGCTGATGATTTTTATGATTGGGAAGAAATGGTACAAAGTACTACAAATTCAAAAGATGTAGTTGATATATCATTGTGGATTAAAGAAAGTCTCGGTTTAAATTAATACTCATACATTCAGGAAATACATACGAAGCCAGATGGCATATGTGGAACTACAACCCTATAAACATTGAGGTTTTGAGATAAGTGAAGTACGCAGCAAGGAGACTAGTATTTGAACACAAACCT
>MDSV01224793.1_pt1 | contig 14707 bp, 18 predicted proteins | sample 810851 | NCBI WGS metagenome assembly MDSV01 (sample SAMN05326640, study PRJNA326480) | marine metagenome | isolation source: seawater | place: Atlantic Ocean: North East | collected 2012 | reverse complement strand
CTTCTATCAGCTTTACCTACAGCTTTTTCAAATTGTAATTGACTACAGAGACCTAAAATTACTGGATCTTTTGCGGTAAGACTTGAAAGATTCCAATACGTTCTGCTTCTTATTAAGGCCACAGTTCCTTTTGTACTTCCAACAAGCTTAGCTATTTGTCCATCAGATAATTGAGAAAAATTTTTAACCATCCACAAAACTGAGTCAGGTCTGTCTTTTCTCTTTGACAAAGGCGTATATTTTGCTTTTTTTCTTTCCTTTGAAACTACAACTTCCTGAGTTTTCTTTGTGAGAATTAATGGCCTTCCTTCATCTTTTGAGCTTAAATCAATTTCTTCCCTAGTCAATTGTCCAGCCAAAATTGGATTATAAGCTTTTATACCCTTTGCAACATCTCCATCTGCTATACCTTTAACTTCAAGTTCATGAAGATTGCAGAAGTTTGCTATTTGTTTAAAACTTAATGTAGTATTTTCTACCAGCCAAACAGCAGTTGCTTTTGGCATGAATGGTGCTTCTGACATAATTATTCTAATTCTTCTTATCTCTTAAATTAACAAATTTTTTATTATATTTACTTACTCTACCTTTATCCAAAATTTTTTGAGTACCACCTGTCCAAGCTGAATGAGATTTAGGATCAATATCGAGCTTTAAAGTATCTCCTTCTTTACCCCAAGTAGACATAGTTTCAAATTTTGAACCATCAGTCATAACTACGTTTATCTTATGGTATTTTGGGTGAATTTTTTTTTTCATTTTAAAGATTATTATAATAATATGGTTTCCTGCTCAATATTTTTTTATAATAAAGTTACTAATTCTTCATGTATTTTACTGTTAGTTGCGAGAATATCAATTTTTTCAGCCGTAAAACCGTTTTCTTTGATAGGATTAATGAAACCGCCTGACTCTTTTACTAATATAATTCCTGCGGCTATATCCCAATAGTTTATTTCTCTCTGCCAATAACCATCATATCTTCCAGCTGCCACATATGCGAGATCTAAAGCCGCGCTTCCAGATTTCCTAATATGTGAATTAGTTTTCATAGATACTTTTTTATATTCATCCAGAATTTTCTCTTTTATTTTACTTGTAGATTTAGGACCGCCTGTAACCAGACAAGAATTTATAAAATTAGATTTATTTGACACCCTCATCCTTGTATTATTTAAATATGCACCCGATCCTTTATGAGCGCCAAACATTTCATTTTTAATAGGATCATAAATAATACCACAAATAATCTCTCCATTTTCTTCGTATGCTATCGAAATGGCAAAATGAGGAAGGCCATTTAAAAAATTAAAAGTTCCATCTATCGGATCTATAATCCACCTTTTTTCTTTATATTTGCCTTCTATCAAACCACTCTCTTCAGTTAAAAATGAAAATTCAGATTTTTCAAGTTCACCGATTAAAACCTTTTCAACACGTTTATCTGAAGCTGTTACAAAATCACCTGGACTTTTTTCTGATACCTGTAGCTTTTCAATCTCTCCAAAATCTCTTATTAAAATTTTAGATGCTTTCACACAAGCTTTGTACATCAGGTTAAATTGTGGTGAATTAATTTTCATCAATTTATTTTTTTTACATATTCAAGAGTTCTACTATCAAGAATAATTTTATTACCTTCTTCAATGAATGGAGGAACCATTATATCTAAACCATTATTTAATTTTGCAGGTTTATAGGAAGATGCAGCAGTCTGACCTTTAACGACTCCCTCGGTACTTTCAATTTCACATTCTATATTGGTTGGTAAATCAACCGAAAGAGCTTGTTCCTCAAGAAAAGATACAGTGACTTGTAAATTCTCACTAAGAAGTTTAATTTTTTCTCCTAAAATATTTTTTTTTATTGATATTTGTTCAAAGTTATCAGGATCCATGAAAAAACATACAGAGTCATCTGAATATAAATAATTAAAATTCTTTTCTTCAATTTGAGATCGCTCAATATTTTCACTTGATCTAAATCTCTGATTAAGTTTTGTTCCTTTTGTCAAACTTTTGAGTTCTACTTGATTGAAAGCCCCACCTTTGCCAGGTTTAACATGTTGAGCTTTTAGAACTGTCCAATGATCATTTTTAAATTCAATAATCATTCCAGGTTTGATCTCGTTTCCTTGTATTTTCATTTAATTTAATTTTTTAATAGCCTCTTTTGGTTTCAAGCGAGGGTTATTCCAAATATAACTTGATATTGCAAGATAATTTACTCCAAAATTTATTAAACTTTTATAATTTTTATTATTAATACCACCAATTCCAACTATTGGTATTTTACTTTTGTGTTTACACCATACAATCAATTTTTTTTTTGCTTTAATCGCATTTGGTTTTAGTCTTGATTTAAAAAATGAGCCTAAGGCTAAATAATTAGGTTTATCATTAAGAGCATTTAATATTAATTTTTTTGAACCATGACAAGTAATTCCAATAATTTTATTCGGTTTTAAAAATTTTCTAGATTCTTTTATAGATCGATCTGATTGGCCTAAATGACAACCATCTGCTTTAATTTTATTAACTAAATCTGGCAAGTCGTTTATAATGAAATTTACTTTATATTTTTTAGTTATTTTTCTTATTTTTTTTCCAATTTTTATAATTCTTGATTTTGAATACGACTTTAGTCTAAGCTGAAAATATTTTACTTTCTTAGAAGCAAGAACTTGATCTAAATCTTTATAAAAGTTCTTATTAATTTTATTGGGTGATATTAAATATATAAATTTTCTCAATTTTAAGCTGCAAAACTTTGCTCAAGCTTCTCATTCCATTTAGCCTTTGTAGAGGCTCCATTCATATTTGCTCTATGATCAAAAACTTTCTGAACTTTTTGAGTATCACTCATTGATTTTGACCAAGTTTTCAATGCAGATTGTTGCAAAGCTCTGCCATAAGAGAATGTGAAATGAAAAGAAGTGTCATTAATTTTATTAATTTCATTTAAGTTTCTTGTAGCATCAACTTCGCTTTGCCCCCCGGATAGAAAAGCAACTCCAGGAACTTCACTTGGCATATTCTTTTTTAAACAATCAAGAGTTTTTTTTGCTATTTCTTCACTAGAAACTTTTTGTTCGCAACTAGAGCCTGGCAGAATCATGTTGGGTTTAAGCACAGTTCCTTTTAAATTTACTTTATGAATTTTAAGTTCTTTATAACATTCAATTAGAACTCTACTTGTAACATCATAGCACTTGTCAATTCCGTGATCTCCATCCATTAAAACCTCGGGTTCTACAATTGGAACCATTTTAGCTTCCTGAACTATTGCAGCATATCTCGCCAGAGCGTGTGCGTTAGATTTAATAGATTGTTCACTAGGATTTGACGAAGAAATAGAATACACAGCTCGCCATTTCGCAAATCTTGCTCCTAAATTATAATACTCTTCCATTCTATCTTTCAGACCATCTAAACCTTCGGTAATTTTTTCTTTATCTGATCCAGCTAAACTTTTTGCACCTTTGTCGACCTTAATTCCAGGAATGGCTCCGCTTTTTTTAATTAATTCTGGAATAGGAATCCCATTACTTGATGTCTGTCTTAAAGTTTCATCAAATAATATTACACCACTTATAGATGTTTTCATCGAATTAGATGAGAATAAAGTTTCTCTAAAATTAAGTCTATTTTTTTCAGTACACTCAACATTGACACTTTTTAACCTTTTCTCCATTGTCCTAGTACTCTCGTCAGCCGCAAGTATTCCCTTACCTTTAGCTACCATCTGTTTTGCAATTTCTTCTATACTCATAAATTTTAATTTTTTTTTAATACTTGTATACCAGGGAGCTCTTTGCCTTCAAGAGATTCCAAGAATGCACCACCAGCTGTTGATAAATGTGTAAAAACCTTTTCAAGGCCAGTATTTTTGATTGCTGCAACAGTATCTCCCCCACCAACGATTGATATTAGAGACCTAGATTTAGTATTCTCTGCAATTTTTTTAGCTATCAATAATGAACCAACTGAAAAATTTTTATTTTCATAATATCCAGCTGGTCCATTCCAAAATACAGTGTTTGAATTATCTATGGTTTTATTTATTAAATCTATAGTTTTTTTACCAATATCTAAAATCATATCTTCAGAATTTATATTTTTTAATGATTTATAAATTGGGTTACCATCAATATTTAAGGCAGTATTACAATCAGTAGGGATTATAATATTACATTTATTTTTCTCTGCTATAATATTTATTTCTTTTACTATATTTTCCGAACCTTTTTCTACAAGTGAGGCACCAACATTTAGGCCTTTATGTTTCAGAAAATTATTAGCCATTGCTCCAACAATTACAATATTGTCTGCATTTTTTGACAAACTCGATAAAATATTTATTTTAGTAGAAACTTTTGAACCCCCAATTATACAAGTAACTGGTTCTTTTTTATTCTTAATTATCAAGTCAATTGACTGTATTTCTTTCTCTAAAATAGGACCTCCATAACTATCAATAAATTTAGTTATTTTATGTATCGAGGCTTGTTTTCTGTGAGAGCAAGAAAAAGCTTCATTTATAAAAATATCACCAAGACCAGAAAGTTTTTTTGCAAAAGTTTCATCATTATTTTCTTCCTCTTTAAAAAAACGAATATTTTCAAATAAAAGCACTTCACCTTTAGTAAGATTGCTGCTTGCTTTAAACGCCCTATCATCTAAATCATTTTGATAAAAATATACTTTTCCTTTTAAATTTTTTTTTAAGTAATTAAATATTGGATTAAGAGAAAGTTCTTGGATCTTTTTCCCTTTTGGTCTTCCAAGATGTGTAATTAAAATTACTTTAGATTTTTTTTCAATAAGTTTATTTATAAAGGGAATAACAACTTTAATCCTAGTATCATCTTCTATATTAAAATTTTTAATTGGAACATTTAGGTCTAATCTCACAATAATACGCTTACCTTCAATTGAAATACTATCAGAGAAAATTTTTAAATCAGACATTTGTCTAATTATTTTTTAACCTTAGCTTTTGCAGTTTTGACTATCTCATCACTAGTTAAATTAAATAATTTGTAAATTTCTTTGTATGGAGCACTTTTTCCAAATGTGGTGAGACCAAGTGAAACGCCATCTTTTCCAACAATACTTTTCCAGCCAGATGTGCTCGAAGCTTCAATAGATATTTTAAAAGTATTTTTTCCAAGCATTTCATCTTTGTAAGACTCTGTTTGATTTTGAAATATGTCATAACAAGGAATAGAAATAACCTTTGAATTTATATTAATAGCTTTAAGTTTTTCTTGAGCTTCTAGAGCAATTTCAACTTCAGAACCTGATGCTAGTATTGATACCTCAGCATTCTCAGAAGTTTTTTTTAATATATAACCGCCTTTAGAGCACATGTTTTCTCCAGAATTATGCTCACTTACGTAAGGTAATTTTTGTCTAGACAAAACTATTGCACTCGGATTGTTTTTGCTTTTCAATGCAATTTCCCAACATTCAAGAGTTTCATTAATATCAGCAGGCCTAAATACATTTAAATTTGGTATTGCTCTCAAATGTTCTAATTGTTCTATTGGTTGGTGCGTTGGACCATCTTCACCGAGACCAATAGAATCATGTGAAAAAATATAAATTACTCTTAAATTCATAATGGCTGATAATCTCATCGAGGGTTTAAGGTAATCTGAGAAAATTAAAAAAGTACCACCAAAAGGTATAACCCCACCATACAAAGCAAGACCATTCATGATACCTGCCATCGCATGTTCTCTGACGCCGTAATGAATATAATTTCCATTAAAATTTTTTGAAGTAATAACTTTAGCTCCTTCAGTTTTAGTATTATTCGAACCACTTAGATCTGCAGACCCACCAACTAGTTCTGGTATATCTTTTGATATACTATTGATAACTGAAGACGAGCTTTGCCTCGTTGCCATTTTAGGTTTTGATTGAAAATATTTAATTTTTTCGTCACCAAATACTTTATCTAACGATAGAGGAAGTTCTCCTTTTAATAACCGTTCATACTCCTCTTTAATTTTAGTATTTTTTTTATCTAAAATTTTATTCCATTCCTCTTCTATCTTTTCACCTTTGCTACCAATTTTTCTCCAAGAATTCAGCAATTCATCAGGTACTTGAAAAGGTCCATTCTTCCAATTTAGTTTTTTTCTCACTAGTTTTATTTCATCATCACCAAGAGGGGCGCCATGAGAAGATGCTTTACCTGACTTATTTGGAGATCCAAATCCAATTATTGTTTTACAGGAAATTATTGAGGGTTTTTTTGATTTATTTGCCTTTTTAATTGCATTAAAAATTTGTTTATAGTTATGACCATTGATTTCCTGAAAAGACCAACCATAACTTTCAAATCTTTTTTTGTAATTATCAGACACACTCAAAGATGTAGATCCGTCTATTGAAATTTTATTATTATCAAAAAATACAATTAAGTTTTTTAAATTCAAATGCCCAGCCAAACTCATTGCTTCATGACTTATTCCTTCCATCATGTCACCATCGCTAGCAATAACATAGGTTTTGTTATTTATAATATCTGATCCAAATTTTTTCCTTAAAACTTCTTGGCCTATTGCCATCCCAACAGAATTTGCAAGACCTTGACCTAGCGGACCTGTTGTTGTTTCGATTCCTGAGGATTTTTGATATTCAGGGTGACCTGCACAAATTGAATTAAGTTGTCTAAAATTTTTAATGTCTTCGATTTTTATTTTTTTATAACCAGTAAGATAAAGTAAAGAGTATAAAAGCATCGATCCGTGACCAGCAGACAAAATGAATCTGTCTCTGTTTAGCCAGTCAGGATTTTTTGGATTAAACTTCAGGTAGTATTTATACAATACTGTTGCAACATCAGCCATGCCCATGGGCATACCAGGATGCCCAGAATTTGCTTTTTGCACAGCATCAATAGATAAAAACCTTATAGCGTTTGATAATTCTTTTAATTTTGGATCCACTTACTAAATACCTATATAGACTTCAATTCATGATAGCAATAATATGATATAAATAAAAATTCAATGGAAAATTTATACATTAAAGAAAAAAGACTTCAAAGTGTTTTAGATAAACTAAAAAATCTTGGTAATTTACCTAATGCAAATACACAAGAGATTGATAGAATTCTTGTTGAAAAAAATCAATTACAAAGCGAAAAAATAGAGATTGAAAAAAAATATAATGATTTAATACTTAAATATACGGACTTAAAAAACCATTTAAAAAAAATTGAAGATGATCAAAAAAAAAACAAAAAGCTTCAAGAACAATTCAATCAAGATATTGATGAATTGGGCGAGGAAACGAACTCATTAGTTGAGGAGATAGAAAAATGGCAAATATAAATGTGAAATTTAATAACAAAGATTATTTACTTTCTTGTGACGATGGACAAGAACAAGACTTAGTAAATTTAACAAAGTTTTTGGACAAGAAATATTCAGACCTGAAAGAAAAACTTGGTAATATTGGTGAAAATAAACTTTTACTAATAACATCTATCCAGGTAATAGATGAGTATTTTGACTTAAAAAAAAGAGTAACCTCACAAAAAGATAGTTTTGAAAATTTATCTAAAAAATTTAAAGAGATGAGATCTCTAGTTTTAGATTATAAAGAAGGTAAAGAGGGAGAGATATCTAAACTTAATACTGAATTAGAGAAATTTAAAAAAATGGTAGAAGAAAGTCAGAGTGTCTATGAAAGTTTACTCGACAAAACTACTAAATCTTTAGAGGAGATTATAAAAGATACTGAGTCTAGTACAAAGGTCCAGTAGATGTTTTCCAAAGAAAAATTAAGAAAAAAATATATCAATATTAGAAAACAGAAATACTTTCTGACAGAAGATAAGTTATTTAGACCTTTAATAAGTTTAATAATAAAAAAAAAAATAAGTAAAATATCACTATATTATCCTTCCAATCACGAATTTAGCACTATAAAATTATTCCAAATTCTTAAAAAGAGAAGAAGAGTTAAAACCTTATTACCTATTATATTAAAGAACAACTCGATGAAATTTGTTTATTGGAAATTTTGCGACCCTCTTTTAGTTAACAAATTTGGATTTCTTGAGCCCCCAGTAAATAGAGAAAAAATTATACCAGATTTAATTTTAGTACCCATTGTTGCATTTGATAAATTTAATAATCGATTAGGATATGGAAAGGGTTATTACGATAGAATTCTAAGACAATATATATTAAAAAATCCTAACATAATTACCATAGGGCTTGCATTTTCTTTTCAAAAATATAAAAAAATTCCAATTTCTAAATTTGACGTTAAATTAAATTATATACTCACAGAGAAAGGATTTAATTAATTTATAATGAATATTTTAATTTTGGGAGATATTTTTGGAATTCCAGGAGTGGATACTATAAAAAAAAATTTACCAAATATTATTAAGGATAAAAAAATCGATTTTGTAATAGCTAATGGAGAAAATGCTGCTGATAATGGTTTGGGTATCACAAAAAAAAATACTGAGGATTTTTTCGACGCAGGTATAAACGTTATTACTTCTGGAAATCATATTTGGGATCAAAAAGAAACTCAGGACTTCATTCAAAAAGAAAAAAGATTACTAAGACCAGAAAATTCCTTTAAACCTGTACCTGGAAAGGGAAGCAATATTTTTGTTACAAATTCAAAAAAAAAAATTGCAGTAATTAATCTCATGGGAAATGTATTTATGAAAAAAAGTGATGATGTTTTTCTTGCAGCAAAAAAATTTATAGAAGATGTAAAACTTAAAAAAGATGCTGATTTTATTGTAGTAGATTTTCACGGTGAAATCACAAGTGAAAAAATGGCTATTGGATATTTTTTTGATGGTAAAGTTACAGCCGTTGTTGGAACACACACACACGTACCCACATCTGATGCTAGAGTCTTAAATAAAGGAACTGCTTACCAAACCGACCTTGGTATGTGTGGAGTTTATAATTCTGTTATCGGCATGAATGGAGAAAATTCAGTAAAAAAATTTTTTAAAGACGTATCGGCTGTACGTCATTTCCCTGCAGAAGGTGAGGCAACAATTTCTGGTTTATTAGTTGAGGGTGATAACAAAACCGGTTTAGCAAAAAAGGCAGAGCAAATTATTTTAGGAGGGTCTTTGCAAGAAAGATCTTGATAAATGGCAGGTCATTCACATTGGGCAGGTATTAAACACAAAAAAGGAAGACAAGATAAATTAAGATCAAAAATATTTTCTAAAATCTCAAGAGAAATAACTGTTGCTGCAAAACACGGATCAAAAGATCCTGACACCAACCACAGATTAAGGGCTGCAATTGAAATAGCTAAAGATGCAAATATGCCAAAAGAAAATATTACTAGAGCCATAAATAAATCAGAAAATCAAAAAGGTGTGAATTTTCACAATTTAAGATACGAGGGGTTTGGTCCAAAAAATATTGCATTAATCATTGAGGCCTTAACAGATAACAAAAATAGAACCGCAGCAAATATAAGAAAAAATTTACAAAAATTTGGAGGAAACCTTGGTAGCAATGGATCTACTGCTCATTTTTTTGATAATTTTGGAGTTATTCAATTTTCAAAAGAAGGAATATCTGATGAAAAAGCTATAGATTATGCAGCAGTGGTAGGTGCAAAAGATTGTTTTAGTTACAAAGATTTTCACGAAATAATTGCTATCAAAGAAGATTTTTACAGAGTAAAAAATGAAAGCGAGAAGCTTATAAAAAATTTAAATTATTCAGGTATAGAATGGAGACCTAAAAACAAATTAATTTTAAAAAAAGAAGATGAAAAAGAGATGGCAAATCTTCTAGAATTGTTAGATGAAGATGATGACATTCAAAAGATTTTCCACAACTGTAAGTTAATTTAAAAAATAAAATGAGAATAATTGGTATAGATCCTGGTTTAAGTGGCGGAATTGCAATTCTTGATGATTTAAAAATATTTGATATGTACGATATGCCTATAATGTCAGAGGGTAAAAAAAATAAAAACCAATTAAATAGCGCTCAATTAGCAAATATTATAAAGAAGAATATAATTTCTATTGAAGATACTTTTTTAATTGTAGAACAGGTAAGTGCAATGCCAGGCCAAGGAGTTACGAGCATGTTTAATTTTGGACAAACTTTTGGATCAATTAAAGGAATTTGTGCCGCACTTAACCTTCCTATTTTCTTTGTGAGACCAGCAAAGTGGAAAAAACATTTTGATTTAATCAATTCATCAAAAGATGCTAGTCGAACAAAAGTTATAGAAATGTATCCTTCAATATCACCAAGATTGAGTAGAAAAAAAGATGTTAATAAAGCCGATGCAATTTTAATTGCCAGGTATTTTAGAGATTGTCGAGCACAATTTAATCAGTAAATCAAATAAAACTTATTAAAATCAAGTGCCAAATTGATGACACATTCTACACGTAATTAACGTTAATGGAGACAGAAATTGCAAATCAAGTCGTTGGTTTAGGTGGAGCAAATGATTTTTCACTTTGGCAACTTTTTATAAGAGCAGATTTTGTTGTTAAAGCAGTTATACTTCTTTTAATCGCTAGTTCAATTTTTTCTTGGGCTCTCATATACGATAAAATAAGATTATTCAGAAGAATAGATCAAAGTACGAAATCTTTTGAAGATAAATTTTGGAAATCAAAATCAGCAGAGGCGTTTTACAAAGGCCTTCCAATAAAATCAGAAGATCCAATGACAATTATTTTTAAAAATGCAATGTCAGAATTAATTAAAACAAAATCTAAATCATCTTCTGTTCAAAGCGCAAGAGTAGAAAGAGTATTAGAGGTTTCTACAGACAATGAATTAAAAAATATTGAGAAAAATTTTACTTATCTTGCGACAATTGGTTCTACAGCACCTTTCGTAGGATTATTTGGAACGGTCTGGGGCATTATGAATTCTTTTCAATCAATCGCAATTTCAAGAAATACAAGTTTAGCAATTGTTGCACCTGGAATCGCAGAAGCATTATTTGCAACAGCACTTGGTCTTCTTGCCGCTATACCTGCGGTGATAGCCTATAATAAGTTTAACAGTGACTCTCAAAGATATTTTGCGAGAGTGGATAATTTTTCAAAAAGATTTCTATCAATAATTTAATTAAATGGCATTTACAATTAATCGCTCAAAAAAGAAAGAACCTATGAGCGAAATAAATGTTACTCCATTTGTAGATGTAATGTTGGTTCTTTTAATTATTTTTATGGTAACAGCACCACTTCTAACTGTTGGGGTGCAAGTTGATTTACCCGAGTCTGCAGCAGATTCTTTGCCTGACGATCAAGAACCACTTACAATAACTATAAATTCAAAAGGTGAACTATTTATTCAAGAACACCAAGTCACTTTTAAAAAAATTGTTCCTAAATTGTTAGCTATATCTAAAAATAGAACTGATACTAGAATTTATGTTAGGGGCGATAAAACCATAAATTATGGAAGAGTTTTGGAAGTAATGGGCAGATTATCTGGTGCAGGATTTTCAAAAGTTGCACTTATATCTGAGCCTTATAAAAATTGATGTTTTATGAGCAGAGGTTTAATATTTTCTTTTTTATTTCACACATTTCTTTTTTTTATAACTGCATTGACCTTACCTTTTATGATGCGTGAACCTATTGATGTACCACCCATAGTTTCAGTAGAGCTTATACAAATAAAAGATAAAACCTTTATACCTTACGCTCCTAAAGCAAGAAAAATAATTGAAAAAGTCAAAGAGGAGAAAAAAAGAGTTGTATCTGAACAAGCACCACCATCTGCAAAGGCTAAAGAAAAACCTGACAGAATTCCTTTGCCAGAAGACAAGAAAGAAACTAAACAAATAGTTAAGAAAAAACAGAATCCCGAAGAGATTAAACCCCAAATTAGACAATCGTCAGAATTTGAGAAGGAAGAGTTATTTGACACTAATGAAATTGCAGCTTTAATTGACAAAGCAAAAGAGGAACAGGCAGAAACACAAAAAAAAAATAGTCAGATAACACAAAGCAACGTAAAAACACCTTTTGCTAATTCATTATCTTTGTCTGAGGAGGATGCACTTAGAGCTCAGATATTTGGATGTTGGAGCGTTCCACTTGGGCTCCCTTATGATAAAGACTTATTAGTGAGGATTAAACTTAAATTAAAGCCTGATGGAAGAATACTTAAAGCAGAAATTTTAGATCATGCGAGAATGAATACTCCAGGGCAAAGTTTCTATAAAATTCTAGCAGAAAGTGCTCTAAGAGCAGTTAGAATTTGCCAGCCCTTAAAAGTTCCACCAACAGGATATGACAGATGGAAAGATTTACAGTTAAATTTTAATCCAACAGAAATGTTGAAAGGATAATATGAAAAAAATAATCATTACTTTTTTATTTTATATTCTAAGTATTGAAAGTGCATTCAGTTTAATAAAAGTAGATATTACAAGGGGTAATTTAGATCCATTGCCCATTGCAGTTTCACCTTTACATATCGACAATAAATCAGAAGATCTTAAATCATTAAAGGAGGAAAAGTTAGGAGAAGAAATATCTAAAATAATTGAAAAAAATTTTAAATCTACAGGGTTATTTAATCCTTTAAAGAAGAATGCATTTGTTCAAAAACCTGATATAGCACATCTTAAACCAAGGTTTGAAGACTGGAGACTGATAAAAGCCCAAGCTTTAATTACAGGAAAAATTTTAGTTAAAGAAAAAAAATTGAAAGTGGAATTTAGACTTTGGGATCTTACAGCTGCTAAAGAGATGTTAGCTCTATCTTTTACAACTACGCCTAGTAATTGGAGAAGGGTTGCACACATTATTTCTGACAAAATCTACGAAAGATTGACAGGTGAAACTGGTTATTTTGATACAAGAATTATATATGTTTCTGAAAAAGGCCCTAAAAATCAAAGAGTAAAAAAATTAGCTATAATGGATCAGGATGGGTATGGCACAAAATATCTTACTTTAGGAAATGAACTTGTATTAACACCAAGGTTTAATCCTACAAATCAACTTGTTACCTACATGTCTTATTTTAAAAATACACCTAGAGTGTATTTGCTTGATATTGAAACCGGTATACAGGAAGTCGTTGGAAATTTCCCTGGCATGACTTTTGCACCAAGATTTTCTCCAGATGGAAAAAAAGTTATTATGAGCTTTGCAAAAGATGGTAATTCAGACATTTATTCGATGGATATGGAAACAAGAGTTGTTGAAAAAATTACCGAACATTCTGCGATTGACACTTCACCGTCATATTCTCCTGATGGTAAATATATTTGTTTCAATTCTGACAGAAGTGGTCTCCAACAAATATATGTAATGAGAAGTGATGGAAGTCAGGTTAAAAGAATTTCTTTTGGCAATGGTATTTATGGAACACCTGTCTGGTCTCCGAGAGGTGATTTAATTGCATTTACAAAAATGCGTAAAGGAAAGTTTTACATTGGTGTTATGAGATCAGATGGTACTGGAGAGAGACTTTTAACAGAAAATTATTATCAAGAAGCACCATCCTGGTCTCCTAACGGAAGAGTTTTGATATTTTATAGAGAAACCAAGTCAGATAGCAAAGGTAAAGGTTTTACAGCTAAGCTATGGTCTATCGACATAACTGGGTATAACGAGAGGTTGGTTAAAACCGAAACTGATGCCTCAGACCCATCATGGTCCTCATTGCTATCAAAATAGTGATTTTTTAACACAATTTATACTTGCAAGATTCCTTTAAATTTGGAATATTACAAGTACTTTAAAATATTTAGGAGATACAAATGAAGTTTAATAGTTCACTAAGAAATTTTGTTTTAGTTCTATTCAGCACGTTGTTAATTTCAGCGTGTTCCACAGCTAAGAAAGCTGCTGTTGATACCGAGAATGATGTTTATACAGGAAAAGATACTGTTGAATATTTAGCTAACGGTGTACCGGACAGAGTTTTTTTTGCTACTAACAAATCAAGCTTAACTACAAGATCGCGTGACACTTTAAGAAAACAGGCTACATATTTAAGAAAAAATAAAGATTTAACCGTAACTGTTGAAGGTCATGCTGACGAAAGAGGAACAAGAGAATATAACTTGGCCCTTGGTGAGAGAAGAGCAAACGCTGCAAAAGATTATTTAATGACTTACGGTATTTCTGGAAAAAGAATTAGCGTTATAAGCTATGGTAAAGAAAAACCAATAAATCCAGCATCTAGTCCATTAGCGTGGTCTCAAAATCGAAGATCTGTAACAGTTAAAGCAAATTAAGAATTTAATATTAATTGACCCTGTTATTTAACAAGAATAGCAGGGTCTTTTTTTTGCCATTTTGTATAAATAAAAGTTAAGATATGTTTACAACAAAAAACAATCTTTTAATAAAAGTTTTTATTTTATTAATTTTTTTTGTATTTTTTTCTTACAACAGTAAAGCCGATGAAAAAGCTGAATTAAAAGATATTTTAGGTAAAATTGAAAATATAAGTAATGATCTTAAAACTTTAGAAAAAGCTTTTTATAAAACCTCAGAAATTCAGACGAAAAAAATATCTAGCGATGGCCTAAACGAGGATGTTTTAACACGGCATTTGCTTAAGCTTAATGAAATAGAAGAACAATTTAGAGAAGTAACAAATCGGTATGAGGAAATTAATTTTAAAATTGATAAGCTTTCAAACAGAATAACAAAGATGCAATCTGATAATCAAATGAGATTTAGTGAT
>MDSV01187181.1_pt1 | contig 14708 bp, 13 predicted proteins | sample 810851 | NCBI WGS metagenome assembly MDSV01 (sample SAMN05326640, study PRJNA326480) | marine metagenome | isolation source: seawater | place: Atlantic Ocean: North East | collected 2012 | reverse complement strand
TTGAAATGAATGCAAGCCCAGAAAGTCCGACAATTGAATGCCCTTTGACCCAAACGCCAAGGTTGCGATAAAAAACAGCCCATTAATAATTAACAGGTTTTTGACGATCGGCGTAATTCTATCAAACATTATTTTAATTTTGATTCAATGTGATCTACCGTGATGTTCGTATACACAGCGCGGCCTCTTGCGTCTATGCCTGGGGACTCGCAGTCAAATAGTCGATCCACGAGATTGACCATCTCTTCTTTATTCAACGTCACTTTTTTATGGACTGCGGAGGATTCAGCCCAAACCTTCGCCAAGCTCTCTCTCCTGCCCTCTACATCAGTCCAGGTACCGTCTTGTATCGCCTCCAAAACAGAATCAATACAATTCTGTAATTTGTCAGCCATCCCTGAAGGAACAGCAAGGACCTCCAAACCGCCACTTGGCGATTTGGCAATCACCAGACCGAAGATCTTAAGGACATCAGCCGCTCCGAGAAGAAGATCCATGTCAGCTCGAGATAAAACGACAGGCTCGGGAAACAACAGTCTCTGAGCGACCTCTTTCTCACCCCCTCTCCCCGCATTTAAAAACCCTTCATATAAAATACGTTCATGGGCCCTTTTTACATCAATGATGAGCAAAACGTCATCTTTAGAAGTCACGATATACTTGCTCTTTAGTTGGAATATGTCATCAAAATTCAATGCTGTTGTTCCTTCGGCTATTTCATTTAAAGGAGACTCCTGTTCAGGCTCGGACACGTCAAAAGCGTGGGTGTTATAAAGCGCATCTATGTCCTTTGGGATGGGGCTGGGCGACTTCCGATAGGGACTTGATGTTTGGTGGTGTTCAGGTTGTTTTTCTGAGGGAGAAGATAAAAACGGGTTGTAATCTGTATTCACCTGAACATGTGGTTCAGAGACGAATTTCCCTTGCGGCAAATCGTCGATCGATATACTCAACTCGGATTCAAAATCCAACGATGGAGATACGTTGTGTTGTCCCAATCCACGTTTAATGGCAGAACGCAGAAATGCAAAAATAATTTGATCTTCCTCAAACTTGGCTTCCATCTTCGTCGGGTGAATATTCACATCGACTTTTGATGGGTCGACCTCCAAGAAAATGGTATAGAGCGGATAGTTACCAGGTGTGAGAACGCCTTCATAGGCCTTCATAATCGCACGATGCATCAGCGGATGCTTAATAAATCTACCGTTAACAAAAAGAAACTGCTCCCCACGTGTCCGACGAGCAAAAGCAGGCTTACCGACAAATCCTGAAATCTTCACCACGTCCGTTTCTTCATCAATAGGCACCAAACGCTCATCGTGTTTGACGCCGAAAATAGCAACCACTCTTTGTCTTAAAGTCCCTGGCTTGAGATTAAAAAGGTCGTTCCCATTGCTTTGAAGGCGGAAACTCAGTTGCGGATGCGCCATTGCGATCCGTTGGAATTCGTCCACGATATGCCTTACTTCGACTTGGTCAGATTTCAAAAAGTTACGTCTGGCTGGCACGTTGAAAAAGAGATTCTTGACTGAGAAGGAACTCCCTTCAGCGCAAGAAACAGGCTCACTGTCCGTGAATTCATCCCCTGTAACATCCATTTTCAATCCCAATTCAGAACCTGTTTCTCGGGTCTTAAGTTCAACATGTGAAATGGCCGAAATGGATGCGAGCGCTTCTCCACGAAACCCTTTTGTCATGAGCGTAAGAAGATCATCTGCAGACGTAATCTTCGATGTGGCGTGTCGTAAAAAACATTTTCTTGCATTTTCCTCACTCATTCCCTTGCCATTGTCTATGACCTGAATCAACGTTCTTCCAGCATCCTTGACAAAAACCACAATATCAGTAGCTCCAGCATCGACGGCATTCTCCACCAACTCCTTGACGACAGAAGCAGGGCGGCCTACAACCTCCCCAGCAGCAATTTGGTTTGCGACCTGATCAGATAATTGAACGATATAGTCAGCCATTGTCTCTAATAAATTCTAACATTTTGCCGAATTCAGTTTGTTCCGTCCAGAGTAAAATTCGATATGCAACATACACCAAAACCACCGCGATTAGAACCACCCGGATGTTCGCCCTTCTGGCATTTTTCCTGACAGCGTCTTTATTCGCACGTGAATGCCTTCGAAAACTGATGTCAGACACGCGATTGCTTTCTGGTATATTCTCACCCTTTTCGTTTGCAACCTCAGCATCAATTCTACGTTTTCGCTCATCCCATTCAGGACGACTATCTGGCAGATGACGTGATTTAAAAACGAATGTTCGGGGTTTGGTTCTCACATTGCGGAACATGCCCCGAAGCTTAGGTGCTTCCATAGGCGCGAATTTACGCGCATTTCTTAGTCAGACCCTAGATTTAAAGCCCAATTATTTAACACTGAATCAACATCATTTCCACAATCAAAACGGGCCAGTATTTTATGCAAAACTCGCTCCACAGAGGCATCAGGACAGGAGGCTCCACTCGTTAAGAGTATAGTAGGAACGCGTTCTAAATCAAATAGTTCCGACATAAAACCCTCACTTGAAACGTGCGCCTGTGAGTGAATGTCAAAGTGATCAATCACGCCGTCCTCCTTGATTTCTAATTCGTTTCTAATGAAAAATGTAGGTTTCTTTTTTTCACAAATTTCTACAATGTGACTTGTGTTGGAACTGTTGTATCCTCCGACAACGATGACCAGATCTGCGCCTCCCTCATCTAACGCGCCAAGTGTGGCCTTCTGATTGTCATTCGTCGCGTAACACAATGTGTCTTTTGTATTCGTGGATCCCTTAGATGCCTTTTTCAACAAATCCGCTATTTCTTGCGTTTCGGAGGCAATCATCGTTGTTTGGTTGACAACGCCTATGTTTTCTAAATCCTTTGGAAAATTAAAACCCGGGCTTACTCTTCCTTGGAACATTTCAGCAAATGTTTTTTCTAAACCTACCGCATCTTTGTTTGCCATTAAAGAGGCAAGCGCAAGGGCTTCACCTAGATCTGCCACGACCAATGCAGGACCGGCGTTGGAAGCATGAGAAAATGTCGCACGTGTTTCTTCGTGGTCTGGCTTTCCATGAATAATCACAGTATAGTTTTTATCTCCGAGCTTATATGCACGATTCCACACCCGCTCTACAAATGGACATGTTGTGTTGTATTTCTTGAAATCAACACCTATCGCGTTCAATTTGCGCTCCATTTCTAAAGAGGCCCCAAAAGCAGGAATGATAATGATATCGTCTGGCTTAACTTCCTTTAGAGGAGTCAACTCACGCCCTTTGGTATCCATCAAGAATTTCACACCCCTGCTCTCAAGATCTTCGTTGACTTCTGGGTTGTGAATCATTTGACTTACAAGGAAAACACGCTTGCCTGGATTTTCGAAAATCGCCTTGTATGAAATTTCAATCGCGTTTTCTACACCGAAGCAAAACCCGAAATGTCTTGCCAGCTGAATTTTTACTGCCCCAAAATCAAGCAAGGTCGGAGAAAAATCTAATTTCCTGGCATCCAATTCCTTACGCTTATCCTTTACCTTACTGATAATTGGACTCTTAAAATGATCTGGTATGTCAAAACTACGCATATGGCGAAAATATATCTAAAACGTCGAGTCACACGAAACATTTTTAAGAAGTCATCGTATTTATGTAAATATTTGCAAACCTTGAATGGAATAAAGGGGGTCTAAAAAAGAAGGGGCTTCGGCCCCTTCTTTATTCAATGTCTTTTGTCTCTTGAAACTTTTGTTTTAATGCATCATTCCATATCCCATCTGATTTCCTTGCCACTTTCTTCAGTTTTCTGAAGGCCTTATTTGCATTAAACGCTTTTCCGTGTAACGATTCAAGCGCAATGATTTGAATCAAAGGGCCTTGCAAAAGGGGTTCGTATGTAAAAACAGGCCATTTGTCTGTGTCTATTTCAACACGGACCTCAGCACTGTTTGCAATCCATTCAAGCGTCCAAGCATCGATTGCAGGCATATAATCTTCACAATCTTCGACACCTCTGTCTAGACGCCATTCTAAAGCTTCTATTACCCAATCTTTTGTTGCAACGCCATCCTCTGGCCAGTCGGGCGCACCCCCACAAACCATGCAAGCGAAGCACCACCAAGGTGAAATAGAACTAAACAAAAACATCATATGATTTAAAGCGCTCTGTGATTTTCTTTGAAGACTACGCCAAGCTTTTCTAATTTGGGTAAAAGCACTTCGTAGTATGTCGAAGATACGGGAATTTCAACTCCCACCCTATCAAATCCCCCGCCAACCAACATATGCTCAGCAGCCAAAGCCATGGGAAGCCCGACTGTATCAGACATCGCAGTATACATTGAATCTGTGCCCTCTAAGGAGAATTCTGACGTCCTCTCAAATCCTTTTCCGTCTTTTTTATATTCAAAACGGTGCCACATCACGACCATATCTCTATCCCCATCTTCCAATGCCCATTTTTCTACAAGATGCGCCTCTATAATTTGCGCAGGCGTCCCTTCCACCAAAGATGGCCCTGAATCCTGATCAAATAGACCGAGCCATTCCAACCGTTCATTTGTTTCATGATCACTCACCACTGTTGCGTTGATCGCATCAGAAACACTCATGTCGGCCGTCTTTGAAGGAAGAAACGAACGGGTCCACTCGCTCCATGAGATTCCCTTATCCCATGACAAATGAACATCGTCACGCACCATTCCAAGTTGCACAAGAATATCCCATGAACGACAAAACCCATCCACACGAAGTGTTCCTCTGATTAACGTTTGTATTCCTGCCAAACCATAAGTCTTTTCATACGCCAGGGAGTCTCGGTTTGGATATCCTTTGTAAAGACACCCATCTATATTGACGGGTCGAAGCTTTCTGAAAACACGATGCGGCGGTTCGAGCTTCACTCTGCCATTGTCTTTAAACGTCGCTGAACCCCCTTGGCCAGCGAGAATAATGTTTCTTGGATTCCACGAAATTTTATAATGCCATGGGTTGTTGTCGGACTCCGTCGCAACCAACCCACCACAATAAGACTCAAAACCGATCATCTCACCACCATCAGCTTTGATTTGGTCTATAACTTGCATCGCACTCATGTGGTCAATGCCTGGATCCAATCCTATTTCATTTAGAATTAACACGCCTGCCTGACGTGCTTCAGCATCAAGCGCAATCATCTCATCTGACAGATAACTTGGCGTAATCACTGAAACACCTGCCCGAATAGCCACCTTGGCAACACTTGCATGTAAAAAAGGAGGAACCATTGACATGACTAAATCTGCTTCTGCAATTCTTTTGTCGCGTTCAGAATGATCTGTTGAAGAAAGCTCAAACGCCTCGCCTCTTGGATGACCGTCGATCTTTAACCGTGCAACCTGAAGGTCAATGTCACCCACAACAACCCTCCATCCACATTCTTCTGAGCGCATTAACAAATGCTTGATCAGGGTACTACATGATCGCCCTGCACCTAAAACTAAAATCGACTTCATAGAAACCTTTATTAAATATTGCAGGAGCAAGGTACATTTCACAACACCTATTTAACTATGGCACGTATATTGTTTTCTTCACAATTAAGCATTCCCCACATTCAAAACTATATTGCGAGCAGAAACAGATCAATATGAATAAAACGGTAACACTTATTTGGGCGTTCACGATAGGCCTTTTCTTTGTTTTGGGATTTAGCAGTTGCAATGGCGCAAAAGCCTACACGAAAAAAGGCGCAAAAATGGAGTCCGCCGGCATGATCGATCAAGCCGCAGATTATTATTTCACCGCGCTGCAAAAGAAACCTGCTTACATCGATGCCTTGACAGGACTCAAGCGTACAGGGCAGCAAGTATTATCCCGCATCCTTGTCACTTTTGACCAAGCCATACTCCTCAATAACAGACAATCTGCGATTGAAGCATTCAAAAAGGCAGAAGATTACAACAATAAAGCAGCTGCGTATGGCGTCACTCTCCTTTTTCCAGAATCAAAAAGAGCAGTCTATGAGAATGTAAAGAATGCGCACGTAGAAGAGTTATATGGCGTCGCAACTGAACACCTCGAATCTAACCGATATGCTGAATCGCTCAAATTGTTTGAGGAAATCATATCTCTCATTCCGACATACAAGGACGCAAAACAACTTGCTGATTATTCATTTTGCAAACCGGCATACGAACTCGGAATCCAAGCCATGGAGGACAATCTATATCGGACTGCCTATGAAGCATTTGACAAGGTGTACAAAAGAGATGCGTCATTTGAAGACACCAGTCAAATTAGAGAGGAAGCGCTGATCGCAGGCAGATACACGATTGCACTTATGAAGTTTGAAAACGGATCAAACCGAAGAAACATCAACACCAAACTGAGCTCGCTTGTTGAGGAACGCCTCTTGAATTCAAATGACCCATTTCTGATGGTGGTAGATAGAGAATCATTGGAGTTGATTCTTCAAGAACAACACCTCGAACTTTCTGGATTGACTTCAGGTTCGGAATTAGAAATCGGTTCAATTCTAGGCGCAAAAGCAATCTTAAAAGGCACAGTCACAGACTGCTCTATTTCTACCACGCCTCTCAGGCACGACAACAAAAGAGGATATAAAAGATACCGCGTTGAAACAGTGAATGCCGATGGAAAGAAGGGTTATACAACAAAATACAAATCTGTAGGTTACGCTGAGTACTATCAATCAACTGAGGCATCGATGTCCTTTACGCTCAAGCTTATTTCTATGGAAACAGGGGCCATCCTTTCGAGTGAAACAGTGAAAACGACCAAGTCAGATCAAGTCAGATACATTAAATATGGAGGGGAAGCTGCGAACCTGTATGCTGCAAACACGAATGGCTCAGTCAACACATCTTCCAACAGCCACAACAAGATTGTAAGTTTGACAAAAGAGCGCCGAGATTTAAAAAGTGACAATTTATTGATGGATGATCTGACAAAAGGGATCGCAGCTAAAGTCCAAACTGAGATAGAGTCAATCATACAAGACCAAGTCAAATGATGTCAAAAAAATTACCGTCTCCTTTCCTGTCACCCACATTACTCCTTTTTATCGTGAGCTGTGTGGCTGTGGTGACAAGTGGATGTTCGGGAATGAAAAACGCTGCAGAAGATAAACCCAAATGGACAATGGAAAGGCCGAACATGCCGACCCACTACATCGGTATATCATGGGTTTCGAAGGTTGAATTCCCATACACAGCAAAGGAAGTTGCAAGAGAAAATGCCCTCAACGCGCTTGCTCAGGAGATTCGGGTCAAGGTCAGTTCAACATCACTCATGTCCACGCTCCAAGTGAATGATTGGGTCGATAAAAGTTTTACAGAAAACATCGAGTCTACGGTTGTTGAAGATCTTGAAGGTTACAACCTCATTGATGAATACGAAAACAAGGATGAAGTCTTTGTGTACTACAGTTTGTCAAAATCAGAATACGCCAGAATCTTAGAGAAGAGAAAACAGGCTACCCTTGGTGTGGCATACGGGCATTACCTAGATGCGTCAAGAAAACATGCAGAAGGAGAAATCTCTGTTGCAGTAGAAAGATACCTGATCGGACTAGATTACATGTCAGGTTATCTGGGTGAACTTAATCCCTTTAGAGGAGAAGACGGTGTGATATTTGATCTTGACAGAGCCTTATTTAATGGCCTTTCAGACTGTATCAGTCAGCTTAAAATTTCAAGTACAGAAGACTTGTCCAACATTTACATCACCCTTGACAACGGATATACAGGAGCGCATTCAGTGACAGTCATGGCAAATGACAAAGTTGCAGGTGGGATTTCTCTAAGTTACACATACGATCGAGGGACAATCCCGGCAAGAGGAACCACAGTAACGTCCGGAGATGGAAAAGCCATCATATTAATGAATGGCTTCGATCCAGGAACGACAAGGAGCGAATTAATCATTGAAGTCAATCTGGTCTCATTGAAGTCGATTCTATCTTCCACAAGTCCTTTGGGCCCTCTCGTCAATGGATTAAAATCAACACCTTTGAGAATTCCAATAACGCTAGAATCACCCAAAGTGAGAGTTGTGGGTGACGAGCTGATGTTTGGCATCAAAAAAGACAAGAATATTTTCATTTCGGCATTACGGTCAGCAATGTCCGAACAAGGCATAGACATTGTAGAAGGGTCATATAAAGGTTCAGATGCGCTTACACTTAGGGTACATGCAGACACCCAAGCCGGTGGATCTGGTTCTGGGTTTTACACCGCATACTTTAATGCCACTTTAGAATTACTAGACACCGATCAGAAACTGGTCATGGCAAGAGACTTTGAGAGAATCAAAGGCGTGCAACTCGACACAAGTCGGGCAGGAGATGATGCCTATCGAAAAGCAATAAATAAAATCCGTGGACGGTTTATAGAATCGTTTATAAATGCACTTTATCAATAGTATTTTGTATTTTGGCACAATATCTGCTTACTATCATTAACAAGAATGAAATTAAATCTTAAATCAATATCGTTTACCATGAAAAACATTCATTTTATATTATTCGCAACAGCGGCAATAACCACAGCTCTAACAGGGTGCAAGGGAACACAGGAAATGACACCCGCTCCAAGTGGAGAAACCGTTATCAATGAATATTGTACTGGATCGGAATACGAAAGTAGCTCTGAATATTTTCGCGCATCAGGATCAGCGACTTCTCCAGACAGAGAGATTGCTAAGAAAATGGCAAAAAACAATGTTCGTGCTGATTTGGGTGGAATGATTGGTGTGACCGTGTCTGCAGTGGCAGAAAACCATGTCAACCAAACATCATATGGTGATAAAGATCAAACGACAGGTGTGTTTAACGAGATTGCCAATACAACAGTAAAAGAGACGTTAAGAGGCGCTGTTCCAATTTGTGAAAAACTCACACAAAGGGCTGATGGAAAGTTTGTGTTTTATATCGCATATGAACTTAGCGGCGAACAAATTTCTGCAGCATACAGTGAGCGTCTATCTAATGACGAACGTATCATGGCAGAATTTAACTACGAAAACTTTAAGGAGACTTTTAACGCAGAAATGGCGAAACGCCAGTAGTAAAAGCTTAACGCTTAAGCGCGTTTAACCAGTTACTCAGCATCACCCTCCCATCTGGGGTGAGCACAGATTCAGGATGGAATTGGAAGCCCGAAATGGGCAGGGATTTGTGCCTTAGGGCCATTATCATTCCCTGTTCAGTTCGGGCTTCTACCATAAGAACTTGAGGGAAAGCATCCTCCTTTGCAAACCAGCTGTGGTAATGTGCCACTTCACATGGAAATTTAACGCCCTCAAAAAGCCCGTGTTTCATGTCATATTCCTCAGATAAAATCATTCTGCCTAAACGGCCATGCAAGACATCGCGCATATTCTCCAATTCCCCGCCGAAATATTCAACAATCGCTTGAAAACCGAGACATACCCCCAACACAGGTTTCTTCTTAAGAACACAGACATCTAACAACTCCATCAACATGGGCGCCTCAGATGGCATTCCCGAACCTGGAGAAAGAACAACGGCCATGAACTGAGACAAGAACGCACTTTTTTCCGCTTCATCAAAAGGGAGTTCTTCTGCTCTGACAACCACAACATCCGCACCTGCTCTTTCAAGGTCGTGTGAGAGATTCCAAGTGAAAGAATCGTGATTATCGAATAGAAGTATACGCATTTGAGGAAATTGTTCCCTTAATTAGCAGCAAAGATATCCTTAAAGACATTTCAATGAAAAACCATTTAAACTCTGAAGATGCTGCCAAGCCCGTAGCGTCATATTCACAAGCAGTTAGGGCAGGTGATTTGGTTTTTGTAAGCGGATGTATTCCACTTAACCCAGCCACGGGAGAACTCGTCGCTGACTCTATCGAAACCGCGACAGCTCAATCATTGGCAAACGTGAAAGGCATTTTGAACGGTGCTGGATTAGGCTTAGAAAACATTGTCAAAGCATCCGTATTTATGATTAACTCCGACGAATACATGGGGATGGATCACGTGTACGCAGCAACACTTCCAAAACCATACCCAGCTCGTGAGGCGATTTTTGTAGCAGGTCTTCCAAAAGGCGCCATCGTTGAAATAAGTGTCATTGCAAAAGTGGATTAAAAAAGGAAGTCGCCGTTCCCGCCACGCGTTTCAATTTTAATATCCTTAAGGAGGGCAGATTTAATATTGAGCTTGAGCGCAAAACTTTGTCTCGTTCCAAAAGGAATCCAATTAAAAGTAAACTCCCAACAGTGTAAATCCCAGTTTACATTTATTGCCGTTGGCGTAAATTCTCGGTATTTGATGTCATAGCCGGTTTGCACAGCCAGGTCCCATTTTGAGAACAACTTCACGCCACCCCTCATCGCAATTCCGTGACGGATAGACGTCGTGTCAGATTGCTGAGAGGGGTCGAAAACGCGATTGAGATTCATCGTGTAATCAACCCTCATGTCCCAGGGACATCCGCCCTCTTTTCCCCCATTAAAACTAGTACCGATTGCTGCTGTAGCCCTTTTTAAGCGAAGGGGACTGGTGTTTTTTGTGCTTGCAAGAAACGTCGATATTTCCGACCCCAAAGAATCACGCTTATACGCCGAATGAATCATCGTAATATTGAGATTAACCTTGTTAAACAGACTCGTAAATCCACGCGAAGAGATGTCTGAAAGCTGCAATGAATCGGCTAGAAAATTATAGCTGGCAGATGATGTGAAACTGTCAATAATTTTTACCTTTTTAATTTCTCCTGATTCTGAATCAGCGATTTTTGCTTCTAAATTTTGGCCCAACGAAAAATTCATCGCACCAGATTCACGAAGATCCAAAGGTCTAAATCGACTAAGCTCCCAAGGGTTCCATGTTAACTCCTCATCGTCTAAGGTGATCGTTTGTGTACGTGTTCGTTGAGGCGAATAACTCAAGGATAAACTGGGAGTGAGTACATGTCGAATTGCTTGGATCCGGCTGTCCTTTCCAAAGGAGAACATGCCATAAAACCTCGTATTCGCACTTATTGATGCACGCCAATCTCGGTCAGACGAAAATCCGCCAAGCGTGTCATTCAATTCGATGATATTTCCATCCACGTCATATACAAGTGATTTATTGAGTTGCGAAAACGACATGAACTCATCATATTGCAAAGATGGTGCGAGTGTTATAAAACCGAGCGAACTACTTGAGGAAGCGGAAACGCGATGTTTTAGCCCGTTGGAAATACGCATTTGACTCAAATCAAATGCGGCCAGAGATGAGTCTGCGATCTCTGCAATATTTTCGAATTGAGAACTGTAGCTCACAGAAACACCATCGAGCAATTTGCTCCGTCCTTTTTCAATTCCTAGAAGATCACTGAAAGAACGCCGACCCATTGTGAGCACAGCAGATGGAAGTGTGATGCTTACATTTCCGGTGACAGAGTTCTGAGAATGTCGAGCGCTCGTCGTCAGTGAAAATGGTGCCCGAGGAGACGTATAACTCCACTGAATACTAGACTGAAAAGTATTCGACAAGTAATCCTCCATTGAGGAGTTGAGGTTTTCTTGGAAAATATCTGTGGACCCGAAATTTAATGACGCTGAAAATCTTCGATTGGGTCGCGCCTTGGGATCTTGCGTATGCGACCATCTTACGAAAAAATTATTTTCAGCAGTAAAGCCTGGAAGATCACGAAAACCCGTCACTCTCCTGTTATAACTCAGTGTGAAATTTCCATTTGAGCGATATCGATATTTGTATTGGGAAATGTTTTTTGCCGCCCAGCTCCCCCCAGAATAGATGTCGAATAAAAACCGAGTGTCCATATTGTCCCCAATGGGCACATAGTATCCAATATCCTTCAAAAAGAATCCGAGACTACCTCCATCACCATAACTCGGCAGAAGCAAACCATGCGAACGCTTTTCATTGTTGAGTGGAAACCACGCAAAAGGAAGGGCAAATGGTGTAGGTATTTTTCTAAATTTCAGATATAATGGACCCGAAATAACTTTGTCATCTGGATAAAGAATCGCCTTTGCAAGGTGGAAATGAAAATGAGGGTTGTCAGCATCACATGTCGTGAATTTACCACCTAAGACATGGATTTGATCGCCAGGCAGACGCTTTGAATTTTCTGCATGAAAAACAATCTCGCCCTCAGAAGTCACAGCGTGTTGACTATATCCTTTCTGTGTATTAAAATTATAGCACAATTGATCTTGGGTAAAAACTGATCCGCCTTGATTAAATATCGGTCGTCCTGTCCAATTTCCCAGAGAATCCTGCGTTCCATAAGCACAGGCCTCTTTTAAATCAGTCTTATACACAACCCTATCAGCCGTGAGTTCAATATCTCCACTTGTGACTTTTACATCGCCATACAACTTCACTAAATTACTGTCCGAAATCATCACTATACTATCAGAAGCAGTATATGACAGGGCCGATTCTTGCCCCAAAACCAAACCATTTTTCAACATAAGCAGAAGGAAAAGGAAGAACATCCCTTTCACTAAATCTTGTATCTGTGGTTTAATTTTACGGTAATTCATGAAGCATCCAAAGCAACCCTCAAAGCTACTTAAACCAGCGGTTCTTGCCCTAGCAATTGTTGCCGTTTTCGTTTCGGGGGCATTTACACCTCTAGAACCAGCAATGGTAGTGGTTATTGACGCAGGGCATGGAGGGAAAGATCCTGGAAATTTGGGGACCGGTAGATATTCTCTCACTGAAAAAGATGTAACATTGGATGTTTCGAATAAACTCGCAGAATACATAACAGATAAAATGCCCGATGTGAAAGTCATACTCACAAGGACAGATGATTCTTTTCCTAAACTCAATTCGCGCGTTAAAATTGCCAACAACGCCAACGCAGATGTTTTTATTTCCATTCACTGTGATGCATTTACGACAGAAAATGCGCGAGGTTGTGGAACATATGTCATGGGGATGCACAAAACACAGGAGAGTCTGAACAGTGCAATGAGAGAAAATGCCAGCATATTCAAAGAGGAAAATTATGAAGAAAATTATGAAGGGTTTGACCCAAATGATCCTGACACATACATCGCGCTTTCACTTCGCCAAAATGTATTTCTGGACAATTCGCTGCAACTTGGCTCCCTGATTCAAAATCAGTTTCGAGATAAAGTAGGTCGAAAAGATCGCGGGGTCAGGCAAGCGGGATATTACGTGATTTCATTTACTTCAATGCCGAGTGTTTTGGTTGAGTTAGGGTTCCTTACAAATCCAAACGAAGAGGATTTTCTTCACAGTGAAGACGGCAGGACATATATGGCATCGGCGCTTTTTCGAGCATTTCGGGACTATCGTGATATCCACAACCCTCTAATCACAGACGAACCTACCAATGAATCTGAGGCAGAACCAAATCCGCAACACACTGAAGGATTAACGTTTAGAGTACAGATTGCATCTTCCCCAACAGAACTTGATAAAAGTGACCCTGTTTTTAGAGGTCTTCAAAACATAGACATGTACCTTAGTGGCGAACAATACAAGTACACAACTGGCATGTTTGGTATTGCTGAGGATGCTCACATGAAAAAAAGAGAACTGAGAGACCTAGGATTTAGTGGGGCATTTGTTGCAGCTTTCAGGAATGGTCAAAGAGTACCTATGTCGCGTATATTAGAGGAAATAAAGTCGCCGTGAGTAAGGAAGTAAGAACAAGTAGAATTTCACAAGAATTCAAAATTGGCACCCTGATGATATTGGGGGTGGCACTGCTTTTCCTTGGCATAAATTACCTCAAAGGCTTCAACCCTTTAAGCAAACAAATCACCCTGTATGCTGTTTACAATAAGATTGAAGGACTGGCCGTATCAAATCCTGTGCTCGTAAATGGCTTTAAAGTGGGGCAAGTATCTGATGTTGGATTTTCTGCGAGTGGCGATGGGTCCATTCTGGTTGAGTTTACCATTGAAGAGTCTCAATTAAAAATTCCGATTGATTCGGATGCGAAAATCTATTCTTCTGACTTATTTGGCACAAAAGCGATCAAGATTGAACCTGGAATCACTTCCTCATACGTACAACAAGGAGACACACTTCTTGCGTCTGTAGAGATGGATATTACTGAGGCGGTCAGAAAAGAACTCGAACCCCTCAGAAGAAAAACCGAAGAACTCATCAAGGGGGTCGACGATATCCTTTTGAATATGAAAGCTGTCTTTGATGACGACGCCACACAGTCACTGCCCTCCGCTTTTGAAAGTTTACAGAGAACTGTAAGAACACTTGAGAACACAGTAGACAACATCGATGGATTGGTTGCCGAAAACAGAATTATTTTTAAAAATGTGATGTCTAACATCGATGAAATCGCTCAAAACCTCAACGACAATAACACGCAGATTTCTAACATCATTACAAATTTCTCTGACCTAAGTGACTCGCTTGTATCAGTAGACATTACCCGTACGTTAGTGAAAGCAGAGAAAGCAATGGAGGAAGTCACAGCAGTAACAAGCCGCATTAATAGTGGTGAAGGCACCATTGGAAAACTATTGGTAAATGACAGTCTTTATGATGGCTTGGTTGACAGCAATACAGAAATTCAAGATTTGTTAGACGATTTACAACTCAACCCTTGGAAATATGTGAGGGTAAGTTTGTTTGGGAGGAAGCAAGATGCAAAGATGTCAAAAGGTGACATCAAACGTATGGAGAAGATGATACGTGAGGAGATGGAAAACCAAAAAGACTGAATA
>MDSV01159897.1_pt1 | contig 14709 bp, 13 predicted proteins | sample 810851 | NCBI WGS metagenome assembly MDSV01 (sample SAMN05326640, study PRJNA326480) | marine metagenome | isolation source: seawater | place: Atlantic Ocean: North East | collected 2012 | reverse complement strand
ACTTTAAGTCGTCTGTCAACTTTGTGTTTAGAGTTTAATCTTTTTGTCATTTAATAGCACGGTTTATAGACTTCTCTAAAATTTTGTCAATTAACCTTTTTTAGAAAGAGAGGCAAATACACTTGATAAAATCCTTATTTCTTTTTCAGATAGATCCATTTTGTAAAATATCATCCTTAAATTTTCTAACATTTTTGGTTTTTTTTCCTTAGGTTGAAAAAAATTTATTTGTTCAAGACGTTCGGTGCACAAATTGACCAAGTCTTGTATTTGTTTTTTTGATGCTTTTTTTATTTTTTCAGATTTAGAATATCGACTTTTCTTAGTGTTTAATATCTCAAAAATTTTTTGAGCAACAATAATTAATCCATGTGATAAATTTAATGATTTAAATTTTGAATTTGAGGGGATTTGCAAAACATAGTTTGAAAATGATATTTCATTATTAGTCAAACCAGAGGCCTCGGGACCAAATAAAAAGGCTATTTTTTTTTTAAAATTTATTTTATCAAGATCTTGTATTTTAATATGTTTGATATTTTTATTTCTAAATCTTGCAGTGGTAGAAATTACACAATCTGTACTTCGTATTGCTTTTTCGAGAGAGTTATAAATTTTAGCTTTTTTAATAATGTCATTTGCACCAACTGAAGTTGCTATAATTTTATCATTAGGAAATGATGTTTTTGGATCAATTATTACTAATTTTGATATACTAAAATTTTTCATAGCCCTGGCACATGCACCAATGTTCTCTGACAGTTGAGGTTTATGTAAAATAAATGTGATGTTATTAAACATTAAAGACTTGCTGGAGCTTTATCCTTAAATAACTTGTAATCTAAACTGTCAACAAGGGCTTTGAATGATGCATCAATTATGTTTGCTGATACTCCAATTGTAAACCAATTTTTTCCCTTTGAGTCGGTACTTTCAATTGAAACTCTAGTTACAGCTTCTGTACCTGTGTTTAGAATTCTCACCTTATAATCAACTAATTTTAAATCTTTAAGATATTCTGCATATTTTTCTAATTTATTAACATTATTTCTTATTGCGTTATCTAAAGCATGAACTGGTCCATTTCCCTCACCTTCGCAAACTATTTTTTCTCCATCAACTTCAAGTTTTGCTTTAGCTTTTGAGATTATTTTATCTTTGTTATTTTTTGTCACCGAAACATCGTATTCCTTAATTGATATATATCTAGGTATTTCACCCATAGCTCTTCTTGCTAATAATTCAAAAGATGCATCTGCCCCATCATAACTGTATCCGATAAACTCTCTATCTTTAACCTCTTCTAAAAGTTTTTTAATTTTTGGATCATTTTCTTCAACCATAATTCCGATTGTTTTTAATCTTGAAATAATGTTTGATCTTCCGGATTGATCTGAAACAACTATGTTTCTGTTATTTCCCACATCGTCTGGATTTATATGTTCATATGTTTTAGGATCTTTTTGTACAGCAGAAACATGCAGGCCTCCCTTATGTGAAAAAGCAGCCGCTCCAACATAGGGTAAATGTTTATTTGGCTTTCTATTTAAAATTTCGTCTAGAAGTCTTGAACATTGAGTAATATTTTTAATATTATTTTTTTTTATATTGATCTCAAACTTTTCATTAAATTCTTTTTTAAGGTAAAACGTTGGTATTAATGACATTAGATTTGCATTTCCACATCTCTCTCCTAACCCGTTAATAGTACCCTGAACTTGTCTAACACCCGATAAAACAGCTGCTATAGAATTTGCAACAGCATTGCCAGTATCATTATGGGCATGAATGCCTAAATTTTTACCAGGAATATGTTTGGTAACTTCTTTTACAATTTGAGAAACTTCGTGGGGTAGTGTACCTCCATTTGTGTCACATAATACAACCCATTTAGCTCCATTATCGTAAGCTGCTCTTATGCACTCTAAAGCATATTCCGAATTTGATTTATATCCATCAAAAAAATGTTCAGCATCAAACATAAATTCTTTCTTATTTTTCACAAAATGTTTAGTAGTTTCACTTATATTTTCTAAATTTTCATCGTTTGTAATTCCCAAGGCTACATCAACATGAAAATCCCAAGATTTACCAACTAGGCAAACTGAACTTGTATTTGAATTTAATATTGCTGATAAACCTGGGTCGTTTTCAGCACTTCTTCCAGTTTTTTTTGTCATTCCGAATGCTGTAAAGCTTGAGTTTTTAAGTTTAAGTTTTTTTTGAAAAAATTCGGTATCTGTTGGATTTGCGCCTGGCCATCCCCCTTCTATGTAATCAACACCTAATTCATCTAGTGCATGAGCTATCTTTGTCTTTTCATCCAAAGAAAAATGTACGCCCTGAGTCTGTGCACCATCTCTAAGAGTGGTATCAAATATATATAGTCTTTCTTTACTCATTTAATTTTCCAAATTGTTTTACCATCTTTATCTTCGATTAAAATACCTTTATCTAATAATTCATTTCTAATTTTATCAGCTAAACTATAATTTTTTTCATCTCTTGCTTTATTTCTATCATTTATCATATTTAATATTTCATTTTCTGATAATTCTATTTTTTGTTTTTTAAATTTACCCCATTCATCTTTAGATTGATTTAACAAACCAATAAAGTTACAAGCTGTTGTAAATACTTCTTTATCATTCAAATTTCCATTTTTTGCAGTTTCATAAAGTCTATGTAAGACAGCTATATATCCAGGTGTATTAAGATCATCGTATAATGGTTGTAAGTCTTCATCTTTTATTAAAATTTTTTTACTAACAGAAACAAAACATTCGTACCATTTATTTAATGTTTTTTGACATTCGTCCATTAATTTACTATTCCAGTCTAATGGTTGACTGTAGTGAGCACTAATTAAAGCTAGTCTTAAAACTTGTCCATTAAATTTATTTTTAAAATCTTTTATTTTTAAGATATTGCCTTGTGATTTTGCCATTTTTTCTTTTGACATAGTTATAAAACCATTATGTATCCAAAAATTGGCAAATTTTTTTGATTGATTGGCGCATACAGACTGGGCAATTTCATTTTCATGATGTGGAAACATAAGATCCCTTCCTCCACCATGGATATCAAAAGTATCACCAAGATATTTTTTTGACATTGCTGAGCATTCTAAATGCCAACCTGGTCTTCCTTTTCCCCATGGCGAGTCCCAAAAGGGTTCTTTGTCCTTTGATGGTTTCCAAAGAACAAAATCTTCAGGGTTATTTTTATTTTCAGATACCTCTACTCTAGAACCGGCAACCAAATCTTCAAGATTTTTGTTAGAAAGTTTTCCATACTCCTTAAAGTTCCTAACTTTAAAATATACATTTTTTTCGCTTTCATAGGCATATCCATTATCTAATAATTTTTGGATCATATCGATCATTAAATTAATATTTTCTGTAGCCTTGGGTTCGTATGTTGGGTTTTCACAGTTTAAATATTTACAGTCGTCATGAAAATTATTTGTAATTTTTGATGTTAAATCTGATATTGGTATATTTTTTTCTGTGGATGATTTTATTATTTTATCATCTATATCGGTAATATTTCTAACATATGTTACAGATTTTTTTCCATATTTGCATTTTAAAACTTTAAATAATAAATCAAATATAACTAATGGCCTTGCATTCCCAATATGTGGATCATCGTAAACTGTTGGTCCACAGACATACATGCCGACTTTATTCTTGTTAATCGGAGTAAATTTTTCTTTTTTACCTCCAAGGGTATTTGATAAAAAAATATCTTTATTCATTATTCTAGGAATATACTTAAATTTTAGATTTGTGAATCTAATTGATTAGTTGGGAATCTTACATACTGGAATAGGTTCCATTTTATGTAAGTTTGCTTTTCTTATTTTTAAATATTTCTCTCGATTACTAGAATTTTCATTTACCATCGCTTCTTCAAGATCTTTATAAGATAATCCTAGTTGACCCTCATCGGTTCTGCCATCATCCCACAAACCATCTGTGGGTGGAGCATCTATTATTTCTTTTAAAATATTTAATTCTTTTCCAAGTTTCCAAACCTCTGTTTTGTTACAATCTGCTATTGGGGAAATATCAACACCGCCATCGCCATATTTTGTATAAAATCCTACTCCAAAATCCTCGACCTTATTACCTGTACCAACTACTATACCTTGGTTTGCTGCAGCAACTTGATATAAAGTTGCCATTCTCAATCTTGCTCTTGAGTTAGCCATTCCGTGTTCACTATCAAATTTTGATAAAGATTGCTCAAAAGTACTAAATAATGAATCTAATTCTACAGTGTGTCCTTCAACGTTTTGAAAATTTTTTTTCAACCAATCCTGATGTTTAAGACTTAAATCATGTTGTGCACTTTTCTGTTTTATAGGCATAGACAAAACAATAGTTTTCATCCCTGTAAGAGCACAAAGCGTACTTGAGACTGAAGAGTCAATACCACCTGAAATACCTATAACTAGCGATTTCGCTTTAATTGGCATAGAAATTACATAATTGTTTATCCAATCTTTAATGAAGTGTACTTTTTTTTTGGTTTCCATAATTAAAATATAGTGAGTCGCTTTAAATTTAAAAGAGACTAAGATGCCGCTTTAATACTATCTTTTGCGTATTTTGTATTTTTCTTTATTTCGTCAGATATTAAAAAAGCCATTTCTATAGCTTGATCTGCATTTAATCTTGGGTCACAATGCGTGTGGTATCTGCTAGATAAATCTTGATCAGATATATTTTTAGCACCACCCGTACATTCTGTCACATTTTGTCCAGTCATCTCTATATGTAAGCCCCCTGCATACGATCCTTCACTTTGGTGTACGCCAAAAACGTTTTTAACTTCGTTTACCACATTGTTAAATGGTCTTGTTTTAAATCCAGTCGTTGACTTGATTGTGTTTCCATGCATTGGGTCACATGACCATATTACGTTTAGACCTTCTTTTTTAATTGCTCTAATCAATTTTGGTAAAAATTTTTCTACATTTTGATAACCAAATCTTGAGATTAAAGTAATTTTACCCTTCTCATTTTTTGGATTTATAAGATTGCAGATTTTAATTATCTCATCTGGTTTAGATGACGGACCACACTTTATACCTATTGGATTTTGTATTCCTCTACAAAATTCAACGTGTCCACCGTCTAATTGTCTAGTTCTGTCTCCGATCCATACGAAGTGAGCAGAAGTATCATGGTATTCACCAGTTAAAGAGTCAACTCTAGTCATGGTTTCCTCAAAAGGTAATAATAGCGCCTCATGGGATGTCCAAAAATTAACTGTGTAAAGTCTTCTATTAAAATCCGATGTAATTCCACAAGCTTCCATAAAAGCAAGCGCATCCGCGATTTTGTCCTCAAGTTCTTTAAATTTTTTAGCTTGTGGACTTTTTTTAATGTAACCTAAATTCCATAAGTGCACTTTCTTTAAGTCAGCAAATCCACCATGAGAAAATGCTCTTAACAAGTTTAGTGTCGACGCAGATTGTGAATATGCTTTAAATAATCTTTTTGGATCAGGTTTTCTTGATTTTTCATTAAATTCAATTCCATTAATATTATCACCTAAATAACTTGGCAGTTCTTTATCCCCTTGTTTTTCAGTTGGTGCACTTCTTGGTTTTGAAAACTGTCCTGCAATCCTTCCTAATTTTATCACTGGTAATGAAGCAGAATAAGTCAATATTAAAGACATTTGAAGTATAACCTTAAATGTGTCTCTAATATTATTTGGATTAAATTCAGCAAAACTTTCTGCGCAATCTCCTCCTTGTAATAAAAAAGCCTTACCATCAACTACTTTTGATAGCTCTCTTTTTAAATGTCTTGTTTCTTCAGCAAAAACTAAAGGAGGAAAACTTTTAATTTTTCCCAAAACTAAATTTAGTTCTTTTTCATCCTCATAATGAGGAATGTGTTTTACTGGATAATTTCTCCAACTGTTTGTTTTCCACTTTTTCATATTCAACCTAAGGGTGTTGTAACAGAGTTTCTTTATTATTCAACAGTGACGGATTTGGCCAAATTTCTAGGTTTATCTATATCATAACCTTTTTTAAGAGCCGAATAGTACGCTAATTTTTGTAATGGCACTGTAACAAGAAATGGAAATAGATCGTTGCTTGTATTCTCAATCTCAATCCTTTGCCAAATGTTTTCTGAATAAACCTCTTCTTCAGATTTATTAGTAATTAGCAAAACTTTTGCCCCTCTTGCAATTACCTCTTGCATGTTAGAAATTGTTTTTTTATAGCTTTCATCTTTAGGTGCAATGACCACTACGGGCATCCCATCCTCTATTAAGGCAAGTGGTCCATGTTTCATTTCACCAGCAGGGTAACCTTCGGCATGAATATAGGCTAATTCTTTTAACTTCAACGCTCCTTCTAATGCTATAGGGTACGAATATCCCCTTCCTAAAAACATTGATCCCTTAGCTTCAGTAAATGTGTTGCAAATTGTTTGAATTTGAATTTCTGATTTTAAAGAATGTTCAACAAGCTTTGATAAGCTTAATAAGTCTTTAATTTTATTTTTATAATCTACTTTTCTTAAATCTTCTCTTAAGAATGAGATTTTTAAACACAAAATATATAAAACTAACAATTGTCCGAGAAATGCTTTTGTCGAAGCCACACCTATTTCAGGTCCACAGTGTATTGGTAGTACAAAATTCGAATCTCTTGCTATTGAACTCTCAACAACATTTATAATACTACAAGTTTTCAGGTCATTTTTATTACACAAATCTAAAGCTGCATAGGTATCAGCTGTCTCTCCTGATTGTGATACAAATACATATAAACAATCTTTTTTAAATCTATTTTTTCTATACCTAAATTCTGAAGCTATATCAATTTCAACATCAAGATTAGAAATTTGCTCAAACCAATATTTAGCTAATATACATGAATGATAAGCAGTGCCACAACCAATTAATTTTATAGATGATATTTCCTCTTTTTTCCAAGGAAAATTTAAAATATTAATCTCATTACTTATTTTGTCGATATATTCATTAACGCAATTTTTTATTGTGGTAGGCTGTTCCTCAATTTCTTTTGCCATGAAGTGTTTGTAATCGCCCTTATCATAATTTTGTTCATTAGAGGAAAGTTCTAAGATTTTTTTGTTAATTTTGTTTCCATTGCGATCAAAAAATTCGACTTCGTTTTTTTTTATTAAACAAAACTCACCATCATTTAGATATGAGATTTTATTAGTCATAGATTTAAGAGCATAAGAGTCGGATCCTAAATAATTCTCATTTGGTCCATAGCCAACTGCAAGAGGAGATCCTCTTCTCGCTCCAACCAAAGTATCAGGTTGATCTTTAAAAATAACACCAAGAGCAAAACTTCCTTGTAAGTTATCAAGCATTTTTAAAATACTTTCTTTAAGATCATATTTCTTTAAATAATCAGTTATCAAATGAACTATTACTTCAGTGTCTGTTTGTGATTTAAAATTATAACCTTTTGCCTCAAGTTTTTTTTTTAATTCAGTAGAATTTTCAATTATACCATTATGAACTACAGAAACGCTTTCAGAAGAATGTGGATGAGCATTAATTTTATTAGGGACACCATGCGTAGCCCATCTTACGTGTCCTATACCTACATTTCCTTTTAAATTTACTTTAGATATATTTTTTTCTAACGTATCAACTCTACCTTCACACTTTATCTCGCTTATTAATCCCTTTTCTAAGGTTGCAATTCCCGCAGAGTCATAACCTCTATACTCGAGTTTTCTTAACGAACTCAATATTGATGAACTAACTGGTTTTGAGCCTGTAATACCTATTATTCCACACATAGCTAAATTTTATTTTTTTTATAATTTTTTTTTTCTATTTGTCTTGATCTTGTTAATGCTAGAGATTTTCTACTAACGTTTTTAGTAATTACGGATCCTGCACCGACAAAACTTTCATTTTCAATTTTAATTGGAGCTACTAATGATGAATTAGATCCAATAAACACTTTATCTTTAATGATTGTTTTGTTTTTTTTTATACCATCATAATTACAAGTAATTGTCCCAGCACCAATATTTGATGATTTTCCAATTTGAGCATCACCAATATAAGATAAATGATTTACTTTTGAATTTTTTCCAACTTTGCTTTTTTTAATTTCAACAAAATTTCCAATTTTTGTATTTTCCTCTAAAACTGAACCAGGTCTAAGTCTGGTATAAGGACCTACCGAGCTACCATTTAATATTTTAACGCCTTCTAAATAAGAAAAAGATAAAATTTTTACATTGTTTTTAATATTTACTTTTTTTCCAATAACAACATATGGTTCAATAGTAACATTTTTACCTATTTTTGTGTCATTTGAAAAAAAAACTGTTTCAGGTGCTACCATTTTTACACCTTGTTTAATAAATTTTTGTCTGATTTTGTTTTGTAAATTAATTTGTTTCATTTGATTTTTTCTTATAGTGAAGTATCTTTGTACTTTAACTCACAAAATATTTCTTAATAATACTTTTGAATGAAACAAGTTCTTACTATTTTATTTGACTTAGATGGCACTTTAGTCGACACAGCTCCAGATTTAATGAGCGCACACAATCATGTAATGAAAAAATTTGGTTATAACTCAAAATCTGTAGATGAAATAAGAAATTTAGTCGGCAAAGGCGCATCAGTATTAATCGGAAGATCTATATGGGGATCGGCTAAAAAAGAATTTTCCAAAATAACTGATGAAAAAATTAAAAAAGAAATGGTTAAAGAATTTATAGATTATTATGGAAATAATATTGTTAAAAAAAGTAAATTACTTAAAGGTGTTGAGGAATTTTTAAATTGGGCAAAAAAAAATAATATTTCAATGGGGGTGTGTACAAACAAGCAAGAACATTTAGCTATAGATCTGCTAAAAAAAATAAAAATTTATAATTATTTTGAATATGTTGCTGGTGGTAACACATTTGATGTTTGTAAACCTGATCCAAGACATTTAACAAATGTGATTGAAATTATGGGAGGTGATATAAAAAAAAGCATTATGTTTGGAGATAGTGAAAACGACGCTGATGCTGCAAAATCCGCGGGTATTCCAATGATACTATTAGAAGATGGTTATACAGACAAAAATATAAATCAAATTCACCACGATTACTTGGTTAAGGACTATGTGGGCATAGAAAAGATAATTTCAAAGTTTATTAATGATTGAAGCAAATAGTATATTTGCCTTGGTAAGTTTTTACTTTGTTATGTATGTTACCCCAGGTCCAAACAATGCAATGGTTTTAACATCTGGCATAAAATTTGGATTTATTAAAACTATTCCTCATATGTCTGGCATAACTATTGGACACGTTACTCAATTGATATTGGTATGTTTGGGTCTTGGAAAAATATTTCAGGTATTTCCTCAATTGCAAAATATCTTAAAAATACTATGCGCTTTATACTTAATATATTTAGGCTATAAAATTATTGGATCATTCAGTAAAATTAAAGAGGATAACTCACGACCTCTTAAGTTTTACGAGGCTGCTTTTTTTCAAATACTTAATCCAAAAGCGTGGACAATTTCTAGCATGGCTGCATCAAGTTTTTTATCTACAAATGAAAGCTTAATACTATCAATTTTTTACATTGGCATTGTTGCTTTAATTATATGTCCAATATCAATATCCCCGTGGGCCGCTTTTGGCTCTGGAATAAAAAATTTGGTTAATAATAATAAGATAAAAGTTATAATTGAGTTTTTTTTAGCATTTTTGCTTTTAATAACCGCCATTTTGATTGTAATCGGTAAATAATTTATTATTACTGTATTAAAAAAAAATAGGGTATTTAGTGATAATTCATAAAGTAAAAGTTTTTCCATCAAAAATCCATTTACCAAAAAAAAAACAATTGGCATGGAAAATTGCAGAAATAGCAAGTGATAATGCAAGGCTTAATAAAAACTCTGTTGAAATGGTTATAAATAGAATAATTGATAATGCTTCAGTAGCGATCGCATCTTTAAATAGAAAGTCAGTTATTTCATCTAGAGAAATGGCTTTAAGACACCCAAAAAAAAATGGAGCAAATCTATTTGGGATAAATTCAAAATTAAAATTTGATTGTGAGTGGGCGGCTTGGTCAAATGGAACAGCCGTAAGGGAATTGGATTTTCATGATACATTTCTTGCAGAAGACTATAGTCACCCTGGTGATAATATTCCTCCAATTTTAAGTGTGGCCCAACAAAAAAAAAGAAGTGGAATTGATCTTTTAAGAGGTATTATAACTGCCTACGAAGTACAGGTAAATCTAGTTAAAGGTATTTGTTTACACAAACATAAAATAGACCACATTGCACATTTAGGACCTAGCGTTGCTGCTGGTATAGGTTCGATGTTAAGATTAAATACTGAAACTATTTACCAATCAATTCAACAAGCTTTACATACTACTATATCCACAAGACAATCTAGAAAAGGAGAAATTTCTAGCTGGAAAGCTTATGCACCCGCCCATGCAGGAAAATTAGCAATTGAAGCTGTAGACAGAGCAATGAGAGGTGAAGGAGCCCCTAGCCCAATTTATGAAGGTGAAGATAGTGTTGTAGCAAGAATTCTTGACGGTAAGAAAGCAATTTATAAAATTCCTCTTCCAAAAATTAATGAGAGTAAAAAAGCAATACTAGAAACTTATACTAAAGAATATTCAGCAGAATATCAGTCACAGGCTCTTATAGATTTAGCAAAAAAACTTAACAAAAAAATTTATAGTCTTAATCAAATTAAAAAAATCGATATTTATACTAGTCATCATACTCATTATGTAATCGGTACAGGTGCCAACGATCCTCAAAAAATGGATCCCAATGCCAGCCGAGAAACATTAGATCATTCCATAATGTATATATTTGCAGTAGCACTTGAAGATGCAGATTGGCATCATATTAAATCATATACAAAAAAAAGAGCAAATAAGAAAAGCACTATTAAAATTTGGAAATCAATTAAAACTCATGAAGATAAAAAGTGGACAAAAAAATACCACGACCCTAATCCAAAAAAAAAGGCTTTTGGTGCAAAAGTTATAGTCACCATGAACAATGGTAAAAAAATAATTGAAGAATTAGAAAGAGCTGATGCACATCCTTATGGATTAAGACCTTTTAAAAGAGATAATTATATTAAAAAATTTCTAACTTTAACTGATAATATTTTGGATAAAGCAGAAAGTAGTAGATTTTTAAAAAACGTACAAAATCTAAAAAAACTAAAGTCTGGTCAGCTAGAAAAGTTAAATGTTGAAGTTAAAAAGAGCAAAATTAAAAAAAATAAAAGAATAGGAATTTTTTAATGCATTTTGTACAAAAAGCCCCGCCTCAAAAAAGAAAAGACTTTGTTAACAAGTTAAAATCAAATAAAATTTTGCGTATACCCGGAGCCTTTAACCCCCTAACAGCTAAATTGATTGAAGAAATAGGTTATGATGCTGTTTATGTATCAGGAGGAGTTATGGCTAACGATCTAGGATTTCCAGATATTGGTCTTACTACTTTGGAAGACGTGAGCACAAGATCATATTTAATTTCAAGAGTAACAAATTTACCCACAATAGTTGATATTGATACTGGTTTTAAGTCTTGCGAAAAAACTATTCAAACATTTGAGGATTTTGGTATTTCTTCTGTTCATCTTGAAGATCAAGTTGAAAGAAAAAGATGCGGCCATTTAGATAATAAAGAATTAATTTCAAAAGAAGAAATGGTAAAGAAAATTAAAGAGTGCGTTGCTGCAAAAAAAGATGAAAACTTTAAAATAATTGCTAGATCTGATGCTAAAAGTGTTGAGGGAATTGAAAAAATGTTAGATAGATGTAAAGCATATATTGATGCAGGTGCAGAGATAATTTTTCCAGAAGCACTTCATGATGAGAAAGAATTTGAGATAGTTAGGAAAGAACTTAAATGTTATCTATTGGCTAATATGACTGAATTTGGCAAAACAAAACTTCTTAATTACAAAGAACTAGAAAATTTAGGATACAATATAGTAATTTACCCTGTAACTACACAACGATTAGCTATGAAAAATGTAGAAGACGGATTAAGAGACATTTATGCAAATGGACATCAAAAGAACCTGATTGATAAGATGCAAACAAGAAAAAGATTGTATGAATTGGTTGAATATGAGAAATACAATGCTTTAGACGAAAAAATTTATAATTTTAGTTCAGAGGGACACGAATAATGGGAGTAGAAATCAAAAAAGGATTAATGGGTGTAACTGTGGATGAAACAGGCATTTCAAAGGTAATGCCTGAGATAAATTCACTTACCTATAGAGGTTACGCAGCTCAAGATTTATGTGCAAATTGTAAATTTGAGGAAATTGCATATTTAATACTTCATGGTGATCTTCCAAATAAAAATCAATTAAAAAAATTTGAAAAAGAGGAAAGAAAAGAGAGAAAACTATCTAAAAGTTTAATTAAAATAATTAAACAAATGCCAAAAAAATCTCATCCAATGGATGTTGCTAGAACTGCGGTAAGCGTTATGGGTCTTGAAGATAGAGAAGTTGCCGATAACACTCCAGAAGCCAACCTAAGAAAAGCAATGAGAATATTTGCAAAAACTCCATCGGCACTTGCTGCATTTTACAGATTAAGAAAAAATAAAAAAATAATATCACCGAAAAAAAATTTATCGTTTGCTGAAAATTTTTTTTACATGTGTTTTGGAAAAGTTCCCAATAAAGATATCGTTAAAGCATTTGACGTATCTTTAATATTATACGCTGAACATAGTTTTAATGTTTCAACCTTTACCGCAAGAACTATTACAAGTAGTCTATCAGATATTCATGGTGCAATTACTGGTGCAATAGCCAGCTTGAAGGGCCCGCTACATGGTGGAGCAAATGAAGAGGTAATGCATATGATGAAAAAAATCAAGAAACCAGAAAATGCAAAAAAATGGATTAATGAAGCATTAGATAAAAAAACTGTTGTAATGGGATTTGGTCATAGAGTTTATAAAAATGGTGACTCTAGAGTTCCAACAATGAGAGAATATTTTGGAAAAGTAGCTAAGATTAAAAAGGATAAAACTTTTGAAAAAATTTATGACATAGTTGAAGAGGTCATGATTGAACGAAAAAATATTCATCCTAACGTTGATTACCCCACTGGACCAACCTACCACTTAATGGGATTTGATACAGATTTTTTCACACCAATTTTTGTTATATCCAGAATTACAGGATGGTCAGCACATATAATGGAACAACTTTCTACTAACAAATTGATTAGACCCTTAGCTGCTTATAACGGTAATAATTATAGAAAAGTGGCTGATATTAAAAATAGGTAAACTTTAAAATTCAATTTTAGCAAAACGCTCTTTAACAATATTGAAATTACAAATATTTTCGCTAACAAATTCATCTACAGCTTTTTTAACTCCAGTATGTCCTAAGTTATAATCATCGCATAAAATAATGCCTTTATTTGACAGTTTCTCCTTACAGTATATTAAATCTTTTTTTACAGTTTCGTAAGCATGACCACCATCTACAAAAATATAATCAAAATAATTATTTTCCAAATCTTTAAGTAATTTATTTGAATTACCTTTTAATATCTCAATATTTTCACTAAATTTTGACAATAAATCAAATACAGCTTCCATACTATAAGGATTTTGTTTTTTAATAAATTTAAAATAAAAATTCTTTAATGGATTGTTAAATTTATACGTAGGTACGATTTCGTCTTTATATTTTTCTCCCTGTTCAAATATATCTATACCAACATATTTAAAATCTTTTTTATGACTGTGCTGCATAAGCTCACAGACATTTCTTGCAGTAACACCGTGAAACACTCCAATTTCAAGAAAAGTTTTTGGATTTTTTTTTTGGATCTCTAACAAAAAAGCTTCCCCGATACCAGGTTGCTTTAAACTTGTTTTTCTAAAATATTTTTTATATTTCAAAAAATTAAGAAAATGCTTCCGTCCAATTACCTTGTGTTGATGCTTTAGAATATTCTGTTGCTCTACCTTCAAAGAAATTCATATGCTCTACCGCATTAAGCATTGTATCTAACCAAGTTAAAGGATTTTTATCTACTTTGTATATAGGTTCTAAACCTAATTGGGTTAATCTTCTATTCGCTATAAATCTTATATAATCTTTAACTTCTTGTGCGGTCATACCTTGCATAGGTCCCATTTCAAAAGCTAAATCTATAAAAGCATCTTCATGTTCGATTATAGTTCTACATGCTTCATAAAGTTCTTTTTTGAGTTGCGGAGTCCATATTTGTGGATTTTCTTTAATAAACTCTTTAAACAATCTAATCATTGAATTGCAATGCAAAGTTTCATCTCTAACCGACCAAGTAACAATTTGGCCCATGCCTTTCATCTTGTTATGTCTTGGAAAATTTAATAAAATTGCAAAACTTGCAAATAACTGTAGTCCTTCTGTAAATGCACTAAATACAGCAACTGTTTTCGCTATATCTTCTTTCGAATTTACATTAAATCCTTGCATATAGTCATACTTATCTTTCATCTCTTTGTATTTCATAAATGCGGAATATTCTGACTCTGGCATTCCTATTGTGTCTAATAAATGTGAGTAAGCTGCTATATGAACTGTTTCCATCGCAGCAAATGCAGTCATCATCATAAGTACTTCGGTTGGTTTGAATACGGTTGTGTAATGT
>MDSV01016081.1_pt1 | contig 14710 bp, 6 predicted proteins | sample 810851 | NCBI WGS metagenome assembly MDSV01 (sample SAMN05326640, study PRJNA326480) | marine metagenome | isolation source: seawater | place: Atlantic Ocean: North East | collected 2012 | reverse complement strand
CCGAAGACCAACACCACGCGAGGGGAGACGCTCGCCGCCGTGACGCGCGGCGAGACGCAGGTGCTCTTCGTGGACCTGCCCGGGATTGTCGGCCCCGAGCACTACCGCAACCCGAAGCACGCCCAGAAGGTGAGCTCGGCGTGGGCCGCGGCGGCGTCGTGCGACGCGCTCCTGTTCATCGTGGACGCGCACAGGCAGGCGATGCGGCCGGATCCGCGCGTCACGATGCTCCTCTCCAGCGCCAAAGAACACCTCGAGCGTTTGCGGTACACGGAGGCGAGCGGTTTGCCGATCCCGGAGTCCGTGCTCGCGCTGAACAAAGTCGACCTGTTCGACGCGGGCGACAAGGACCGCGTGAAGCGCGTCGCGCGCGCACTCGCGCAGCAGCACCCGTTCGCGCAGCTCTACCCGATCAGCGCGAAGAGAGGCGCGGGCGTGCAGAGGGTGCTGGACCATTTCGCGGCGGCGGCGCCGGCGCGGCCTTGGGCGCTCGACCCTTCGAAGACCACAGACAAGTCGGCGATCGACCAAGCGATCGAGGTGGTGCGCGAGTGCGTGTACCGGCGGCTGCACAAGGAGCTGCCGTACAACGTGGTTCCCCTGCACGACAGCTGGGAGAACTTCCGAAACGGCTCGTACAAAATCGAGCAGACCCTGGTGGTGGACTCGGTGAACGTCAAGCAGATCGTGGTGGGCAGGCGCGGGAGCACCATCGGGCAGATCGGCATCCGCGCCCGGACCATTCTGGAGGAGATGTTCGGCCGGCGCGTGCACCTAGTGCTGCACGTCAAGGTGCGCAAGAAGAACAAGGGGGGAGGCACCAGGCGCGTGCCGGGGGAGAGCGACGACAGATACTGACACGCCGTTTCGAGTGATACGAACGCTCTCGTGCCGCGGTTCCGCGACCGCGCGCGCGTGTACACGGTGAACGAATCGAACGCGCGTCGCCCGGCGCGTCCTCCTCGACTCGGGGCTCCGTCGAAGAAAACGCGCCTCGGACGACGTCGCCCTCGCGCTTCGCTACCTCGGCTTCTTCTTCGCCTCGGTTTCCTCCTCGGCGCCGCCCTCCTCCCACCCCAGGGCCCGCTTCGCCGCCTCCAGCGCGGAGAAGTAGATGGCGCCCCCAAGCGATATCTCCAGCATGCGCGGCGCGGCGCCGCGCAGGAGCACGCCCGGCCCGCCGCGCCGGACCAGCGCCGCCAGACACGACGCGCCGCGGCATTCAACGCCGGCGGCGACGGCGCACACCTCGGCGGTTCGCGCCACGTCGAGCGGCGTCGTTATTACTCCCGTGAACGCTCCTGCGGCGGCGCCTAAGAGCGCCAGCTCGTGCGGCGTGCGCGCGGCGCGCTCAGGCTCGACCACGGTGGCGTGCCACCGCTTCAGCAGCTCGAACGTCGTCACCTGCACGGTGTCGAAAGGCAGATCGCGCGCCAGGAACTGGGGATACCCGACGAAGAGCGACCGGATGGGCGTTTTGGATCTCGCGACGGCGGCGAGCTCGCCGCGAAGCGATTTCGACGCGTCGACTTGCAGGCGCTGCTTGATGGCGTCCGCGGGCGCGACCAGGAGCGAGCCGGCGACGCCCGCGGCGGCGGCCGCTACCGCGGGCGGCACGAACCCGGCGCGCTTCAGCGTCTCGTAGGTTGCCATGAACACGCCCGTCCCGGGCACGGACCCGAGCGTGTCCACGAGAAAGCCGCTGTAGAGCCCGCGGAACAGGGTTCGGCGTGTGGTTTTGAGGCTCACCTCGGGCGCGCGCGCCTGCAGACGCGTCTTGATCGTGTTCAGGGGGAACATGCACGTCTGCACGGAGAAGCCTGCGGCGCACCCGCTCAGCGCGCCGACGCGGAACGCGTCGCGGGACGACGCATTTTTTTCGCTCGTTCGTCTCGCCTTCGTCTCCGTTCGCGCGAGGGGAGACATCAGTGACGGTCTGGACACGCGTCGCTCGGTCGCGACAGTCATGGTTCCGAAAGAGGCGCGACGCGGTAATCGCGACGCGCGTCCTGTCGCGCGACGAGCGCGGCTCGAAACCCCGAGCGCGACCGGTCAGAGCCGGGGAGCGACCGGCTCGTCGCTCAATCGCTCGAGGGAAGTTCGGGTTTTCGGGTCGACCGGTAACAACGAGCCTCACTCCCGCTCGCAAGCTCGTCTGCGCCCCGAACGGTCGAGCCCGCGTCTCAGGGATGCGAAGCTCACCGCGTGCGCGGCGATGAGCCGGTGGGACCCGCCAGCCACGCGCGCAGTCACGTCTGGCGCAGCCCTCGGGGGGGGGGCATGACGAGGTCACGAAATAACGACTTTTCCTTCTCGCACTGGCCGCCTCGCACCAACCCACCTGCCGAATAAATTTCTCCGGCCGAGCGAGAAGCGAAACTGCGAAACCTGGCGCTGCTCGCCATGTTCCGAAGTTCAGCCAATAAGAGGGTCGTGAAATCCTCGAGGGTAGACACTCTGGACAAGCCCCATGGTGTCGGCCAGCCGATCCGCTCGGGCGGCGGCCCGGGCGGCTGAGTCCGAGAAGCCTTCAAATCCGTCGGAAAAAGCCGCCGCGCACGACACGAGCGCAGGGGTTGCCGCGTCGCGCGACTCCGCGCGGGTTGCGGCCGAGTCTGCAGACACGCGTGGGCAGTCTTCAGATGTGAATTCCCCCCAAAAAACGGGTGCGGCCGCGGCCGCGCCCGCACCCGTGTCGGCGCCCTCGGGGTTGGCGCCCTCGGGGTCGGCTCCGGGCGCGCGATTGGGTACGGCCGGTGCGGGCGTGGTGAAGCCCGCGAATGCACGCTTGTGTCCGCACGGCCGTCGGTCGAACGGGTACTACTGCCGCGAGTGCGGAGGAAAAGGGATCTGCGAGCACAACCGCCAGCGCTCGAAGTGCCGCGAGTGCGGCGGCGGGGCGGTGTGCAAGCACAACCGGATCCGGTACCAGTGCACGGAGTGTGGCGGGGCGAGCATATGCGTGCACAAACGCATGCGTTACCAGTGCAAGGACTGCGGCGGGAGCTCCATCTGCCCGCACAAGCGCATACGCGCGTACTGCAAGGAGTGCAAGGGGTCGCAGATTTGCCCGCACGGTCGCGTGAAGAGCCACTGCATGGCGTGCCGCGGCTCGCAGATCTGCCCGCACGGCGTGCTGAGGACCTCGTGCGTGACGTGCAAGGAGATCGGGAGAATCGCGGCGTTGCAGAAGTTGGCCGCGGGTTCGGACGCGACGACGAGCGCGGGACCCTTCTCCATCCTCAGGCACTTCGAGGGATGACGTCGTCGTCTTCTGTCCCCGCGCGCGAAAAACGCGCCGAAGGCGCGGCCGGGATACGATATCGGTGTTGACGCGCGCGGCGCGGGGGTTTTGATTCGATGCGGTATGTAGTAGCGACTCAGCGAAGCCGGCGTGCGTTGTACGCGCGCGGAATCATCACACGCGAGACGGCATCGGTATCGCGAACGACGACGCGTCGCGTCGCGCGTCCTTCGCGTCCTTCGCGGACGCTCTATTCCAGACTCTTGGCGACGATCTCGTACACGTTCTCGCTGAGGCCCTCGCTGTTCACGATGCGCTCGAGCTGCGCCTTCATGAGGGCTCGCCTCTTTTCGTCGTATTTGCGCCAGCGCGTGAACCCCGCCACCATGCGCGCCGCGACGGAGCCGTTGATGGCGTCCAGCTGCAGCACGACGTCCCCCAGAAACTCGTATCCGCTCCCGGAGGCGTCGTGGAAGTTCGAGGGGCACCCGCCCAGGAACCCGCCGATCAGCGAGTACACCTTGTTAGGGTTCTTGACGTCGAACGCGGGGTGCGCCATGAGCGCCTTGACGTTTTCGACGTTATTCGGCAGCGACGCGCTCGCCTGCATGCCGAGCCACTTGTTCATGATCAGGGGGTCGTGCTTCCACTGCTCGTAGAACGCCGCGAGCGCCTCCTCGCGCTCGGGGCACGCGCGGCTCGCGAGCGCCGCCAGCGCCGCCACCTGGTCGGTCATGTTGTCCGCCTCGCGGAACCGGCGCGCGCACTCCGCGTCCACCGCCGGGTCGTCGAGGCGCGATAAGAAAACGAGGCAGGCGTTTTTCAGCGAGCGCGCGGCGCGCGCCGGCCCGTCGCGAGCGTACGCCGCGGCGGAGTTGGCCTCGAGGCCAGCCTCGAGCTCGGGCCTGAGCGCCTTCGCGAGCGTGACCACGACGAAGTCGCGCGCTTCGCGGATCACGTCGGGGTCCGCGGGCGAGACGAGCTCAGAGAGCTCCGACTCGGACGGAAGAGCCATGGCGCGCGCGATGAACGCCTTGTCGGCGTCGTTGTCGACGGCGCCGGCGACGACGACGCGCATCGCGGCGACGATGGAGTCGTCCAAAACCAGCTCTTTTCCGTTCTTCGCGTCTTCGATCAGGCCCAGCAACGTCTCGCGGAACAGCGTCTGGCCGGCTTCCCACTTGTTGAACAGGTCGGAGTCGTTGGCCATCAGGAAGATCAAGTCTTCCTTCGCGAGGTCCGTCTGAAGGCGCACGGGCGCCGAAAAGTCGCGCAGGATCGAAGCCGTGGGCTTCGCGGGAACGTCCTCGAACACGTACGTCGCCGAGGCGTCCGAGAACCGGAGCGTCTTCGTGGTCGCGACGCCGTCGTCGTCGTCGTCCGCGCCCCGGAGACGCAACGGCACGTCCTTCCCGTCGGGACCTACGAGCCCGATCGATATGGGCATCAGGACGGGTTTCTTGTCCGTCTGGCCGGGCGTGTCGGGCGTCGCCTGCGTCAGCGAGACGGAAAACGTCCTCGCCTCCGCGTCGTACGCCGTCGTCGCGGTGACCAGCGGCGTTCCCGCCTGCGAGTACCACGGTTTGAACTGGGAGAGGTCCGCGCCGTTGGCGTCCGCCATGGCGCACAGGAAGTCGTCGCAAGTCACCGCCTGGCCGTCGTGTCGCTCGAAGTACAGGTCCATGCCCTGGCGGAAGCCCTGCTTCCCGAGAAGCGTCTCGTACATGCGCACCACCTCGGCGCCCTTCTCGTACACGGTCACGGTATAGAAGTTGTCCATCTTGATGTAGCTCTCCGGGCGGATGGGGTGCGCCATCGGGCCCGCGTCCTGCGGGAACTGCGCCGCGCGCAGACGCGAGACGTCGCCGATGCGCTTCACGCCGCGCGAGTTCATGTCGCTGCTGAACTCCTGGTCGCGGTACACGGTGAGGCCCTCTTTCAAACTTAATTGAAACCAGTCGCGGCACGTCACGCGGTTGCCGGTCCAGTTGTGGAAGTACTCGTGCGCGACGACACCCTCGATGGCGGCGTAGTCGGCATCCGTGGCGGTGGTGGGCGTCGCCAGGATGAGCCTGCTGTTGAAAATGTTCAGGCTCTTGTTCTCCATCGCGCCCATGTTGAAGTCGTCCACAGCGACGATGTTGAACAGGTCCAGGTCGTACTCCAAACCGAACGTCTCCTCGTCCCACCGCATGCTCTTCACGAGCGACTCCATCGCGAAGTCCGCCTTGTCGAGGTTGTGCGCCTCGACGTAGATGCGCAACGCGACGTCGCGGCCGGACATCGTCGTGAACGTGTCCTCGACCACGCCCAGGTCGCCCGCGACGAGCGCGAACAGGTACGAGGGCTTGACAAACGGGTCGTTCCACACGGTGAAATGCCTCTCGTCGTCCCCGGGCACGGCGCCGGAGTCCACCAGGTTGCCGTTGGACAGGAGCACCGGGTACTTCTTCTTGTCCGCTTCGATGCGCGTGGTGAAAACGGACATGACGTCCGGACGGTCTTGGAAGAACGTGATGCGCCGGAAGCCCTCCGCCTCGCACTGCGTGCAGAAGTTCCCGCTGGACTTGTACAAACCCTCCAGCTCGGTGTTGTCCTGCGGCTTGATCTCCGTCACCACGCGCAGCTCGAACGCCGAGGCGGGCGGCGACAGCACGGTGAGGCCCTTCGGCGTGAGCGCGTACCCCTCTCCGGGCTCGAGCGCGGCGCCGTCCACGGACACGCTGACGAGCGTCATGGAGGCATCGCCGTGCAGGAACAGCGGGGGCGGCGCGGCGCCCGGCGCGAACTCGGGTTGCACCGCGCAGACGTTCGTCACCGTCGTCGTCTCTTCGCGCAGATCGAACTCCAGCGTCACCGACGCGTACGTGTAGTCGGGCGCGGCGTACTCCGAGAGCAGGATGGGCTTGGGCGCCTCCGCCACCGGCGCGGCGGACGCGGAAGACGCGCGGACCAGCGTGCGCGCGCCGCCGCCGCGGCCGGACCAGGGGGTGGCCGCCGTGACCGCGCGGGCGAGCCGCGCGGCGCTGGGAGCGCCTGCGGCCCGCGCGATCGGGGGGACGCCCGCGGTGCGGCCGACGCCCGCGCGGCGCGCGGCGGCGGCGCCCACGCGGGTCATCGCCCGGGGAACGCTCTGCATCATGTCGACGGGGGCGACGGGGGGACGAGGGACGAGGACGGCGCCTCGGTCGTGTGCGCTGGCGGTCGAACGCCACCGACGTTATCGGCACCGCGACGCCGAAACGTCACGGTCGGACACGTGGCACTTGACCACTCGAAAAACGCGGGTTCACCGCATCACTTTTCTTGACAGGTGAAAACCAATTACATGAAGCAAGAGCCGGAGCCGTTCACCATCCGCGGCTCCTTCGGCATCGGCGACTAGAGGACGCACGACAGACGCAACAGACTCTCGCTCTAAAACGCCTCCGTCGCGTCGCCGACGCGTCGCCGACGCGTCGCCGACGTCACGCGCGAAGAAGAGCGCTGATACCGTCTACGCATGTCATGACCACGGAATCAAACCACCGCGAGCGCTACGTCGCTCGCTGAGCTGAGCCATCATACCAGGGTGAGCTAAAGCTAAACATACACGCGAACACGGCGCGGACGACGGAAGGTTCGACGCGACGGGTCACCGCCGCTCCGCGACACCCGCCGCCGGTTCGCGCGCGAACGCCGCGACGGCGTCCGGGACGCCAACACCGTTGGCGCGGAGCGTCGCGACCAACTCCACCGCCACCTTCGCGTCTGCGCGCGCGGACGGGCACAGGAACGTGTGCGTCTGCTCGTCGCGCGCGAAAACGTCCGGACGCGTCGCGTCGATCCCGTCGCTCGCGCCTTGTTTGTCTCCCGCGCTCGTGCGCGCGACGCCCGTCGACGTTCTCCCCGTCCGACCCGCTCGGTGCACGAACGCCTCGACGCTTCCCGGCGCGTCGTAATTCACAACCGTCGCGACGCCGGCCACGTCGAGCCCGCGCGCGGCGACGTCGGTGGCCAGAAGCACCGGCGCGGTGCCTCGGCGGAACTCGCGCAACACCCACTCGCGCTCGTTCTGCGTCTTGTCCCCGTGCATCGCGAGCGCGGGGAACCCGTCCGAGCGCAGCGCGCGCGTCGCGTCGTCCGCTCTCTTTTTGGACGAGAAGAAAACCACCGCGCGGCGAAGCGCCGGCGTCTCGTCGGTTTCGTCGGCGGCGTCGGCGGGCCCCGGTCCCGCCGCCGGGTCCAGCCGCGTCTCGAGGACGGACACCAGGCGCGCGTACTTCTCCTCCTCGGGAACGAGAGAGAGGACGTGCCGCACGCCCGAAGGGAGGGTCGCGTGGCGACCGGCGTCTTCGGGAGCGGGCCCGGGCTCCGTACGCGCGTTTTTTTCGCGCCCGACGCGCAGCGTCGCGGCGTCGGGGCAGAGCTCCGCCGCCGCCGCCGCGACGCCGCGCGGCCACGTCGCGGTGAACATGAGCGTCTGGCGGTCCGGGCGCGTGTGTCGCGAGATTTCGCGTATTTGCGGCTCGAACCCCAGGTCCAGCATGCGGTCCGCCTCGTCCACCACCACGAACGTCGCGCGCGTCGCCAGAGAGACGTCCCTGGCGTCGACCAAGTCCAACAGACGCCCGGGCGTCGCCACCACCGCCTCGCACGCGCGCTCGCGCAACAGTCGCTGCTGCGGCGCCCGCGGCGCGCCGCCGTACACGGCGGCGACGGTGATTTTGCTGCTCCTGGCGTACGTCTCCATCACGGCCGCGATCTGCGCGACGAGCTCGCGCGTCGGCGCCAGCACTAAAACGATGGGCCCGTCGCCCCTACCTTTGTCCAAGTACGGCTGCGCGTTAACGTGCACGACGGCGGGCAGGACGTACGCCAAGGTCTTGCCCGACCCCGTGGCCGCCACCGCCACCAGGTTGCGTCCGGAGAGGACCAGGGGCCACGCCTGTGCCTGCACCGGCGAGGGCTCGCGGAACCCGGACTCGAGCAGCTGCGTGTGCAGGTACTTGGGGAACGAGCACTCCTCGAAGGAGCGCGCGGGCCCTGGCGTGGACGTGCCGGTTCGACTGGGGGCGTCGGTGACGATGATGCCCCTGGCGGCGCGAAAAGCCCGCGCATCCGCTTCAGAGCGCGCGGTCACCGCGGGGTGCTCCATGTACAGATCCTTCTCGAACACGGGGAGGTCCGCCCACGCGTCCGGAGGAGGCTTTGCCATCGTGACGCTGGTACGCGTCGCGGGCGCCCGGCGCACTGATGTCGAAAAAGTCGCGCACTGGCGAGTGTTGACAGCTCATAACACTCTGTGCGGCCCGCACGCCGTCCCAGGCCCACGCACGATGCTGACCGCCATTCACTCCGTCGGAGTCGCGCGCATCTCCTCGCGCGCGCACGCGCGCGGGCAAGCCGTCCGCCGCGTCGACGCACGCGCCTTCGCCGCGTCGCGTTCGCGCTACCGAAATGCCGCCACGACTGTCGCCGCCTGGGTGCTCAAGAACTCGGGGCCGAACACCACCGAGCACCTGGGCGAGGAGCTCACGACGCCGAGCGACCTTCCCCTGACCGCCGCGCGCATGGTGGTCGGTCGGCAGGCCTCCGACAGCGTGTCGCTGGAAATCGCCGTGCCCACCGTGTCGGGCGCGCACGCCATGATCGAAGTCACGGATGCGAAGGTCATGGTGACGGATCTCTCCTCCACGAACGGCACGTTCATCGACGGCGAGGAGCTCCAGGCGGGGATCGCGTACGAGCTGGAGGAGGGCGGTGAGGTGATCTTCGGGGACGAGTTCATGGCGCTCTACGTCCTCACCAAGGAGTGAGCGGGCGGCGGGGTCGCGGTGCGCCGAGCGCGCCAAGACGGGGGAAAGGGAGATCCTAACTCATGTTACTCTGGCACGACGCGGAAATCGAAAATCGTCTCGATTTCGTTCGAACATCGCGAAACGTCTCCGCGCCGCTCTCGTCCCTCGCTCGCCGACGTCTCTTTCGTCGCGGCAGCAGCACAGATCACGTCAGTAGCGTGAGGCGCATGACGCCAGGCCTCGTATGCCTCGTGTCCGGCGCGGGGAAACGCGCGGTCCGCGCGCTGGTTTGCGCGTCGACGACGCTCTCGCTCGATTCTTTTCTCGTCTCTTTTTTGACTTACACAAACAAAACACGCGCGACGACGAATACGCCTCGCCGCCCTCACGGCTGCCGCGGCCTGGTCCTGGTCACGAACACCTCGTCGTCCACGAGGCACCCCTCCACGAGCTGTGGCGTGCCGAACTCCGCCTCGAGCACGGCCCCGACCGCGGCGAGCCTCCGCGCCAGCGACTCGCGTCTCTCGCGCGCTTCTGGCCCGACATCGCTGAGCGCCTCGCGGGCGTACGCCGCGGGCGCGTTCTCGACGACGTTCCCCTCCACGCGCCGCTTCGCGTCCAGGCTGGCGAACGACGTCGTCGTCGCGTCCCCGTCGCGCGTGTCGACGCGCACGACCCACGGCTCGCCGGCGCGCGCGTCCCTCGACCACCCGCCGAACCCGGGACCGAACGAGACCTCGCAGTGCGACGCGTTCAAACCGGTGCGCACCTCGAAGCACGTCGACCCGGCGGCGAGGGGCTGCACGACGACGGCGACGCGCGCGCGCGCGTGACCGCCGGTCAAGCCCGCGACGCGCCGGCGAATCACCGCCTCAGGCGTGAACGCGCTCGCCCACGCCGCGCTCACCGCCTCCGCGACGTCGCGGCTCCGAGCCGCGGTCACGCCGAACCCACCCGCTTCGACGGAATCGAGGGGCTCGCCGCCTCGCGCCGAGACGAGTTCCTCGTGAAAGGCTCCGGCTCTGTCCCCGCCCGCGCACGCGGGGTCCTCGACGTCCGGGGACGCGCGCGCCACGAGCAGCGGCACCTCGGTGGTCGACCGGAGCGTCCCCGCGCTCGCGCGCTCGGCGGACGCGTTTGTATCAGTGATCTCGTCCCCGACGAACGACGCGCAGACGGTCGCGGCGAGGTCGGGGGGGGGCAGCGTCGCGAGCGCGAGCGCGCGCGCCGCCGCGCACGCCTCGCGCAGCGCGCGCGCGTCCCCGTCCTCGACGGCGGCGTCGACGGCGGCGAGGTGCTTGGAGAGCTCCGCCTGTTTCCCCTGCTCGCGCACGCACGCCTCGAAGCACCCGAACGGGAGGACCACGCCGCGCAGCGCGCGGAACCCGGAGGCGGGCCTGGCGGCGACCCGCGCGAGGTCCCCGAGCGAAGTCGCCTTGTACCCCGCGCGCTCCGCCGTCGCCTCGAGCAAATCGCGCGCGCGCGGCGCGGCGCAGTCGCGCGCCGCGACGCGGCGAAACGGACCCGCCAGCAATCGCGACGTCTCTTCGCGCGCGTCGGGTTCGTCCGCGGCGAGGCTCCGCTTCGCGGTCTCGACGCTCGCGACGCGCGCCGCGTGCTCGGCGAGCGCGAGCTCGATCTCAGCCGCGCTCGCCGGACCCAGCGCGACGTCGGCGGAGTCGCCCACCACGAGCGAGACCCACTCGCCCGCCAGCGCGCGCGCCGCGCGCGCGGCGGCGCGCGCGCCCTCCGCGGACGCCGCCGCCGTCACGGGCACGCCGTCCTGCGCGGCGCGGATCGCCAGGCGCGCGTCGCGGCGCACGGGCTCGGCGGCCACGACGCCGCGCACGTCGCGCCCGGCCGCGGCGACGTCCTCCGCGCCGGACGCGCTCCGCGCGAAGAACACCAGCGGCGTCCCCGGAGGCGCCGCGCCGCGCGCCGCGCCCGGCTCGAGCCGCTCGCCCTCCACCATGATCCCAACCGCCGACCCGGGCGCGACGTCGCGGGACGTCTCGGCGTCTTCCGCGCTTTTTTTTGTGGAAGAGCCGCGCGCGCGCGCGGCGCGGAGCATGGGCGCGGCGAGGCGCGAGACGCGCGAGGCGACGCTCTCGTCCAGGACGGCGGCCACGAACCCCTCGCCCGCGCGCGCGGCGACGCCCAGCGCGTCGGCGAGCAGGCGGGGCACGTCCCCGTACCCAGCCGCCAGCGCGGCGTCGTGCGCGGCGGCGAGGTGCGCGGCGCGCGAGAGCGACGCGGCGAGCCGCAGCGCCTCGTCGCGCCTATCGGCGTCGGACGCACCACCCTCCCGGGAGGACCGTGCGCGCCAGGCGTCGAGGTCGTCCGCGCACGCGCGGCACGCCTCGGCGCGCCACCCCGAAGCCGCGAGGTGGCGGAGCGCGTGCGCCACCGCCGCGCAGCCCGCCTTCTCGGCGCGCTCCCGCTCGCCCTTCGCCGACGCGCCGGCGAGCGCGGCGGCGAACGCGCCGCCGTCGACGCCGGCCAGCGTCTCCACGCGCCCGAGGAGCGCGCGCGCGGCGTCCTCCAGCGACAGCTCCGCCATGCGGTACGCCTGCCTCCGCGAGACGGCGTCGCGCGGCGCGTCGCGCGAGAGCGGCGTCGCGATGGCGCGCGCGAAGCGCTCGCGCACGCCGGCGAGCGCGCCCAGCGCGCGCAGCGCGGCTTCCATCTCGCCGGCGCTGCCGGCGCCCTCCGCGAACGCGTCGAGGGCCTCCATGGCGCCGGCGAGCTCCGCCACGGCCGACGAGGCCTCGGGGTCGTCGCGGAATGCCCCCTTCTCGCGCATCGCGCCCAGCCGGTCGAGCGCGGGCGCGCGGTTGAAGTACCGCGCGAGGCGCTCGGTGAAACGCGTGAGCTCCTCCCGCGCCGGGCTCCGCGTCGCTTCGCCGGAAGACGCCGCGCGCGCCGCCAGCCGCTCGGCGGCGACGAGCGCGGCGGGCCCGACGTTGCGCGAGAGCGGGCCCTGCACCTGCGCCTCGAAGTCGGCGCGGAACGACGCCGAGACGTCCCGCGACGTCGCCAGTCTCGCCGCGGCGTCGCGCAGGTCGTTCGCGTTGTCCCCCGCGAACTCCGCGCTGATCGAGGGGAGCCAGGGGTGCACTCGGCGCGCCAGCGCGCGCGTCGTGGGCGTGCGCACGTGCGGCGACTCGAGCGCGACGAACGCGTCGCGCGCCAAGAGCGATGCCGCAGCCAGCGACCTCGATCCCGAGTCCTCGCCGCATCGCGTCTCGCACGTCCCGAGCCAACGCAGGTACGCGCCCAGCGCCGCCAACGCCGCGTCGTCGACATCCGCGTTGCTCTGGAGCATCGCCGCCACGAGCCCGAGCTTCTCGATCCAGCTCTTGCGCTCGCCGTCGTCCGTCGCGGCGAGCGTGCGCACCGAGCCGGCGGGCAGACGCGCCAGAGCCTCGGGCGAGGCCGCCGGCGCGGGCGGCGGCGGCAGTGGCATGGCCGCCTCCAGCGCCGCCACGTCGGCGGCCATGTCGTACTTGTACGCGCCGACGGACGCCTCCGTCGCGGAACCGGAAGAGGAGACGGCGTTCGAGCTCCAGTCCGCCGCGGGCGGCGAGTACACCGCGCCGTCGGGTCGCGCCGGCGGGACGTCGTACGCGGGCTGGTACGTCGCCTCTGAAACCGTCGTCGTCGCGGCGGAGGTTCGAGCTCCGGCGGAGGCGGCACCGTTCCAGTCGTCGCCCGCGTCGGACGGCGAGTCCCCCCACGTTTGGCGCGAGCCGCCCCACGAGGACGACGCGTCGCCGCCGCCGCCGCCGCCGCCGCCGTCGCCGCCGTCGGCGTCTCGCGCCGATCGGGACCTCCGCTCCTCTCCCCAGCGTTTTGTCTCGCTCGTGAACCGCGCGTTCGTGCGCTCCGCCGCGCTCTGCAGCTTGGCGAAGGTGGCGCTGACCCGCTGCTCGAACGCCGCGTACGGGTCCGGGTCTGGCGGGGGGGGGGCGGAGGAGAAGTCGGGCGCGCGGACGAAGCTCTCGCCCGGCTCGGGCGTCTCGAACGCGGTGTTCCCCGGTTCGGTCCCCCGCGGGGACGACGGCGGGGGCGGCACCGGCGGGGGAGGCGGAGGCGGGGGCATCATCGACGGCGCGAACGTCGCGGCAGACGTTGCGGCAGACGACTCGGAAGACGTCGCGGCGGACGACTCCCCCTCCGCTGCGCCGGGCAACGCCGCGTTGACCCGGAGCGGCCCCTCGAAATTTCCAGAGAGCGTCACCACGGGCGCGCCGTCGAGCTTCAGGGTCCTGTTCCCGAACTTCTCCCAGGCGTTGAACCCGGTCTTATGCATGGTCACGAGCTTGTACTCCAGCTCGGTCGTGCCGGGCGGGAGCTCCACGCGCCCGGTCCAGATGTTCCCCTCCGTCCACTTCAGCCGGAACCCGTCCTCGGGCTCCCAAGCGCCGAACACATCCGCGTCACCGACGACGCCCACCTGCAGGCCGTACGGCTGCTTGGAGTGCACGCTGAGGAGCAGGATCGTGCCCCCGCCCGCGCCAACGGCGCTCACGAAAGGCGTGAACGTCGCGTGCGGGATCGTCTCGTCCCCGCGAGCGCCCTCGGCGTGTCGCTCGCCCGGCGACATTCGCCACCGCGTGAAACGGGAAAGATGGTGACTCGACACGTGCGCGCTCCGCCTAGGGCGCGCGCGACACCGCCGGGTGTCGACGCCCGCGGTCGAGCCGACCCCGACAGGCGCGCTACGCGCCGTCGCCATCCTTCGCGAGTCCGTGTGTGTCGCGCCTCGCGATGTGACAGCGCGCACTCCGCGTCCTGTCCTCTGGGCGGGTTCCTAGATAGGGAAAAGGTTAACTTCCTTGTCAGCTTCCGTGACTTTTCACGGCCGAAATTTGCGATTTGCCGCAACCGCCACTTGTCGCTCGGTTGAGATTTTTTCGGCCGCGCAGGCTGTTTGCAGGGCGAGATTCGACGTTGTTGGTTTTTGACTCGATCGGCGCACTCATACATGAAACGCGACCTTTCGGGTCTTACGAGAGTTTCGGGAGGGGCGCCACACGCCGCTGCGCGCGGCGATCGCGCCGCGGCACTTCCGCGCCCGCGCGCCCGCGCGCCTCGCTGCGATGAGCGACGCGGATGCGCCTTTCTCCTCGACGACGAGCGCCGTCGATATCCTCTCGTCCGCGCACGGGCGACGGAGACGCCGCGAGCGCTTGATCAGCAAACGCGACCTGCAGGCGGCGGTGAAGTACGGCAAGAAGGAGGAGGCGCTGCGGGGGAAAGGCTCGGTGCTTCGCTGGAAGTACACGTTCGCGGGGATCGTCTACGTCACGGACGCGACCAGCACCCGGGAGATCACGTCGTGGCCCGAACCGGGTTACGGGTTCGACGTCCCGCTGAAGGCCATCACGCCGCGGATGCGCGACGAACACCGAAAAGCGGTCGCTCGATTGCGCGACAAAAGCGCGTGGACCTCGCACACCGTGGTGGTCGTGGACCAGAGCGGCTCGATGCGCGCCACCGACGTCGACGGCGGCGCCACGCGGTCGGACGCGGTGTGGCTATCCTTAGCGCTCACCTGGGTGCGGGACGAGATCGAAGCCGGGACGCGCACGCACACGGATGCGGTGTCCGTCGTGAGCATGCGCGACGAGAGCGTGATCGTAGTGGACGCGCAGCCGGTGGACTGGGTGCTGTTCAACACGCT
>MDSV01058002.1_pt1 | contig 14711 bp, 11 predicted proteins | sample 810851 | NCBI WGS metagenome assembly MDSV01 (sample SAMN05326640, study PRJNA326480) | marine metagenome | isolation source: seawater | place: Atlantic Ocean: North East | collected 2012 | reverse complement strand
AGCGGTCAAAGGGGGTGGACTCAAGATCCTCTGCGTAAAGCTTCGCAGGTTCGAATCCTGCCCCCGGCACTTCATTTTGTAAAGAATTTCTTGATTTCTCCAACTTTGTTAGGTTTTCAGCCGTTATGTGCCTGTAGTATTGCTTCTACAAGTGGTTCAAAAGTATCCCCATGGAGGTGCGGTGAACATAAATCTGCTGCTTGCATGACTGAATCAAATGCCCCTTTCACAGCAATCGACCAACCTGCTTTTTCGAACATCGACAAATCATTCGGAGCATCTCCTACACACAGCATGTCTTCCAATGACCATCCCATGTGCTTGAAAAGAATCTCAAGACCGTTGCCTTTGGAAAGATGCGGCTCCATCAAGTGTATCGCAAAACCAGTTCTCAATGCAATCAAGTGGGACCAATCGCTTTGAGCAAGGTGATGCCGAATCAATTCAAGATTCTCATCAGGATTGAGGCACCATTCACTTTCTCTCCATTGATTTGATTCAATTCCTTCTGGATCCAGTTCCATAACGGTGGAAAGCCATTCAGCTGCTTGCCTTGCCTCTTCTCCTTTTGCCTGTAACATGGGTTTGTCAAAACTTGGATGCCAAAGAACACCTCCATTCTCACAGCAGATTGGTCCTGTCAATTTCAAGAATCTCCAAAGACCGTAGGTAATTGCTCGAACATTTCCAGTGGCCAAAATAACTGGAATGCCATGCTCTTCCAATCGCTTGAGGGCATCCAATGCTCGAGTATTGAGTTGTTTTTTTGTGTCGGTAAGTGTACCGTCAATATCTACAGCAACAATCTTCGGAGACCAGTTCGCAGGTAGCCACTCCATATCGCGTCCAATTCTCGGTTCATCATCAAATTTCTTGCTCGATTTTTTGGATTCCTTAACTCCGAAAGCGAGAGATTATTTGTGATGGCTGCGAGGCCAAGTTATGTCAAAGAGTGATGAGAACGATGTGTTTCTCTCTCTTGATGACGATGATTCAAAACCAGTAGAAACCAAAGTCGAAAAAACCAAGGAAAAAATCAATTCTCTTCAACAGAAAGATTCTCCTCCAAAAAAGACACCTGAGCCCATGATACTCGATGCAGAAATTTTGGATTCCACAATCATAAAACAAGCTACAGGCATCTTTGATGTTGAATGGCCTTTGGTAGGAATGGATTGCCCAGATTGTGCGAGTAAAGCAACACGTGCATTGAATACGCTGTTTCAAGTGGATGAACCAAAAGTCTCGGCTACCGCAGGAACTGTGAAATTCAACATTGACCTTGAACAGGGCTCGATGTCAGAGGCATCATCTGTCCTCCGTGCATTGGGCCATTCTCCAGATGTTGGCTTCAATCAATTGATTGGTGTTCGAAGTTCTCAGGTTGCCCTTCGGAATGGAGTTGACCAAAGGAAACTAGCGAAGATCTTGAAGTTGCAGCCGGGTATTTTAGATGTCGAAATTACAGATGATGAACGAATTTTACTTCAATTTCCACCAGAGAGTCCAAAGGAATTATTCGACCTGCGAAACACTTCACTCTCGGAAATAATAGGTTCTCCTCCAAAGTTTGTACCTGCTGAATCGAATCGTTTGCGCCCAGATCAGTGGAGACTTATTGGCGGAGGCATTGCTCTTCCATTGTTGCTGCTTGTCATTCTGGGAGAAATCCTTGGTTGGTCTTCAACCGTTTTAGCAATTATCGCGTTACCTGGATTGGTAATCGGTGGTTCTCAGATGTTCAAAGAAGCCTTTGCTAGTGTACGAAACAGACAACTCGGATTTCAAGTTCTTACCAGTTTAGCCGTGATTGGTGCTGCTGTTTTGGGAATGTGGGAGGAGGCATTGATTGTTGCTATATTGGTAGCATTTACCGCTCACCTTGAAGGTGATGCTCTGCTCAAAGCCCGAGAAGCAATGCAAGGTGGGCTTGACCGTTTACCACGTACTGCTCGTCGAGTGGCTGGAAAGAAACCAACCAGTTTGAGTGATTTATCTGTGACGGGATTTACCCTTCAAATGGCAGCTCCTACACCGTTGGTTGGTGTGGGGTCAGGTTCAATTCCTGTTTCACATGAAGAACATGAATCAGTTCCTATTGAATTGATTCGCATCGGAGATTTCATTGAGATTCGAAGCGGTGAACTGATTCCCGCTGATGGTGTAATCACTGATGGCTACGGCTCATTGGACAAGGCACCATTAACGGGTGAGTCTGTTCCGGTAGAAGTAGCAAAAGGCGATGAGATTCAAGCTGGATTAATTTTAGCTCGCGGCCCCGTTGTTGTTCGAGTAACTGCAGTAGGAGACGACACACGTCTCTCCGGTCTGATTGATGCAGTCCACACGTTCCGCGAGGAGCCACCGCGGTTGCAAAGCACAATTGAGTTGTTCACTGCGATATGGGTCCCAATAGTTCTGCTTGGTGCTTTTGTTATCTGGTATGCATTATTCCCTGATAACTGGAAAATTATTCTTCTTATTTGGGTAGTTGCCTGTCCGTGCGCGCTGCTTTTAGCGAATCCTGTACCTCATGCAGCAGCTCTTTCACGATCTGCGCAATTTGGAGCAATCGCCCGGGGCGGAGATGTCATTGAACGCCTGTCAAAGGTCAATCATATTCTCTTGGATAAAACGGGAACCCTCACATCTGGAAGACCACGACTAGGCGATGTTCACATGGCGAAGGGAAGACAACGAAATGCCGCTTTGAAATTAGCCGGAGGACTCGAGTCTCGTTCCTCTCACCCCTATGCCCTCTCGGTCATGGACTATATCCAGCAGCAAAACATAGCCCCTAATTCCGTCTCTTCTATTTCTGATATTGAGGCAGGTGTGAAAGGTAAGGTGGGCGGCAAGGAGGTGATGTTCATTCGTTTTGATCGTGCTGAGAAATTGAAAGTACGTGTGCCTGAAGAATTGGCCGTAGCGTACACTGCCACTGAAAAGAAAGGTCACGGCGCCAGTTTGCTTGTACGAGAAGGAGAAGGTATTGCGTTGTTCACCTTCATACATGACGACACATATGCTGGAAGCAAAGAATTGATTACTTCACTTCGTGAACGCTCAATTAATGTCGAAATTTTATCCGGTGATCATCAGTCCGCTGTATCGGCTTTTGCAAAGAGTGTTGGATTGCCAGATTCTTCCGCTCATGGAGGTTTCTCTCCAGAACAGAAAGTTGAATGGGTTAAAAATCGTTCAAAAACCCATATCACGATGATGGTCGGAGATGGATTCAATGATGCAGCAGCACTTGCAATTGCTGATGTTGGTGTGGCAGTTGGAACGGGTGAAACTGTAAATCTTGAGGCAGCAGATGTTTTGATTCCAAGTGATAATCCTCTCATGTTGGCGGACCTTGTCGATATCTCGCGTCAATCTCAGAGAATATTACTCGGTAATCTTATCATCACAATAGGAATTACCCTTTCTCTTGTCATTGCCGTAATTTTCCAACTTTATGATGAACTCTGGGTTGGTGTTCTCATACATGAGGCGTCAGCAATTTTGGTAATCATCAACGGTGCTCGTCTAGCAGGAGAGGGAATGATGTCTCTGCTTCGTTCAATATGCGTTTCATTATGGTTGGATACCAAAGACGCCTTTAGAGTTCTCAAATTACGATATTTACCTCAGTAATTTTATTTCAAATTTGACTCGGTATCTTCAAACCTAAGTAGCAACTCTCTCGCAACGGTGAGGCGATGGTACGAGTTCGGGCAGACCCAATCACCTCCGCTTTAGCGCATCCAACCCGACGTTCGTTGTACATCGCACTGGCACAACACGATGAGATGAGTACTGTTCAACTTCAAAAGGAAGTATCTGTTGAACGGTACAATCTTTATCATCATCTCAAGAAGTTAGCTGCCCTCAACTTGGTAGAAAATCATCGGGATGCAGGTAGAGCAAGGTGGTGGAGGAAAACAGCCCATGTTGAACTACCGGAGCTTCTGTCTGCAGATACGGCACCGTCTCAGAAATCATCTACTCAAGTCCAAGTCGGAGACTTGGACGCCTTGCCATCTACTCTCTCTGAAGCAGTGCTCAGCGGTGGGGAAATTCACATCATTCAACTTGAGGGCTCTCGAGACCAGGTTGGAGCAAAGCAGATGTTGGAAATTTTAGCAAAAGATCACGGAATCGAATTAAATTTGCCATGGAATTTCATCCCTGTGAATATTGCATTGATTGCAAAGAAAAAATAATTTCTAAATGTTGAAGCAAATACATCAAGAAGAACGAATGTGAGGGGTGTACATGAGCGAAGAACTGACTGTTGAATCTCGCATCTCTCCTCCGGCACTTTCCTGCCCAAAGTGTAGTGGGTTATTGCCGAACGAGTTGGGAGAAATTAACTGCACTCTTTGTGATGCCCGTGTTCGTGTTGACCATCCGGTCACGCGTAAGAAATGGGCTGAAGAAAAAATTGGTTGTCCAGAATGCGGCAAGGTCCTAATCGCTGGAGTGAACAAACGCCCTGCACACCTTCAGTGTGCATCATGCTCAATACATTTCACGCTCACGCCTCATGTGCCTAGGGTTGAAGTGACATGTCCAAGTTGTGATCGAAAACTGCGCATGAAACGACGCCCTGGTGAACGGAATATCGAATGTCCTGCTTGTTCGAAGAGTTTCAAAGTTACCTTTTGAACCAGTGGGCAATTTGGTGAGTCGTATAACCCTCCTAAACAGCCTTGTAGCCCCGTTTTTCTGTCGCGCTCCTTATCTATGATGAGATGTGCATGAACTACTTGATGGGAACGATGGGAATGAGCGCAAGCAAGAATGACGATGCTCTCGACGAGGCTCGTAAGAAGCGGGAAAACACCCAAAAAGTCTCGTTATCAGCTCTCCGTTCTCAGTTTACTTCGACTGAAACTTCGACTATTGACCAAGCGGTCATGACCAGTGCTCGCTTTCGGCAAGAAGAGCGTTTGAGAGCGGATATTCGTCGTGAACGACGACTTCGCCAACAAGCAATTACTGAACGTGTTGTTGCTATGCAGGAAGCATTAGCGCAAGACCTATCAATTCAACATGAACTCACACTCGATTCACTGGAAAAAGAGATGCGTGAAGGAATGGAACGTGATTTGAGTACATTGGAGCGTGATTCTCTAGCACGTGAGGAATCCCGTATTCGCGGTGAACTTGAATTAAGACTCAACCGACAACTCGAAGCTCTTCAAGACAAACTCGATGTTGAACAAGACCGTCGATTAGAAGAGCATAAAGCACAACTTAAAGCACAAATCGAGACTCAACTTCAAGATGAACACCGTCAACGTTTGGAGATTCAGAAAGAACGACTGGCAATAGAATACAACCAAGAATTGCAGCGTCGTGTTCGCGAGATTGAGGCGAATCTCGAATCTGAGATGGAAGAACGATTCAAAGAAATGGAGGTGAATGAAATTTCTCGCCTTGAGGAAGGACATGCGGCTCGCCTCGCTGAACGAGAAGAACAACTTCGGCGTGGAATTCGTACACGACTTGAACAACAACTGCGTTCAAGGCTAAAGCAACGTGAAGCCCGATTAAAGGCAGAATATGAGCGACGTAGCCTCCGTCTCGAAGAAGATATTGCTGAACAATTGCAGATGGAACTTGAAGGTCGACTGCGCAAAGAGACCGACGAACTTGAGGAAAGAATGCGCGAGGATGTTGAATTAGCAATTGCTCGACGTAGGGATGAATTGCGTGTCGAAATTGAACAACAACTTCAGACTCGACATTCTGAGAAATTGTCTGAACGCAAATCACGTCTTCGAGAGAAGTATGACATCACCTTTTCCAAAGCCATTGATGATATTTCTCGCTCACTGAAGTCTGATGTCGAGTCTGAACTGCAAGTTCGAATGGATGAAGAATTCACCAGTTACCGAAATGCTCGTGAAGCGGAAATCCAAAATCGACTTGCTCGATTCCGCTACGAAAGAGAAGCAGAACTGCGTGAACAACTTGAGCAACAGTACGACTCCAAGAAGACCGATTGGTCTGAACGTCTTGAATTAGAATTCCAATCGAGAGAAGCGTCTGCTCGTAAGGCAATAATGTCAGAGGTAGATGCAGGTTTGAGAAATGAACGTCTCACGTTTGAGACCGATCTCGACATGTTAAAAGAAGAAACATCTCTTGAACTTGAGGTTGAAATGGAGGAGCGCCTTAACGAATTCCGAGTTCGGAAGGAAGAAGAGGTTGCTACCCAACTCGAGCGACAATTGGACAAGCGAGAAGAAATCATGCGAAACAAGGCACTCATTGATGTTCGTAAGAGAGAAACACATATCCGTGCCGAGATTGAAGCGCAGTTGGGACTTAAGCGGGCTGAGATTCGTACACGTTTGCAGAGCCTGAGTGAAAAGATGGATGCATTCAAAGAGATGGCTGAGGACAAGATGCGAGATGCAATCACCAACCAAATTGAGGGCGAAATCAACACCGCTGAATCGGATTTGAGAACGAGAGAAGCCGAATTCCGAGATCTCCAATCGACTGACAGTCGAGCCGAGAAGCGGCAAATGTGGATGCAATCAATTTCAGGTCAGGGCAGCACTCAAGTGTCCAATCAAACCAATCCAACATCTCTTGGTGCTCGTCCTGATGCATTAGGGGCAACAGGTGGAAGGCCATTGCGTGGAATAATGGACGGACAATTGCAGGCTCCACAACCGCAAATGGGTCTAGGGGGAATGAGAACTCCAATGACAAGCTCCAAGCCTTTGTCTCCTCTTCCGGGTTCCCCACTTGCTAAACCGGTCAAAGCACCAATTGGAGGTTCGATTGCAACGAATCTGCCTCAACCTGTTCAGAAATTGGTTCGTAAACCGCTTCAACCGATTTCATCCCCAGAAGCCGAAACTCAAATGGAACAAGTTCCAGAACCCGTCACGGTTCCAGAGCCGGTTTCTGAACCTATGCTAGAAGAAACCGTACCAGAGGAAACTGGTTCAGAACAGAGAACATCGACCTTGACTCCAATCACAGCGGTTCTTGAGACATTGGAAATCCCCGAACCGGTGAAAACCGCGCTTATGACACCCAAACCAGCACAACTCGTCCCAAAGAAAACTCGTGGCCCTCCTCCGCAATCAAAGCCAGGTCAAGTCCCAAGTACGAACAAGACTTCTACCCTGACACCAGTACAGAAAATGCCTGCATTGAAACTCACATCCACTTCGTCATCCGACGATGAAGAAGAAGAAACCTCTCAGGATGATTAATTCTTGACTGATGCTGCGAAGGGTTCGCTTCATATTGATTGGGGTTATCGGGTTGTTATGAAGAGACTACTCGTCTTCGTCATTACAGTTTTGCTTCTACCGTTGGGTGCTTTCACTCCCCATGTAGCGGCGAACAGTACTTCACTTGTTGATGCTGGGTTTACTCAACAATCGGAAACCAATTTCGTGTATTGGAAAGAAATGTTTGATGGTTCAATTCTTACCGTCGATGAGGCAGGAAATCTAAGCGTGAACAGTTTTTCAGGCGGGGTTCTCGTTCCTCAATGGTCTCTTGATTTGAATCTGACCACAAATGCAGCACGTCTTGACGCCGCTCAACAATTGACTGTGGTTTGTCATGATTCAGGTGTATCTATTGTTCACATGGACCTTCAAATTGTCAATTGGAATATGAGCACCCCCGAATCGGTGAGTGACGCAGATTGGGATGATGAAGGCGACCTTTGGCTGGCGTATTTTGCCGGACGCCGTAGGGCTGAAGAGTACAATTCTGAAGGTGCCACAGGATATACTACCGCGAATATACAGTCAGGATTCAACGCTTTCGAAGTCCTTTCTGATGGGCGAATTGCTATCGGTGCATACGACAAGAAGGTATACATTTTCTCAAACCAAGGGGGGACGAGTCTTACGACATTAACCGAGTCTACATCGATAGTGAATTCGCTTCTTGAAGACCATAATGGCGACTTACTTGTGGGAACATCGAACGGAAAACTGTTCCGTTACAATACCTCTACTTGGACCCATGAAACTCTAACCTTGAGTCACGGGTATTCAGTCGTTTCTTTGGAAGAATTCGATAACATGACTTATCATGCAGGCACTCAGAACGGTGAGTTGAGCCTAGTTGACGTCTCTTCCTTTACTGAACAGAATTCGTATTCTTCATCCGGCAGAGTTGTTGGCTCTTTCCAAGCTTTTACCGGCGAAGTCTACATCGTAACATCGTTTACCTCATTTTCAAAGATTCGACTTTATGATTTGGACTCTGATGGTGACGGATATACCGACCAACTCGACGCCTTCCCACTCGAGTCATCGCAATGGGCAGATACTGATGGCGATGGATACGGAGATAATTCAGGTGGCTACCTTCCTGATGCGTTCCCGAACGAGCCGACGCAATGGAGCGATAATGACGGTGACGGATATGGAGATAATTCCGGTGGAGTGAATGGAGACATGTTCCCTAGCAACAGCGAGCAGTGGCAGGACTCGGATAACGATGGTTACGGTGATAATTCGAACGGTTTGGATGGCGATGCCTTCATCGACGAACCCTCGCAGTGGTCTGATGCGGATCAAGATGGATATGGTGACAATCCAAACGGAATCACTCCAGATGCTTGTACGAATTTTAATGGATTCTCCAATCAGGATCGATTTGGTTGCCTTGATTCGGATTTAGACGGGTGGTCGAACCCTACTGAAAATTGGACGGTTGCTGATGGTGCAGATGCACTGCCTTCAATTGGTTCTCAATGGCGTGATGGAGATGGAGACGGCTACGGAGATAATATTTCTGGAGATTTTGCTGATGACTGCAATTGGAAAGCCGGGAATTCAACAAAAGCGTGGATTGTAAACACCTCTGCGGCGATTGGTTTTATCGAGGTGCCTTCGTACGGTTGTGAGGATTTGGATGGAGATGGTTGGGTAGATGTCACTGAATCCCAAGGCATGGAACTTGACCCGAATGAACATTTTGATGGTGACAAAGACGGTGTAGGGTCGAACTCCGACTACGACGACACACGTCCATTAGTTCAAACCGAAGAGGACCATTGTTTACTCAATTTTGATGATGAGTCTTCGGCTTGTCAAGGTTGGAGGAGTAAAGATTACCAATCCTACCTTTCTCGAGATAAAGTAGAAGGAGAATACGATCTAAGTTACAGTGCCTGGAATGCAAGTAAAAATGCAGGTCTTCTTGAATCTGATTCTGTCGATTCCAGTATTGTAAAGCAGGTTGTCGTTGTTGGTGGTGGCGCTTTCCTTGGACTTACCGCAGTAATCTTAGTCATCAGTTTCATCATGAAGCGACGTAAGACCAACTCGTTGGTGAAAATGTACGGTGTTCCTTTTGTACCAACTGAAAACAAATCTGCTGAAACAGAAGCCCTTGCAGGTACTGCAGGCTTATCAGCTCAAGGCGGTATCGTTTCAGATTCTGCATGGGACGATGATGTGGCTCAACTTGATTTTACCGTTGCTGACGATGAATTTGATGATTCGGAAAGCGGTTTGGATTCGGTCGACTCGTCTTCTCTTTACTCAGATGACGACAGTCTTGAGGCAATCGCAGGAATCTCGTCTGATACAGATGTCCCTGATGCAGAACCGGCAAATGATGCCGTAGTTGATGCGCCTCAAGTCCAAGAATCGCAAGGTCCGCCAGTCCCGGCCAGCGGGCTCCCAGAAGGATGGACGATGGATCAATGGAAATGGTACGGTCAAGAATGGCTTGACAAGAACCAATGATGTATAGATTCCTCAATATAATATTAGGATTAAACTCCTTTAAGCCTGTAATGTGGGCAGTTTGAACATGTCCAAAGTAATCTCAAATGAACCTTGGTCGCCTCAGACGCGACTCTATAATCGCAAAAAATCAGATATTGAACGTCTTCTTCAAGATGTAGAAGTTCAAATGAACATTCAATATTTACGTTACGTTGAAAGAAAAGAGAACGGTCAACGAAAGGACATGATGAGGGCATTACTGAAGTATACGAGAGCCAAAGCTGTACACGATACAGTTCGATGGGTAGCAGTTGAACGAGGGGCGCCTCATCCCCTCAAGGGTGAACTTGTCTCTGTATCAACGCCAAACAATCGGCAGTGAATCCCTTAAGTCCTTCAATTCTTCACCAGTGTATACCGGTTTTCCATCCTTCTTGAGTGTATTCATTATCAACCAAAGAACGCCGTTCCATGCCTTTGCTCTTGCAAAAATTTCAATGTATCCACAAGCAGCCGCTTCCAGCAATTTACCTTCATCGGTATTTTCACTAAACAAAGCCCGTACCAAGTTCTTGGCATCAAATTCGAATCCATTCGGACGCCATTCCATCATGACAATCAAACCTTGAATGGTGCGAGGTTAAGTCGGTCAACCAAATGCTCTATATCGACATCTGCAATTGCTTTCATCCGCTCTCGCAGCGTTTCAATATCTCCGTTCATCGTCTTCAACTTGTGTGCACGAACCAAATCCGTCAGCAGTTCATTGACACTTTTGTGTCCGCTCATTGTTCGCATTGTGTTGAGTTGACGTCGTACTTCGTAACTCACACTGACCGAGGTCATCCCTTCACCTGTCATGGCTATCCCGAACCTCCTCTGTTCTATAGCATACTTAACCTGCGCGAAAGGATATGGCAAGAAAACCTCGTTTTGTCGAGGTATGTCTCAGTTTCGAGACACCTTTTCACCGGTTTTTCCGTTCAAGGAGAAGTCGAGGGTCTTCGTTCACTCCAAATTCTCGCCTCATCTCCGTTACTCGTTGATGAAATTCTTTGGAAAGAGTCCAATACTCCAGAGAACCTGCTCCAGCACCGGAATTTGTTGGTTTATTCAACAACACCGTTGGAGCGCCACTCCAAGGGGCTTCAGCGACTTTGACCAGTCTTCGAATTGTTGTTTTGAATAATTTATTCGGCATTTTACGGTTTACTTCATCGCATACATGCCGACTAAGTTTCGAGCGAGCATCAACCATAGTCATTGCAATACCGAAAATTTTCAGATTACGATTAATTCTTCGTTGAATCATTTTTATGGAATTCATCAACATGCTAAATCCTTCAAGCGCATAGTACTCTGCTTGTACAGGCACCATAACCCAATTTGCAGCACACATCGCATTGATTGAAAGCAATCCTAGCGATGGTGGGGTGTCAATGATGATGTAATCAAACTGGTCGATAATGGGTTGAAGAGCTTCACGCAGACGAGTTTCTCGACCGATTTTATGACTCAGTTCGATTTCGGCGCCAGAGAGATGGATGTCGCTTGGTAACAGCCACAAGTGCCCTACAGAGAGGTTTTCTGGTGGTTTTTTGTTGTTGTTTCGAAGACTCCAGGCATCACGCATTGACTGCGTTAACTCATCAGGTCCAATGAGGTATTCTTCCATAAGTGGCAAATCTTCGCCTGAATCATTGGTAAGTAAATCGTAGGCTGTCTTTTTGATTTTCTTTTTTTCAACACCGAACGATGTAGCACAGTTTCCTTGTGGATCTAAATCGATAAGCAGAACTTTTGCTTTTGGTAAACCTTGACGCGAGGAGCCTTTTGCTAGGGCTGCAGCCAAGTTCACGGCGGTGGTTGTTTTTGCACAACCTCCTTTCTGATTGGCGACAGCAACGACCATTTTGTAAGGATTCATCTTGACTGCCACCTCCGACAAATATGGGAAAAAGGTCTTCCTCTTTCAATGCAGACCCTAGAGTTTACAGTTTCAAGCAGGTTGAATAACCGGAACAGGAACTTCGGAGAGGATTTTTCGGACAATGTGCATCCCAGTTATACCTCGAATCTTAGCTTCAGGTTTCATGTTGATTCTGTGAGAAATTATCTGTAAGGCGATGTCTTTGATATCATCTGGAATTACGTAATTTCGACCAGCGATTGCAGCAGCTGCTCGCCCGGTCTTGAACAGGGACTGCGAAGCACGAGGCGAAGCACCGTTCGTGACACGATGATCTTCACGTGTTCTTTGTACAATCTCAACAATGTATGACAGAATAGCAGGATCTACATGCACCGTCTCAAGAGCTTTTTGCATTGCTACCAGTTTCTTGGGAGTTGTAATCTGTTCAACATCGTGATTGTCTTTTCCACGTAGTTTTCTACGTGCAAGGATTGCTTTTTCTTGTGGCCGGTCTGGATAGCCCATGCTCATTTTCATCAAGAAACGGTCCATTTGAGCTTCTGGAAGCGGGTAAGTTCCTTCTTGTTCAATTGGGTTTTGAGTTGCCAATACAACGAAAGGAGCAGGAAGTTTATGTGTAATACCTTCGATAGTAACTTGCTTTTCTTCCATTGCTTCAAGGAGTGCTGCTTGAGTCTTCGGAGGTGCTCTGTTGATTTCGTCAGCGAGTAAAATGTTTGAGAATAGAGGACCTGCACGTAGTTTGAATTCACCAGACTTCTGGTCGTACATGTAGGTACCCATGATATCGGAAGGAAGCAGGTCAGGAGTAAACTGGACACGCTTGAATTTACATCCAAGGGCACGAGCGAAGGTGTTTGCCAGTAATGTTTTTGCCAAACCAGGAAAATCTTCAAGCAGCATGTTTCCGTTTGATAGAATTCCCACAGTAACACGGCGAAGGTTTTGTGGTTTTCCGATAATGACTTTCCCAACTTCATTCATGAGGCTGTTCGAAATTGCAGAAACAGTACCAATTAGGTCCTGCGCAGCGGGGTTTTGACCCATAGCGGGCGCTCCAGTCATACCAGATTCCATACTTGATGCCTCCGTGATAGTTAAACAACCACAACTATCCATATATGAATGTGAGGTGTGAATATGTCAAACATATTTCGTGGAATTACGGATAGACAACATTCGCTTAAGGATTCCATCCCCAAGCATAGCCATGATTCTGTAAAATTTCACGGTGTATTTTTACAATTTCTGCGAAAGCGTCTTTTTCAGAATCATTCAGTTTCGCATTTTTCATCTGTGCAGCCTGTTTTTCCGGTATATCGGCATAAAACTCGTCATCTTCAGAGATATTGCTCCTCGTAAATCGTATGTTCATTCCAATAGAGACTTTGTCTCCTTGATGGGCTGTAAGTTGACCCTCTTTTCCAATCGAGAGAATTTTTCCGAGCGTTTTTCCGCTTCCATCATTCCTTAGCAGTTCTTGTCCAACGCGAATTTGACCTTTGAGGACATGGACAGGGAATGCGGCAGGTTTGTCTTTGAAATGACTCATGCCATTATACAGGATATGTCGAATTTGCCCGGGCTTGAAAATTTGTTCCGACCCTGAGAGTTTTGCTTGAATTTCGTCGAGAACCTCATCAATTTGTTCAGTAATTTGGTAAATAAGATCCGATTGCAGGTAATGGAAATCAGCAGAGTCTTTGTTGTCTAAAATTTGCTCTAATTGGCCTTGAACTTGGTCGTTACCCTCTACTGAGAGGCCGATAAGGAATCGATGTTCGGGTTTATCCGTTGCTTGAATACGTCGCAAATCGGATTTTTTTATTGGGCCAACCTCGGCAGAACTGATAGGTATTTTTCTGTTTGCAAGTTCATACAAAATCGCCTCTAGACCTCCTATAGTCCGGGCTTTAACGACTGCGCCTTTTCGCAAAGCTTCTGCATATTGGCACTGCTCTGAGAATCCATTTTTTGTGCCAGCATTCTTGTTCGTATGTATGCCTGAGAAATCTTTACTGGTAAACACCTCATTGCAAACACTGCACATAACTGGATGAGATTCACGAAGTTTCTTGTTCTCATCGTTCATGTCACTGCGGATTTTATTGTAGTCATCGTCTGGTTTCGGGAAGAAAATTCTGCTTCCAATCAAAACGTCTTCCATGTTCGGAATTACCAATTTTAAACCAGCGGCGGAATCTGCTTTATCCATTGATTCCCAACGATCTCCGGCATCTCGCATTTCTGACAAACCTCTGGGTTTCCGAATTGCTCGTATTCGAGGGCGAATGCTTTCATCAGCAATATTTCCAACAGGCCCCTCGTTTGTATTGTACGCAACGTCATCTCCAGTTTTGATTGAACCTTTTGTCAAGATAATGTCGATTGTTTTCCCGAGGCCCACTTCTTCTCGCGATTCTAGAACATATCCTTCAGCAATTTCATTGGGCTTAATGGTGATACTTTCCCTTTTTTCTTCAGAGAGGCGCTCTGCCATGAGTAAAATCGTGAACAACAGGTCTTGCATCCCCTCGCCTTTGAGTGCACTCATTGGTACAAAGAGGCGGTCGTCATCAGAGTTGAAACTGGATAAACCATCCCAAAACTTGACGAGGTTTTTTCCGGATTCTTTCGCAAATTGCCCTACCAAGTTGTTGAAATACTGTTCAGCATATTGATTTGCATCTTTTGATTGTTCAGTCCAAGAAGTGTAACTTGAACGGTCTTGTTTTGATTCCCACTGATGAATTTTATCGATTTTGTTTCCAACGACAATGTAGGGGACGCCACCTCTCGTCTTTGAGAAGTCGACTTCATTGTTGTCATCAACCACAAAATTTTCAAGAATGCGAATTGCTTCAATTGTTTGTGGCTTTAAGCCATCTTGAATGTCAACAACAAGTATTGCTAGGTCAGCAATTCCGCCTCCACGCTTGCGAATAGACCCAAAAGATTCGTGCCCGGGAGTGTCAATGAAAATTAGTCCGGGACTGTCGAATTTGAAAGCATCACTTTTGAACGGCATTTTGGCAATCGAATCTGTGAGTATATTGAGCGGT
>MDSV01046485.1_pt1 | contig 14714 bp, 11 predicted proteins | sample 810851 | NCBI WGS metagenome assembly MDSV01 (sample SAMN05326640, study PRJNA326480) | marine metagenome | isolation source: seawater | place: Atlantic Ocean: North East | collected 2012 | reverse complement strand
GAGAGGTTTTTGTTAAAGGTGCTGCTAAAAAAAATATTGATGAAGATAAAGCAAATGAAATATTTGACCTCATAGATAAGTTTTCAGGGTATGGGTTTAATAAATCTCATTCAGTTGCTTATGCTTTCATTTCATATCAAACGGCTTTCTTAAAAACTTATTATACATCTGAGTTTCTATCAGCAGCACTTTCATCTGATATGGATAATACTGATAAAGTAATTTCATTAATTGAAGCTTCCAACGAAATGAATATTAATATAATGCAACCAGATATTAATACCTCTGACTTTAACTTTCTTTCCACTAATACAGAGACCATTTTATTTGGCTTAGGGGCCATTAAAGGTGTTGGGTATAATGCTGTTAAACATATTATTTCAGAACGAGATGAGAATGGTTTATACAAGAATCTTTTTGATTTTTGTGAGCGAATTTCAATGCATATCGTAAATATTGGGACATTAGATGCATTAATTTACTCCGGGGCATTTGATTCATTTAAGGAAAGTAGATTATCAATGAAAATAGCTCTTGAAAAAGCTATGCTGTATGGCCAACAAAAGCAAAATTCTAGATCGACCGGACAGCAAGAATTATTTGAGAATAAATCAGAATCTTTTTCTTCTAAATCAGAAGATAACTCTTATGTTTATTATGTGCAAAATTCTATAGAAAATCGCCTCAAAACTTTATATTTAGAGAAGAAAGTGATTGGCTTTTATCTTACAGGGCATCCAATCAAAGAATATACAAAAGAAATTGATGCAATGTCTATCAAAAATATAGATTCATATTTTCAGAAACTTTATTCTGGAGAATCTACGACCGAGTACTCAGAGTTAGCTACTGTTAGTGGAGTCATCACGTCTATTAGGTCTCAAAGAATGGGTGCAGATAGATTTATTAATATCATCACTATAGATGATTCAACTCATAGATTAGAGATTATTGTCTATCCAGATATTTATGAAAAATATCAAAGCCTCATCAAAGAAAATGAAATCCTTTTCTTTTCAGGAACAATTTCTTTGGATGATTATAATGGTGAATTGAGCATGAAAGCTTCTAAAATAATTGATATGGATTCTGCCAGACAACAATACTCAAAAGAAATTGAGCTTTTTATTTCCCCTGAACATATAAACGATATCACTTTAGAAAAAATTATTCATCTCCTGGAGCCTCACAAAAATGGTAAGTGTCCATTGACTATAAAATGTTTAAGTGAAAAACATATAGTGCCTCTGAACCTCGCTAATGAATGGATGATTAGTCCAAGCTCATTATTAATCAATAGTTTGTCTGATCTTCTAGGTAAAGAGAATATAAACGTAAAATATCAATAGTTATTTTGTATTAATTGTTTATAATTATCTGAACGATGAAGGAATTTAATCCAAATTATTTAGATTTTGAGCAACCACTGCTAGAAATTGAAGGAAAAATTAAGCAGCTCAACAATGATCCTGAGAAAACTGCCAAAAGTGATGCCGCAATCATTAAGTTGGATAAACAATATCAAGAATTAACAAAGAAAATATTTGGTAATTTGTCAGATTGGCAAATATCACAATTAGCACGACACCCACTAAGACCATACACACTAGACTATATTCCAGATATATTTTCATCTTTTAATGAATTACATGGAGACAGGATGTTTGGCGACGATCCAGCTATTATTTCTGGTATTGCTAAAATTGATGATTATGACTTTATGTTTATAGGCCATCAAAAAGGTCGCGATGCTAAAGAAAAAGTAAAGAGGAATTTTGGAATGCCTAAGCCAGAAGGATACAGAAAGGCATTACGTATGATGAAATTAGCTGAAAAATTTAAGCTACCTATTATCACTTTTATAGATACTCCTGGGGCTTATCCTGGTATTGATGCTGAATCAAGAAATCAAAGTCAAGCCATCGCTGAAAATTTATTTTTTATGTCAAATCTAAGAGTCCCTATCATATCGATAATAATTGGGGAGGGTGGTTCTGGAGGCGCGCTTGCTATAGGAGTATGTGATAAACTTGGAATGCTCGAGAATAGCATCTACTCTGTAATAAGCCCAGAAGGGTGTGCGTCTATTTTGTGGAAGGATGCAAAAAAAGCTGAGCAAGCTGCCGATGCTCTATGTATAACTGCTCCAAAACTTTTAGATTTTAATTTAATTGACGTTATCGTTCCTGAACCTTTGGGTGGAGCGCATAGAGATCATTCTGCGATGAGCTCATCACTTAAAATGAATCTTATATCGTTATTAGAAGAGCTCTCAAATATCAATATTGAAAAACTATTACAAAAACGTAAAGAAAAAATTGGATCATATGGTAAATTTGAAACCACATAATCTTTTAGATATTTGTAATAAACCTCTCAAAGATCTTTCAACTAATAAATTTTTAATCGCATATAGTGGTGGACTAGATTCTTCGGTTCTACTCGATTGTTTTTATGAGTTAAGTGTTAATAGTTCTATCCAAATAAGAAGCATACATGTGAATCATGGCTTATCTGATAAATCTGATCTTCATCAAGGGCATTGTGAATTAATTTCTAAGAAATATGGGATTGATCATATATCTGAAAAGATACAAATTAAATCTAAATCCAACATTGAGGAAAATTGTAGGAATGAAAGATATAAAAAGATTTCAAAATATTGCAAAGAAGATGAATTAATAGTTACGGCTCATCATGAGGAAGATCAGGTTGAAACATTTTTTTTAAGACTTATACGAGGATCTGGCGTAAGAGGTTTATCATGTATGAAAAGCCTCACCATATCAAATGGTAAAAAGTTATTTAGACCTTTCTTACATGTTAGTAAAAAGGAGATTATGGATTATCAAGCTAATAATGATATTAAATATATTGAAGACGAAACTAATTATGAAAATATATATGATAGAAATTACATTAGAAATGAAGTCTTGCCTTCACTTAAGTCACGCTGGCCTTCTCTGAATAAAAATATATTAAATAATATTTTGGTACAAAATATACAGTCAAACTTTACAAAAGATAATATTGAGCTTATGTTGCCAGTCTTTTATGGTGCTGATGAAAATGAATTATCTATTAGTAAGTTAAATCAAGAAGAGTTGCATACTATAATTATCATCTTGCATGAATGGGTTTATTTACGAACTAAAATTATGTTGAATTTAAAACAAATTAAAGAGATTATCAAGATTCTTAATACAAGTAATGACTCCAATCCTTTATTTAAATTTTCCACTATTGAAATAAAAAAGAGAAGGGATATTTTGTCACTTTATGACTCTATACGTCTCTAATTTTTTATTATATTAACAATATAATAAAAGTAATTTATATATTTTACTTAAGATATCGTTTATACTCCTCATAAGTAATAATGACAAGATATGTATTTATCACTGGTGGAGTAGTATCTTCCCTTGGAAAGGGAATAGCAGCCGCCTCCCTAGCTTCCCTGTTCAAACTAAGAGGCCTCAAAGTCTCCCTGCAAAAATTAGATCCATATATAAATTTGGACCCTGGAACTATGAGTCCTATACAGCATGGAGAAGTGTTTGTTACTGAGGATGGAGCAGAAACAGACCTGGATTTAGGTCATTATGAAAGATTTGTGGGCATTAAAATGACTCAAGATAGTAACGTAACCGCTGGGCGTGTCTATTCAAACGTTATTAATAAAGAAAGAAAAGGTGAGTACTTGGGTAGCACGGTACAAGTAATTCCGCATATCACAGACGAGATAAAAAAATTAATTGTAAAAGGTGCCAAAAAATCTGATATTGCTTTTGTAGAAGTTGGCGGGACTGTTGGGGATATTGAATCTTTGCCATTCTTAGAGTCAATAAGACAGTTTAGTCTAGATCTAGGGAAGTCTAATGCTATTTTTGTTCATCTTACTCTCTTGCCTTATATTGATGTGACTAATGAAGTAAAAACAAAACCAACACAACATTCTGTTAAAGAGCTTCGTTCCATAGGAATACAGCCTGACATTCTTCTTTGTCGAGGTAGGAATCCTATAAATCAGGCGATGAAAAACAAGCTAGCATTATTCACTAATGTATCAAATGACTCTGTTTTTTCTGCGGTCGATGCTAAATCAATCTATGATATTCCTATACTTTTTAAAGAACAAAAAATAGATGATTGTATTATTAAAAACTTGGGCATTAAAAGTAAAAAGCTTAATTTGAAACCATGGAATGATTATAGGAATAAAGTGTTAAAATGCAAAAAAACGGTTAAAGTTGCAATGATTGGAAAATATGTTGATCTAGTTGATTCATATAAATCTTTAAATGAAGCGCTTTATCATGCCGGTGTATTAAATAGTAGAATCGTAGAAATTACATATCTAGATTCAGAAAAAATTACTTTAAAAAATATTAAACATTTATCATCGATGAATGCGATATTAGTTCCCGGAGGTTTTGGCAATAGAGGGATTGAAGGAAAAATATTGGCTGCTAAATTTGCTAGAGAACATAATATTCCATATCTTGGAATATGTCTTGGTATGCAGATATCTGTAATTGAGTATGCCAGAAATGTACTAAAATTAAAAAATGCTAATAGTACTGAATTTAATATTAAGACTAATAATCCAGTTGTTGCTTTAGTTGAGGAGTGGAAAGATAGGTCGGGTAATAAAATAATTGCTGATAAAAATAACTTGGGAGGAACAATGAGACTAGGCTCCCAAGAGTGTTTGATTAAGAAAGACTCTTTAGTCTATAAGATGTATAAAAAACTAAATATTACTGAAAGACATAGACATAGGTATGAGGTTAATGGTAATTTAGTGAGTCATTTTAATAGAAGTAATCTTGTATTTAGTGGTAAATCTAAAAAAGGAAATTTAATGGAAATAATTGAGCTTAAGAATCATCCATGGTATGTGGGTTGCCAATTCCATCCTGAGTTTACTTCCTCGCCAATTGAAGGTCATCCATTATTCAATGGTTTCATTAATGCAGCATCAAAAAGGAAAGCATAGAAATGTCTATTAGAATAGGAAAGTCCAAAAACTTAACTTTAATATCTGGTCCTTGCGCTATTGAGTCTGAAAAAATCTCGATGTCTATAGCTGAGACTATATGCGAATTAACCAAGGATCTTGAAATATCCTATGTTTTCAAGGCTTCTTTTGATAAAGCTAACAGATCATCTTTGAGTTCAGAACGAGGCATTGGGTTAGACAAGGGTCTCAAAGTTCTTGAAAAGATCAAGAACACCTTCAAAATTCCAGTATTAACTGATGTGCATGAGGACACTCCAATTGATGAAGTTGCGGATGTTGTGGATATATTACAGACACCAGCTTTTTTATGTAGACAGACAAACTTCATTCTAAAAGTGGCTTCAGCAATGAAACCGGTTAATATAAAAAAGGGTCAGTTTTTGTCACCAAGAGAGATGATAAACGTAGTTAAAAAGGCCAAATCCACAGGTAACACAGAAATATATGTTTGCGAGAGAGGTGTCTCGTTTGGTTACAATAACCTAATTTCAGACATGAGGTCATTAGTTGTACTGAGAGAAACAGAATGTCCTGTAATCTTTGATGCATCACACTCTGTTCAGCAACCCGGCGCATTACCTGATCAGTCAGGCGGTGAGAGTCAATATATACCTGTTCTAGCCAAGGCAGCAGTTGCGGTAGGCGTCGATGCAGTATTTATCGAAACACACCCCAACCCTAACAAGGCGGTTAGTGATGGAAAGAATTCACTAAATATCAGAGACTTACCTTCACTATTGAAAAATATAATTGCAATAAATAAAATAATAAAAGAAGAAGTGAGGTAGATAGTTGAGTAAGATTAAAAAATTAACAGCACGGCAGATATTAGATTCTCGTGGAAATCCTACTATAGAAGTAGATATGGTTTTTGAGTGTGGTTCAACTGGGCGAGGTATAGTGCCTTCTGGCGCGTCTACCGGTAGACTCGAGGCTTTAGAACTTCGCGATCAGAATAAATCCATCTATCTTGGACAGTCTGTTTATAAGTCCATTGAATTAATAAATAAAGAAATATTTAAAAATATTGATAATAATCAAAACTATACACAGGAATCGCTGGATAGTTTGTTGATTGAATTAGATGGGACTGACAATAAATCTCGATTGGGTGCTAATTCAATATTAGGAGTATCATTAGCGTTTGCTCATGCTAAGTCAAAATCACAAAATATACCTCTATATAAAACATTCTCGGATAGTTCGCTATCATTGCCAGTACCTATGATGAATATAATTAATGGCGGGGCTCATGCTAATAATAACCTTGATTTTCAGGAGTTCATGATACTGCCAATGGGGTTTAATTCGTTTTCTGAATGTTTAAGAGCAGGCGTAGAAATTTTCCATAGCTTAAAATCTTATTTAAATAAGCTATCATTAAGTACTGCAGTAGGGGATGAAGGTGGTTTTGCCCCGAATATCAGAACAAATGATGAAGCTATAGAAATTATTATTAATTCTATTGAAGATGCAGGCTACGCACCAGGCAAAGAAGTTTATTTGGGGCTAGATGTAGCTAGCTCAGAATTCTTTAATGATGGTAAATATATGCTTTCAAATAACCTAAATTATGATAATAACGACTTTTGTGGGTATTTAGCTGAACTTAGCAGTAAATACCCGATAATTAGCATTGAAGATGGAATGTCTGAGGATGACTGGGATGGTTGGAGTATGCTAACAAAGGAGTTAGGTAATCAATTACAACTGGTTGGCGATGATGTTTTTGTTACAAATCCAAAAATCCTTAAACAAGGTATAAAAGAAAATATTGGGAATGCAATCTTAATTAAATTTAATCAAATTGGGACAATAACTGAAACCTTAGATACTATTAATATTGCTAAAAAAAATAATTATAATTTTATTATTTCTCATCGATCCGGAGAAACTGAAGATGTAACAATTGCAGACTTAAGTGTTGGGACAGCGTCAGGACAAATTAAAACAGGATCATTGTCTAGATCGGATAGAACAGCGAAATATAATCAACTCTTAAGGATAGAAGAAGAGGTCGGCACAAAATTATTTAATAAACATAACGTATTTGAAAGGTGGATAAAATGAAAATCTATCATATAATGAGTCTATTGATTTTTTTGAGTTTACAATATTCACTTCTGCTCAGTAATAATAGCATCTTTAACTATTATGGTCTAAAGAACACCTTAGATTCATATAATGACGAGACAAACTCATTGGTTGAAAAAAATAAAAGTCTTCAATTAGACATATCTAAATTTACTAAAAGCAAAAACCACCTTGAGGTTTATGCTAGGGAGAATTTTGGATATATCAAAAAAAATGAAATTTTCTATCAAATAGTAAAAGATGAAAAATAGAATATGCGATGTAATTATACTTGCTGCTGGAAAAAGTACTAGGTATGCAAATACTAAAGCTAAGCAGTATGTAAAAATAAACGGCAATAGTCTAATAGATATTGCAATCAGCAATTTAGCTATAATTAAACCAATAAATAATATTTACGTTGTCCTTAATAAAGATAGTAATTACAAATCCTCAACTAACTTCTCGAATATAAAATATGTCAAAGGCGGATCGAGTAGAACTAGATCAGTATTCAATGCTTTAAAATTTATACATGATAAAGAAGAGATCCCAGATAATGTTTTAGTTCATGATTCTGCAAGACCTTATTTAGAATCTAAAGATTTGAAAAAACTATTTTCTTACTCAGCATCTCTAGAAACTGGTTATGCTCTGGGTTACCCAGTAACAAATGCTTTAAAAAAAGTTGATAAAAATCTTCTTGTAACTGAAAATCTTAAAAGGGATAATCTTTATATGGCTTTTACCCCACAATTATACAATTTTACTAAACTATATACTTGCTATAATGCTATCATTAGTAAAAAAATTAGCGTCGACGATGAGATTCAGGCTATGTCATTCTTATCATTTAAAGTGAAACTATTATTTTCCTCAATAGGTAATATTAAACTAACATATAAAGATGATCAAAATATATTAACAAAGATGCTTAAGTAATATGAAAATAGGTTTAGGGATAGATACACATCAATTAATTGCAGGTTCACAGCTTAGAATATGTGGAGTATCCATCCCATGTAATTTCAAAATAAAGGCTCACTCTGATGGCGATATTATTTATCATGCTTGTGCAGATGCTATTTATGGTGCGGCTGCACTAGGCGATATAGGTGAGCATTTCCCAGATGATGATCCTAAAAACAAAGATCTGAATAGTGAAAATATTGTCTCACATGCATATCAGTCAATTGTGAAATTAGGTTTGAGTGTAAACAATATAGATATTACAGTACTTTTAGAATCACCTAAAATAAGTCCTTATAAGGAACAAATGATAAAGAATCTCGCAAGGTTATTAAGTATTAAAAATAACTCAGTCAATATAAAAGCTTCAACGTCTGAATCTTTGGGTTTTATTGGAAGAGGAGAAGGAGTCACATGCTATTGTATAGCATCTCTTATTTAATAGTTTATGAAGAATATAGGCCCGTTTATAATAAATATTGATGATCTTAAATTATCAGAAAATGAAAAGATAGTTTTAAAGAATGATTTAGTTGGAGGAATAATACTTTTCGCGCATAATTACTCATCGAAGAAACAGTTAGCGAACTTAATAAATGATATCAAATCGATTAAAGAGAACATATGCATTTCTATAGATCATGAAGGCGGCCGCATACAAAGAATCCTTGGTGATTTTACACATTTGCCAAGCCTTGAATCAATCTCTAAAATTAAAGATAAACTATTAGCAAAAAAAATTGCATATTCTTCAGGTTATATAGGTGCTTATGAGTTATCATATCTCGGTATCAATATTAATTATTCACCCATTGTAGACATCAACCATCATAAAGAAAATAAATTATTAAAAGATCGTACATTTGGTAACGACATTAATACAATAATAGATTTAGCAAGTGAGTATATTAAAGGGACTTTTGATGGTGGATTACTTCCTGTTCTTAAGCACTATCCTGGACATGGCAGAGTAGCATCAGATAGCCACACTACTATTTGTACGTCGAATACTTCTTTTGAAGATTTACATACAACTGATTTAGTTCCGTTTCAGACACTAGCCAATACTTTCAATCAACCCCAAATACCAATAATGACAAGTCATGTACAATATAAAAAAATTGATGATAACATCGTAACATACTCAAAAAGATGGTTACAAGATAAAGCAAAATCTATATTTAATAAGAAAGCTTTTTTTATAAGTGATGATATTGAAATGTATTCAGCTAAATATAATAATGGAATAGAAATATCATGTGAAGAAAGAATAATGATGGCCTTAAATGCAGGGTGTAGACTAATCATAGCAACAACAATGCAAAATGATGCGATTATTAGTGATAAACTTTCATATAAGTATTTCGCCGAAAAATATTTTACTAAAAATATCATAGAGTACTATGAAAATAATCATGATAATATGTTTGATATAGAGTTGCCTGATACAAGTAATAGAACTCTAGAGGCTTATAGATCAAATCTTTTGACTATGAATGAATGGGATAAAAAACTATGAACGCTTTAATTACTAAAATATTTGAGACAGATCTATCAACGCAAATTGCTTTGATCTCATTGATTGCTTTATCTTTACTCTTTGTTAAGAATAAAATTATACTATTCTTTTCTGGTATAACAAGTAAAACTGCGACAGAATTCGATGATATAGTTATAACATCATTACAGAAACCATTAACTTACTTGATAGTATTAACTTCAGTCATTTTAATTATAGAATCACTAAATAATGTTTATTCAATGGTTCCATCATTTCAAACATCAAAAGTTATTTATATACTTATAGTACTTTTGATTTCTTGGACCTTCCTTAGAATTATTGATAGATATTATATTAACAAATCTTTCTTGAGAAACTTAAATGAAAATGATGATCCAGTTTTAATAGAACAAACTTATGAAATTAGTCTACGAATTATAAAAATTATAGTCATAATAATTACAGCTTTAACTTTAATGCAGGAATTGGGCTTAAGTATATCTGGTTTATTAGCTTTTGGTGGAGTGGGAGGCCTAGTTGTTGGTTTAGCTGCTAAGGATCTACTATCGAACTTTTTTGGCGGCCTAATGATATACTTCGATCGTCCTTTTAAGGTTGGTGAATTTATAAAATCACCAGACAGAAATATAGAAGGAATAGTGGAAAGTATAGGATGGAGATTGACAGTTGTACGAACATTTTCAAAAAATGTCTTATATATTCCCAATTCAGCATTTGCAAACATCATAGTAGAAAATGCAACCAGAATGACCAATAGGAGAATAAACGAAGTCATTGGATTGCGGTATGATGATCTTGCCAAGATACCATTAATTGTTGTCGAGATAAGGGATTATTTGTCTAAGCTGCAAGGAATAGATCAATCTAATCCACCCATAGTATATTTTAAAAGTTTTTCAGCATCATCCTGTGATTTTTTTATTTATGCTTTTACGAACACTAAAGACTGGAGAGAGTTTCTTATGATTAAAGAACAAGTTTTATTTAAAGTATCTGATATCATTAATAAACATAAAGCTGCTATTGCATTTCCAACAACAACGATTGAATGGGATAACAAAAATTAAGATCTCATAAATCGTTGTATAATATCCGCTGCTTTAGTACATAAATCATCAAAGTTGTTCGTATCAATTTTTAATTGGATCATACCATTTTTTAAAATTTTTAAATCCATATTTTCTGTTATATTAATTATATGATCAATATCAATTAATTTTTGATTTTTAAATTCAATCTTAATTAAATTATCTATGATTTTTATAAATTTGATATTTTTTTGTTTTATTTCTAATTTTAGATTTGTTAATGACAAAAGATTATTCAGGTGTTCAGGCATAGGCCCATAAATATCAATAAACTCATCTTTTATATGAATTATGTCTTTTTTATTTTCACATGAAGAAATCTTTTTGTAGTATTTTAAACGCATCAAAACATCATTCATATATTCCTCTGGTATTAAACAAGATTGATTGGTGTCGATTTCTATATCATCAATATTGCTTAGATTATCTCCAGTTTTTAAAAACTCTATACTTTTATTTAACATGTCAGTAAACATTGCATAGCCGATTTCATATATTTGGCCACTTTGTTCGGCACCTAGAATTTCACCAGCACCTCTTATTTCAAGATCATGGGTAGATAACTCTAAGCCGCCTCCTAGACTATCAACAGAGTCTATCGCTTCAAGTCTTTTCTCAGCATGTTTAGTTAAACTATTTTTATCTTCAATAATCAAATATGCATATGCCTGCCTATTTGTTCTGCCAACCCTGCCTCGAATCTGATGAAGTTGAGCTAATCCAAATTTATCACTATTGTTGATAATGATAGTATTTACGTTTTGTATATCTAAACCGCTTTCTATAATGCTTGTACAAATTAAAATATCATATTCTCTATTAACAAATTTTTCCATTTCACCTTCAATATGTTTGGGATCTAGTTGACCATGGATTTTTCCTATTTTTATATTAAGCGATAGGTTATTTAGAATATCTATTTCAGCATCCATTGATGATATTTGATTATGTACATAGTAAATTTGCCCACCTCTTTGAATTTCCCGTTCGATTGCTTCTTTTATTATTTCTTTATTCCAATTAATAATTCTTGTCACAATAGATTTCCTATTCTGTGGTGGCGTCTCTATAATGCTTAAATCTTTTACTTGCGATAATGCTGAGTTTAAGGTTCTTGGTATTGGAGTTGCTGTTAATGTTATAACATCTATATTGTGTTTCATTTTCTTAATCCTTTCTTTATCAGCAACTCCAAATTTATGTTCTTCATCAATAATTAGTAATTTAATATCTTTAAATTTAATATTCTTTGATAACAAAGCATGGGTCCCTATCACAATATCAATTTCACCTGACTCAATCTTTTCCATAGTTATTTTCTTTTCTTTTAACTTTTGTAGTCTTGATAACTTACCAATATTAATTGCTGTTTCCGAGAATCTTTTCATAAATGACTTATAATGTTGTTCGACCAGAATAGTTGTAGGTGCTAAAATCATAGTTTGAACATTATTATCTGATGCTAGAAAAGCAGCTCTCATGATTATTTCTGTTTTCCCAAAGCCAACATCTCCACATATTAATCTATCCATTGGTTTGTTTGATTGCATATCGAATAATACATCGCTTATTGCGCGAGCTTGATCTTCTGTTTCGGTATATGGAAAAAAATTTGAAAATCTTTCGTATTCATATAAATCTTTTTTAAATATATATCCTTTGCTAGCAAGTCTTTTTGATTCAATTTCTAATAGTTCAACCGCTATATCATTTATTTTCTTTTTAGCTCTATTTTTTATCCTAACCCAATGATCAGTCCCTAGATTATGTAATGGTACATTTAGCCCTGTATGACCAGTATATTTTTTTAATAAATTAATTGATGTAATAGGAATGTATAATATATCTTCATCTGAGTATTCAATCTTAATTAATTCTGTTTGGATACCTTCAACATCCATATTAATCAATCCTTTATAGCGACCTACACCATAATTATCATGAACTATAGGAGAGTTTATGTCTAATGTAGAAATATCATTTATATAGTTATCCATTAGTCTATCTTTGCTTTTAAGAGGTTTGCTAACTGACCTTGCGCCAAAAATATCTTTAGCTGTTACTACAGCAATTTTTTTATTATAATCAATAAAACCCTGATCTAAATGCTGTTCTATTATTATAATTTTTTCTTTCATTACTTTTTCAGCTAAGTATATTGAAGATATTTGATATTTTAAATTTAAATCATTTAAAATATTTTGTATTTCTATCTTTAGACTTTTTCTGTCAACAAAAATTATGATTTTATATATATTTTTCTTTATAAAATCTCTTAAATTTTGAAAGGGTTCTTTAAATGTATTATTAACTAATAAAGTAGGTAGTTTTTTAATTGAAGAGTTAGTTGATGTTAAATCATCATTAACTTTAAGAATAGATAATTCTACCTTCTGGTATAATTTCAAGTATTCATTGCAATCATCTTCTTCCAGTAATATTAAATCAGGCTTTAAAATATATCTTTCTTTTTTAAATTTATTATAGTAGTCATTATATCTTTGATTGATATCTCTGATTTCATTATATAAATCTTTTGTAGACAATATAATATTGTTTTTACTAAAAACCAAATCGAATATAGTATCTAATTTTTTATATAATAATGGCATAATATTATATGCTGATGGATGAAATAGGCGATTTGATATTTTTTCATATTCTATATCTTCTAAATATTCATTATCAAATGTACTTTTGCATTTGTTCTTATAGTAATTCACTATTTCATTATTAATAATAATTTCTTTTGCTGCACATATTAAAAATGAATTAATCTCATCAAGTGATTTTTGTGATTCAACTTCAATTTCTCTAATTTTTTCTATTTTAGTGTCGTCAAATGTCACTCTTATAGGTCTATCATGAATAGTCGAGAATACATCTATGATAGGTCCTCTTATTGAATATTCACCCTTATTTAATACCCTCTCAGTTCTCTCATATTGCATTGCTTTAAGAATATTAATAATATCATCATATTTATTAGATGAATTGATAGTAAAAAAATATGAATCAATTTTTTCTTTCGGTAATATTTTTTTTGATAGCGCAGTGAACGTTGTTACTATTATGTTTTTAGAGTGATTTATTAAATTGTAGTAAGTATTGAGCCTGCCTGAGACTATTTCATTATCATAAATAGTACTTTCGTATGGGAAAGACTCTAAGTCAAAGAACTGATTTAGATTAATATTCTGATCTAAAAATATATTTAGTTCTTTTGATAAATTTATTACTTCATTGTTATTATTCAGAACAATAAATGTATTATCAAATTCTTTAGTAATCTTGCTCAGCATATAGGATCCTGAAGATCCGTATAGACCGCCATAAGTATAATTCTTTTTATTATCTTTAAATATATCTTTCATCATAAAAAAAAGCAGCACATTACTGCACTGCTTTTAATTAATTTAATACTAGTTATTTTACAGTATTAAAACCAAGGATTTCCCAGGTTTGCATACCACCACGGAACCATTTGATTTTGTCAGCTGGATATCCATATTTAAGCAAGCTTTTGATATTGTTAGGTGATTGTCCACACCACATCCCATTACAATACATCACTAAAGTTTTAGCATTGTTATAATAGAACAAACCATTTTGCTCTTCAGCGCCAAACTTTTCTGTCATAATTTCTGCAATTGAGATTGGGTCTGCACCTTTAGCTTCACTTAGAGCTGTCCATGGAATATTTACAGCGCCAGGTATCATTCCTTTAGCTGTCCAATCAGGTGTTCTAGAATCAATTATCATAATTTCTGAACCATCTGGCATTTTCATGCCTTTGCTCATCATTACCGCATAATGGATAATTTCCTGTTCACCAATAGTTTCAACACCTGGTCTTAATTGCATAGGTTGTACACAAAACGGTGGACATGGTCTTGAGGTTTTAGCAAATGCAGGATTTACTGTATTGCCATTATTTTGGTTTCTCATTATCTTATGATTTCCAACATCTACTGAAATTCCTATTTCTAATGAATTGGGTCCATCAGCTTTTGAAATTGCTACCGGTTTATCGGCAAAT
>MDSV01048012.1_pt1 | contig 14716 bp, 16 predicted proteins | sample 810851 | NCBI WGS metagenome assembly MDSV01 (sample SAMN05326640, study PRJNA326480) | marine metagenome | isolation source: seawater | place: Atlantic Ocean: North East | collected 2012 | reverse complement strand
GTGAATTAGAGATTGGAATTAATCCAAAAATAAGGCAGTCTAAACTTCAAAATAAAATTTATCCTGAGGGAAGATCAACGCAAGGTAAACCCGGAACAAAACCAAAAAGAAAAAGATGAAAAATAAAAATTTATTAATTACTGGTGCGGCAACGAGGGTTGGTAAAGCCATAGCATTACATTTTGCTGAAAGAGATTGGAATATTGCTCTTCATTATTTTCGATCATCCTCGAAAGCTAAAGAATTAAAAAAAGTCATAGAACAAAAATCGGTAAAAGTAGCTCTAATAAAGGCTGATTTAAAAAATCCCAAACAAACAGAAAAGATTATAGCTTTGGCAAGAAAAAAACTTGGTCGAATCGACTGTCTCATAAATAATGCTGCACTATTTGAAAAAGATGATATTGCAAACTTTTCAATTAAAAGTTGGAATGACCATTTAAATATTAATCTTCTGGCGCCAACTATTCTGACTAAACAATTTGCAAAACAAGCTTCAAAAAAAAATGTTTCCAATATAATTAATATTATTGATCAAAGAATATTTAATCTTACTCCTTGTTTTATGTCGTATACAATTAGCAAAAGCGGCTTACAAACTTTAACAAAGACTATGGCTATGCGATTAGGACCAAATATAAAAGTAAATGCAATTGCACCTGGTCCAACAATAAAAAGCAAAAGACAGACTGACAGACACTTTAGAAGTCAAGTAAGATCTACATTACTTAAAAAGACAGTTCGATTGGAGGATATTTGTGATACCGTTGATTTTTTTATTAATAATAATTCAATCACGGGACAAATTATAGCTGTTGATAGTGGTCAAAATTTATCATGGAATAAAAAAAATGAAAAAGAATAATTTTAAAATTTTAGAACTAAAATCATTAAAAAACGAAAGTTCAACTACTAAAAGAACTGTGTTCATAAAAGATTTTATTATTGAAGAAATTATAGGTATTCATAAGCATGAAAAAATAAAAAAGCAAAAAATTAAGTTCAATATTGTATTAGAAGTTAATCAAAATTCAGTTCCTGATGAAAATAATATTAAAAGCATAGTAGATTATGAAAAAATTACAATTAAATTAGAAAATTTAACTAAGAATGCAAAATATAATTTCTTAGAAAGCTTGGCTGAAGATTCTTTTAAAGAAATTTTTGAAGATAAAAGAATAAACTCTGCGAAAATAAAGATTGAAAAACCTGAAGCAATTAAAAATGCTAAGTCAGTAGGTGTAGAAATTTTTAAAACAAGAAAAGATTATGAGGGATCTTGATTTTGGAAGAGAATTAATTAAAAAAAAAATACCCTTAGTGTCTAATAGTCCCGGGGTGTACAGAATGCTTGATAAAAAAGGTCAAGTACTTTACGTCGGTAAAGCTAAAAATCTTCCCAATCGATTAAAGAGTTACGCTGCTGATAAAAATCAAACAATTAGGACTGAAAGAATGTTAGCATTAACTAATAATTTGGAAATAGTAACAACAAGCAGTGAAGCTGAAGCCTTACTTTTAGAGGCAAACTTAATTAAAAAATTTAAGCCTAAATTTAATGTATTGCTTAGAGATGACAAATCCTTTCCTTATATTTTTATAGAAAAAGATTGTGACTGGCCACAACTATCAAAACATAGGGGCAAAAAAAATAAAAATGGTTATTACTTTGGCCCATTTGCTTCTGCCGGATCTGCTAATTGGACAATAAAAATTTTACAAAAAGTTTTTTTATTAAGAGTTTGTAATGATTCTGTTTTTAAAAATAGAGACAGGCCCTGCATTCTTTATCAAATTAAAAGATGCTCCGCTCCCTGTGTAAACCACTTAAATAAAACTGAATATTCTAGGCTTGTCTCAGATGCAGTATTATTTCTTTCCGGAAAATCTAAAAGTATTCAAAAAAAACTATCAGTAGAAATGGAGAAAAATAGTGAGAAAATGGATTATGAAAAAGCAGCTATTCTAAGGGATAGAATCAAAGCTTTAACTCAAATTCAGTCTTCACAAAGTATAAGTTCTACAAATCTTGATAATGCGGATGTTATTTCTGTTTCGCAAGAAGCCGGGAAAAGCTGCGTTCAAGTATTTTTTTATAGATCCAAACAAAATTGGGGGAACCAGTCATATTTTCCTACCCATGATAAATCTCATACTGCAGAAGAAGTTTTGGCTTCATTTATTACACAATTTTATGAAAATAAAAATGTGCCTTCTGAAATTCTTCTCAATAAAAAAATTAAAGGCCTTAATTTGATTAAAGCTGCTCTAGAAAAAAAAGAAGAAAAAAATATATCAATAAAAATTCCTGCAAAAGGGAGTGCTTTAAAATTATCTAAAATGGCAGAAAAAAATGCAAAAGAAGCTTTAACAAGAAAAATCTTTGAGTCTGAAACAAATAATAAACTTCTAAATGAAACTGCTGATAAATTTAAATTAGATATCTCTCCGAGATCGATTGAAGTATACGATAATAGCCATATTTCAGGAGCTAACTCGGTTGGGGCCTTAATTACTTTCGGGTCAGAAGGTTTTGTTAAAAAACAATATAGGAAATTCAACATTAAAAATACTGAATTAAAATCTGGAGATGATTACGGAATGTTAAAGGAAGTTTTTGAAAGAAGGTTTTCAAAAATTGTTAAGAATAAAAAACAATTAGATGTAGTAATTCCTGACTTAGTGATTATTGATGGTGGCAAAGGTCAATATTCGATAGGTAGAAAAATACTAGATGAATATGGATTTCATGACATTCCTATAATTGCAATTGCCAAAGGTAAAAACAGAAACAAAGGTGATGAAACGTTTTTTCATAAAGGCATCGCTACCAAATTAAATAAACGAGAACCTTTGTTATTTTTTCTTCAAAGATTAAGGGACGAAGCTCATAGATTCGCTATAAGTAGTCACAGAATGAAAAGAAAGAAAAATTTAACAAAATCGTTGCTGGATCAAATAAATGGGATAGGCAGAACAAGAAAAAGGGCATTATTAAATTATTTTGGATCTGCTAGAGCTGTTGAATCAGCTAGTTTTGATGATTTAAAAAAGGTAGAAGGTATAGAAACATCAGTAGCAAAAAAAATACATGACTTTTTTCACAACTAAGAAAATATATGAAACTTAAAATTCCAAATATATTAACTATAGGTAGAATTATTTTAGTACCAATTTTTATATTAACTTTTTATTTACCCGGGCCATTAGGTGATTGGATACCGTTTTTTATATTTGTTTTAGCAAGTTTTACAGATTTTCTTGATGGATTGTTGGCTAGACTTTATAAAGAAGAATCAAAACTTGGCGAACTCTTAGACCCAATTGCAGATAAAATTATTGTAGCAAGCGCTCTCGTTCTTTTAGTAATGAATAAAACAATTATAAATTATGAGGTTGTTGCTGCTATAATCATTTTGACAAGAGAAATATTAATTTCTGGTCTTAGAGAATTTTTAGCTAAAGTTCAAGTGGCTATGCCCGTTAGTAGTTTGGCAAAATTTAAAACCTTTATACAAATGTTTGCAATAGCAACCTTATTAACCGGAGAAAGTGGAAATAAAATTATTAATTTTGGTGACTATAACGCTCATTCAATTGGAATAATCTTATTATGGCTTTCTGCTTTTTTAACTCTTTACACTGGCTACGATTACGTGAAAAAAGGAATAAATCACGTAATTGAATAAAATGAATTACTTTTAAGCAGCCGTTTTTTTCCTTACCAATTCTTGGTAACTATTAGATAAATCTTTAATTACATTACAAACTGTAAAATTATATTTATCAATTTGTGAAACGGGAGTTACTTCTGCTGCTGTTCCAGTTAGGAAGCAGCCTTCAAAATTGGACATTTCGTTTGTTTTAATTTTTCTTTCTACAACTTTGATGCCTTTAGATTTGGCAATTTGAATAATACATCTTCTGGTTATTCCATTTAAAAAAGAATCCGGTACTGGTGTATGCAATTCTCCAGATTTATTTTTGAAAAATACGTTTGCTCCTGTCGCTTCAGCTATATTGCCTTGATAATCAAGCATCAAAGAATCTGTAAAACCTTTTTTTTCTGCTTCGTGCTTTGATAAAGTACAAATCATATATAGACCTGACGCTTTTGTATCCCAAGGTATTGTGTCAGGTGCTGGCCTTTTCCATTTAGATATATTTAATCTAATACCTTTCAATTTAAGATTAGGATCAAAATATGAACCCCACTCCCATGCTGCTATAGCAACATGAATTTTTGTTTGTTGTGCTGAAATTGCCATCATTTCACTACCTCTCCATACTACAGGTCTAACATAGCCATTTTTTACATTTTGAATTGCAACTATATCTCTGCACGCTTTGTTTAATAATTTTTGTTCGAAAGGAATCTTAATTCCAAGCCTATTTGCTGAATGAAATAATCTTTCAGTATGTTCTTCAAGTTTGAATATCTCTCCATCGTAAACTCTTTCTCCCTCAAAAACACAACTAGCGTAGTGAAGTCCATGACTTAAAACATGTATTTTTACATCCGACCAGTTTACCGGCGAACCGTTAAACCAAATTTTTCCCGATCTTTTATCGTAGGGTATGGATTCCATAAAAAATTTACTAATCTTAATTGATTTATTTAGTTCAAAAAAGTATCTATCTTAGATAGATATGTCAATGTAGCTGACCCAAACAAATTATGAAAGACTTATTATATTTAAAAGATGATCAGATTAAGGATTTTATTGAACAGTTATTTTATGCTTATAGAGAAACTTACTCTGACCCAAAAGAAATATTAAAAAAATATTCATTCGGAACAGCTCATCACAAAGCTATTCATTTAATTGAAAGACACGAAGGTTTAACTGTATCAGAATTATTAAGTAAACTTAAAATTACTAAGCAAAGTTTAAATAGAGTTTTAAGGGATTTAATAAAAAATAAAGCAATTATATTAAAAAAAGGAGAAATAGATTCTAGGCAAAGACAAATATTTTTGAACGAGAAAGGGAAAAAACTTTTTGAGGAAATATTTTTGGAACAAAAAAAAAGAATCTATACTGCGTTTAAAAACTCAGACTCAGATTCTGTAATAAAATTTAAAAATGTTTTAAAAAAAATTGTAAATGAGTAAAAATACTTTTCATATACTGATTGTTGACGATGACGATAGAATAAGAGATTTGGTAAAACAATATCTAGAAAAAAATGATTTTTTAGTCACTACAGCTAGAGATGCTATTGATGCAAAAAAAAAATTAAAAATAATAAAATTTGATATATTAATATTAGATATTATGATGCCAGGAGAAAGTGGTTTATCTTTAACTAAAGATGTAAAAAAAAATAACCCAACGCCAATAATACTATTAACAGCAAAAGACGAAGCTCACGATAGAATTGAAGGTTTAGAGACGGGAGCGGATGATTATCTTGCAAAACCCTTCGAACCTAAAGAATTATTGCTAAGAATAAATAATATCTTAAGTAAGATTCAAAAACCAATTTTATCTGATGAAATTCAAGTAGGAGAAGCAACTATAAATTTAAAAAAATTAAATATTAAAATGAATAAAAAAATAATAAAAATTAACCTACAAGAAAGAAAAATTTTGGAAAAAATGTTAGAATCGCCTGGTGAAGCTTTTTCTAGAAGTGATATTGGAAAAATTATTAATATTAAAAAAGAAAGAACTATAGATGTCATGATCACCAGACTTAGAAAAAAAATTGAACCTAAGCCAAAAAATCCAAAATATTTACAAACAATAAGAGGATCAGGATATGTTTTATGGATTAAATAGTTTTATAAAAAATATTTTACCAAAAAGACTTTTTTATAGATCTTTAATAATTGTAGCTACACCAATTATCTTATTGCAAATTATAATTACTATAGTTTTTTTTGACAGCCTTTGGATAAAAGCTAATAAAGGAATGACACGTTCTTTAGTTGGAGAGGTTAAAACCCTTTATGATTCTTATAATCATGAAACTACTAATAAAAATTTTATAATAGAATTGTATAATATAAACTTTGATTTTTCTATAAAACTTAAGAAAAATGAAATTTTGCCTGAAAAAAAAACTGAAAGATGGTATAGCCCAATAGATAGAAGTTTGAGACGTGAATTAAAATCGGTTTTTGGAACCTCTTATTGGTTTGACACAACTGGTTATAAAGAATTAGTCGACCTAAGAATAAAGTATGAAGATGATGTTTTGCAAATTTTTTTTCCAAAACATAAAATATCACCTTCGTCCGCTAGAATTTTTGCTTTATGGATTACGCTACCGGGTCTTCTATTAATTGCAATTGCTATAATTTTTTTAAAAAATCAAACTAGACCAATTGTAAATTTATCTAAAGCAGCAGAAAGTTTTGGTAAAGGTGAATATATAAAAGAGTTTAGACCTTCTGGGGCACAAGAGATAAGGCAGGCAGCTCATGAATTCGATAAAATGAGAAAAAGAATCACTATTCATTTAAATCAAAGATCGGAAATGTTATCGGGAATCAGTCATGATTTAAGAACTCCATTAACGAGATTAAAATTACAATTGGCTTTATTAAAACAGCAAGATTTAGCAAAAAAAATGAGTGAAGATATTGAAGAAATGGAAAGAATGCTTAATGAATATTTGGAATTCTCCAGACATCAAAAAAATGAGGAAACAGAAATAGTTGAGATTAATAAAATAATAGAAGACGTGACTAATAAATATGAAAATCAAAAAATAAAAACATCTATCGAAAAAGACTTAAAAATAAATATACGTCCCAATTCAATAAAAAGATGTTTAACAAATTTAATAGATAATGGATTATCTTACGGAAACAAAGTTTCAATTCTTTGTAATAAAACAAAAAATAATATTTTAATTTACGTTGATGATGATGGACCAGGAATTCCTGAAAAAGAATATCAGAATGTTATGAAGCCATTTTATAGAATCGATAAAAGCAGAAGCCAAAATAAATCAGGTGTTGGACTCGGTTTATCTATCGCTAATGATATAATTCGCTCACATGGAGGTATTATTTCTTTTGCAAAAAGCCCTTTGAATGGATTGCGAGTTATGATCTCTTTGCCTGTTTAAATTTTTTTTTACTTTTTTTGTTTTTTAATTTAATAAAATCTTTTTTTAAGTTTTCAATTATTTTTTTTTGTATCTCAAATTCTTCCCTTGAAACCAAGTTAAATTTGTTTCCAAACTCTTCTGCTTTTAATTGTATCAAATTTTCTACTTCTTTTTTTATATCTTTTGAATTGAATAAACTTTTTTCAATTAATTCTCTTATATTTGCTAATAACTTATTATATTTTTCCATATATTTTTTATTATCTTTAAGTTATTTTAATTTTATTATTAAATAAATCTTTTTTTATAAATGATAGTCCATAATTTTGATCCAGTATTAATAGATTTTGGGATATTTCAAGTCAGATGGTATTCCTTGGCGTATATCTTTGGAATAATTTTAGGTTGGTTTTATGCAATAAAAATAATCAAACTTATGTCAAAAAAATATAATATTAATATCATCAACAAAAAAATTTTTGAAGATTTAATCATCTATTTAATAATTGGAATAGTTCTTGGTGGCAGACTCGGTTATGTATTTTTTTATAACTTTAACTACTACAGTAGCAATTTTGCTGAAATTTTTAAAATTTGGGAAGGGGGAATGTCTTTTCACGGCGGTTTATTAGGAGTGATAGTTGCTACTATTATTTTTTCTAAAATTCAAAGAATTAATTTTTACTATTTTGCTGATATTATTTGCTGCGTTGCCCCAATAGGTATTTTTTTAGGAAGAGTTGCTAATTTCATTAATGGAGAACTCTTTGGAAAAACTTCTAATCTTCCCTGGTCTATAATTTTTCCTGATGGAGGGAGTTTTGCTAGACATCCTTCTCAAATTTATGAAGCTATTTTAGAAGGAATTATACTTTTTTTAATTATAAATTATTTCGCCATCAAGAGGGAGTTATTGTTAAAACCAGGATATATTTCTGGGCTTTTCCTAATCTTTTATTCGATAGCAAGAATTGTTGGGGAAAGTTTTAGAGAACCAGATGCACATCTTGGTTACTTTTTTAATTATTTTTCTATGGGTACAGTGTTAAGTGCTTTAACTTTTTTATCTGGTTGCTATATAATATTTTATATAAAAAATAATGAACAAAATAATTAATTTATTAAAAGAAAAAAAATCTATCCCATTGGATCAGTTTATAAATGTTTCCCTATACGATAAAAAATTTGGTTTTTATATGAAAAAAAATCCTTTTGGAAAAAGTGGGGATTTTATTACTTCACCACTAATTTCAAATCTTTTTGGTGAAATGCTAGCAATATGGTGTGTGGCTTTCTGGGAACATATAGGAAAACCAAAAAAATTTTTATTGGTTGAGCTTGGTCCTGGTGATGGCACTTTATGTAGAGATTTATTAAAAACATTTAAACAATTTAAAAATTTTTATAACTCTTTAGATGTAAATTTATTAGAAATTAGCGATAAACTAAAAACAATTCAAAAAGTAAAAATTAACAATAAAAAAGTTAAATGGATAAAAAGTATAAATGAAATTAAATATGGTCCAATAATCTTTCTTTGCAATGAATTTTTTGATGCTCTTCCAATTAAGCAGATATATAAAAGGAAAAATTTATTTTTTGAAAGATTTATTGCATTATCAAGTGATAAAAAAAAAATAAAAATTTTACAAATGAAAGCAGATAATAAATTAATAAAACGTATAAAGAAATTAAATTTAAACTCCGAGAGAGGTACTATCGAATTTCCAATAAAAGCACTGGAATTTCTTGATATTATTGCTAAAAAAATTAATAAGTTTAATGGTGGCTTAATAACTTTTGATTATGGTAATGCTTTAAAACCAAATACAAATTCTTTGCAATCAATAAAAAAGCACAAATATATTAATCCTTTTTCAAAACCTGGTTATTCAGATATCACATCTCATATAAATTTTAAATTATTTCAACAAGTTTTGAAAAAAAATAATCTCGATGTTAAAAAAATAACATCACAAAGTGAATTTTTGAAAAAAGTTGGTATTTTGGAAAGGGCAAACATTTTATCTAAAAATATGACTTTTAAAGAAAAAGCTAACATGTTTTATAGATTAAAAAGACTATTGGACCACAAAGAAATGGGTTTACTTTTTAAGGTACTTTTTGCACATAAAAAAGGAAGAAAATTTTCATTAGGTTTTTAATTATGTATTTTTCAAAAAAATTAAAAAATTTTAAAAATTTAAAGCATTGTTTTTTTTCAAGAAAAAATGGTTTTTCAAAAGAGCTCTATGATGGTTTAAATTGTGGATTGGGATCAGGAGATAAAAAAGAAAATGTTCTAAAAAATCTTAACTTTGTTTCTCAAAAAATTGGTTGCAAAAATGAATTACTAATTACCCTAAATCAAACCCACAGTAATAAAGTTATATATTTTGATAATATTGCATCAGTAAAAAATAAACTATCTGGTGATGCTATCGTGACAAAATTAAAAAATGTTGGAATTAGTATATTGACCGCCGATTGTGTTCCTATTTTATTATATGACCCTCAAAAGAAAATTATTGGATGTATTCATTCTGGATGGAAGGGCGCGCTAAATGGTGTTATTAAAAATACCATTGAAAAGTTTAAAGAACTAAACTCAAATATTGAAAATTTATTTGTAGCAGTCGGACCTTGTATTGGAAAAAATAGCTATGAAGTAAAAAGTGATTTTTATAATAAATTTATAAACGAGAACAATAACTATATAAAGTTTTTTGAAAAAACTAATATTAATAAATATTTTTTCGATTTACGTGGTTTTATTAATCAAAAGATATCAGATTTAAATGTTAAAAATATAGAAAACATAGAACTTGATACTTTTTCAGCAAAAGAAAGTTTTTTTAGCTACAGAAGATCATGCATTAATAATGAAAAAGATTATGGGAGATGTATTTCTGTCATATTGCTGACTTAATTAAATGTTAAATTAATTTGTAAATTTTTATTAAAGATATATAAACAACTTATCTTATGAAAGTTCTTGCTGGTACAAGTAATTTAAAACTGTCAAAAGAGATAGCAAGACAACTCAAACTAAAATTAGTCAATTCACATATCAAAAGATTTGCTGACGGCGAAGTTTATATAGAAATTAATGAAAATATTAGAGGCAATAGTATTTTTGTAGTTCAGTCTACATCCAATCCAGCTAACGATAACTTAATGGAACTTTTAATCTGTATAGATGCTTTAAGAAGATCCTCTGCAAAAAATATTACTGCTGTAATTCCCTATTTTGGATACGCAAGACAAGATAGAAAAGTAGTACCAAGAACCGCGATATCTGCAAAATTAGTTTCAAATCTAATTACAAACGCTGGCGCAAATAGAATTTTAAGTGTCGATTTGCATGCTGGCCAAATCCAAGGTTTTTTTGATATTCCCGTGGACAATTTATTTGCAACACCTTTGTTTGCAAGACATATTAAAAAAAATATTAAATTAAGTAATGTTATTTGTGTAGCGCCAGATGTTGGTGGTGTAGAAAGAACAAGAGCACTTAGTAGAAGAATTAATTCAAGCTTAGCCATAATAGATAAAAGAAGACCTGCGCCAGGAAAGTCTGAAGTGATGAATATAGTTGGTGACGTAAAAAATAAAAACTGTGTAATTGTAGACGATATAATAGATTCTGGTGGAACTATTGTAAATGCTGTAAAGGCTTTGAAAGATAAAGGGGCAAAAAATGTTTATGTTTATATTACCCACGCTGTATTAAGTGGCGAAGCAGTGGAAAAAATTGAAAAATCGCAAATTAGTAAATTAATAACAACGGATACAATAGACAATTCAAAAAAACTTAAAAAAAGTAAAAAAATAGAAATAATTTCACTTGCTCCAATGATCTCTGAAGCTATTAAAAGAATTGCAAACTCTACTTCTGTCTCTAGTCTTTTTAAGTAATTTTGCTTGTCTTTTTTCAAAACATAATATAAAAACACCATTTCAATTTATGGATATTTTAAAAGCAACAAAAAGAACGAGCTCTACAACAGGCCAGGTGAATAAATTAAGAGCTGAAGGTTTTATTCCTGCTGTATTATATGGGGGGAAAAAGAGCAACCTAAATATAAGTTTGAAAAAACTTCATCTTCAAGACTTAATAAGAACAGAAACATTTATGTCTAAAGTTTTTGATTTAGATATAGATGGAAATCCAGAAAAAGTTTTACCCAGAGATATATCCTATGATCCAATATCAGATGAACCTATTCATATTGATTTTATTAGAATTACAAAAGGTTCGGTATTGACTTTGGAAATTCCAGTTAAGTTTATCAATTCTGAAAAATCGCCTGGACTAAAAAAAGGAGGAGTTCTTAATATTGTAAGAAGAAAAGTAGAATTAAAATGTCCTACAGAAAATATTCCTAAAGAAATAATTGTTGACTTAGACAATACAGAAATTAATACCAGCTTAAAAATATCCTCTGTTAAACTTCCTGAAAACGTTGTTCCAACAATTACAGATAGAGATTTCGTAATAGGAACTGTTGTGGCGCCAACAGTTCTGGTCGAGCCAGAGAAAACTGAAGAAGGCGCAGCAGAAGGCGAAGCTCCAGCAGAAGGTGTTGCTGAAGGCGCTGAGGGTGCTACTAAAACAGAAGAAGGAAAAGATAAAACAGCTAAACCTTCTGAGGGTGCAACGGATGGAAAAGGGAAAGCTGCTAAATCTTCTGAGGATAAAGGAAAAGCAACTCCAGGTGACAAAGGGAAAACCCCAAGCAAAGATACTAAAAAAAAATAAAATAGGAAAAATTGTAAATTATGATGTTGTTAGTTGGATTGGGAAATCCTAATTTAAATAATTCTAATAACCGACATAATGTCGGATTTTCAGTTATTGATGCAATAAATGAAAAATTTAAATTATCTAAGCAAAAACCAAAATTTAAAGGTCTATTAACTACCGGAAAAATAAACGAACAAAAAGTTTACGCTATAAAACCTCTAACTTTTATGAATAACTCAGGGGTTTGTATCAAAGAACTTATTGATTATTTCAAAATAGACGTAAAAAATGTTTTTGTATTTCATGATGATATGGATATTGATATTGGAAAAGTGAAAACAAAAATTGGTGGAAGTAATGCCGGACATAATGGCATAGACTCTATAGATAAAAATATTGGAAAAAATTACTCTCGTATACGAATTGGTATAGGTCGTCCAAGCAAGAACTCGACAGCAGCCGATCACGTTTTGGATAATTTCTCAAGTGATGAAAAACAGAATGTGGAAGAAGTCACAAAAAACATAATTGAATCTATGTCAATTTTAATAAGTAAAGACTTAGATCTTTTTTCTAGTAAAATTAATCAAAAGCAATAATGGGTTTCAAATGTGGAATTGTTGGTTTGCCCAACGTCGGTAAATCAACATTGTTCAATGCTTTAACTACTTCAAAAAAAGCTCAGGCTGAAAATTTTCCTTTTTGTACTATTGATCCTAATGTTGGAATAGTCTCTGTGCCTGATGAGAGACTAAATAAAATTTCGAAAATCACAAAATCTGCAAAAACTATTAATGCTGCAATAACATTTGTAGATATTGCAGGATTAGTAAAAGGAGCTTCTAAAGGCGAAGGCTTGGGAAATAAGTTTCTTTCTCATGTGAGAGAGGTGGATGCCATTATTCACCTTACAAGATGTTTTGACTCGGAAAAAATACAAAACGTTAACAAAGATGTAAATCCTGTGCGCGATCTTGAAATTATTGAAACTGAAATTCTATTATCAGATTTAGAATCCTTACAAAAAAGACTAGAAAAAAGTAATAAAAAAAAATTAGATAAAGATGAATTAAGCTTTTTAGAAGAATGTAAAAAATTAATAAATAATGGAAAAAAACTAGATGAATTAGAGAAAAAATATAGCAAGGATTTAATAAAAAAGTCAGCTCTTTTATCACTTAAAAAAAGAATAATTGTATGTAATGTTGATGAAAAAAGCTTACCAAATGGTAACGAATATTCTGACGCCTGTAAAAAAAAATTTCCTGACGAGGATATAATTATTGTTTGTGCAGATATTGAAGATCAAATAATGGGGCTTCAAGCAAATGATAGAAAAGATTTTATGCTTGAATCAGGAATGAAAAATACTGGTTTAGATAATTTGATTAAAACAGGATACAGTGCCCTAGGTCTTAGCACTTTCTTTACGTCTGGCCCTGAAGAAAGCAGAGCTTGGACGATTGAAAAGAACTCAAAAGCTGCAGATGCTGCTGGAGTTATTCATACTGATTTTAAAAAAAAATTTATAAGAGCGGAAACAGTCACTCACGAAGACTTTATTAAATATAAAGGTTTTAATGAGTGTAAAAACGCTGGAAGACTAAGACTTGAAGGAAAAGATTATTTAGTCAATGATGGGGATGTAATGTTCTTCAGGGTGGGAAATTAAATTATTTAACGTAAAATTGCTGCTATTACTAAAAAAGTAAATATTAAGATATAAAAAAAATCAAATCGATATTTACGGTTTTTCTGAAAAATCATTAAGATAAGATTGTAGCTACCATAACAAAAACAGCTATTAAAGACCAAGAAGATAAGAATAAGATTTTTATCATAAATTAATCAACAAACGGACCAAAAACTAAAATTGTCCAATATAAAAGAATAAAAGTATAAAATAATGAAGTTCGCATTTGAGCTCTCACTTAATACTAGATTGTGTTTAAAATATGAAAATAATCTTAAAAAAAAATTAAAATGAAAACTTTTTGCCGCACCTTAGAGAAAGAAAATTATTTAAAAGTTTTAGGGTCTTCGCCTTCATATTTGGTTACAACTTTTTCAACTTTATCATAAGCTTCTTCATCTTCCTGATCTTTAGATGCGCTAAATCTGGACCAAACTTTTTGTTTGCTCATATAAACCAATGTAAGCAATATGATTAGATATATAATAGCTTTAAATCCCATTCGATGTTGGGACTCTAAATGAGGCTCGGAAGCCCAAACTAAAAAGGTAGTCACATCTTTGGCTATTTGAGCCTTTGAAGTCTCTGTACCATCAGAATATTCAACTATTCCATCTAAAATTGGCTCGGACATTTTAATTTTATTTCCTGGCATATATTTATTGTAGTAAACACCGTCATCTAATTCGAAACCTTCAGGAGCTTCTTCGTATCCTAAAAGAAGAGAATATAAATAATCTGCTCCACCTGCCCTGGCTTTTGCTAATACAGACATATCTGGAGGATATGCCCCTCCATTTGCTGCTGCTGCCGCTTCAACGTTTGGATAAGGATTTACAAACTTATCTGATAACCTTGCTGGTCTCATAAACATCTCTCCGTCATTATTGGGACCATCTTCTACTTCAAATTGAGCTGCTATGGCCTTTGCCTCTTCTTGAGAAAATTCAGGGCCGCCTTTTTCTGATAAATTTCTATAACTTAAATGTTGTACGGAATGACAACCAGAGCAGACTTCTTGATAAACTTGATAGCCTCTTTGAAGTGAAGCGCGGTCAAATGTTCCAAAAATTCCTTTAAAACTCCAATCTGTATTTAAATAATTTGTGTTTGCTCCGTGCGAATGTTGCTCATCAGCAAAGGACAAAGTGGTAATTATTGAAATTAAAATTGTTAAAATTATTCTATTTAAAAGACCCAACATTATCACC
>MDSV01071144.1_pt1 | contig 14718 bp, 13 predicted proteins | sample 810851 | NCBI WGS metagenome assembly MDSV01 (sample SAMN05326640, study PRJNA326480) | marine metagenome | isolation source: seawater | place: Atlantic Ocean: North East | collected 2012 | reverse complement strand
AGTGGGTAGTAGTTCTCCACTTAAGTAAATTCAAACAGATATAAAAAAAGACCCTAAGAAATGAATCAAAGGGTCTTAACATAAACTTTATAATATGAAAATAAAAGCTATTCAGTTTAGAAATTAAATCAGAAAACTAACTTGTAATATATAAAAAAAATACTATATCAAAACTGAATATTACTTAAAGATACAAAAAAAGATAGAATTATCCTAAGTCTAACTATATATTTCTGTAGAAGATTTAAACATAGTTTCTAAGTCTTAATCTTCGATAATATAACTAATAATATGAAAAGTGTTTTATTTTTATATCTTTACTACATAATAATAATATAAAGTTATAATAGTATGAGTAAAAAGTTTACACTAAACATCCCTACAAGTCTGCAAGACATAAAGTTAGGTCAATATCAGAAATATATTAAAGACGTACAGTCTATAGCAGACAAAGAAGAACCTACACAAGAAGAGGTTCAGTTCTCTAATTTAAAGTTACTGGAGTGCTTTTGTGGAATAACAATGAAACAGGCATACCAATTACCTATGACTGAATTTACATCAGTAATAAATCACATCAACGAGTTGTTTAGTGTGGACCATAAGCTGCACAATAAATTTGATATGACAGACCCAGAAGGTAATACTGTTACTTTTGGATTTATTCCGAAATTAGAAGATATTAGTTTAGGTGAGTTTATAGATTTAGAGAAGTATCTTGGAGACTGGCAACAGATGCACAAAGCTATGGCAGTCCTATACAGACCAACTAAACATCAAAAGAATGAATTTTATCTGATAGAAGATTATCAAGGTACTGAAAAGTATGCTCAAATAATGAAAGACTCTCCTATACAAGCAGCATTAGGAGCAACGGTTTTTTTTTACCATTTAGGCAGCGAATTGTCGAAACATTTGATACTCTCTTTACAGAATCAACTGAAGGAGGACTCGGACTTTCAGAGTCATTTGGAGCAAAATGGGGTTGGTATCAATCAATTTATGCAATCGCTAAAGGAGATGTCACAAAATTTGAAGAAATTACAAAACTCCCAATTTCACAATGCTTAACTTGGTTGGAGTTTGAAAAAGAGAAAAACGAATTAGAAACTAAAATGATAAAACAAAAAACAAGATGAGACAAGTTTATACAGTATTAGATAAAATAAAAGATATACTAAGAGCAAACGGAATTACAAAAACGGTCACCTTCGGTGACTTAACAGAAGTTGATTTAAATAAAACAACTATATTCCCTTTAGCTCACATTATGTTTGGTAATGTTACTTTTAGTGAACATATACTTTCTGCTTCAGTCAGAATATTATGTTTAGATATAGTAGATGTAACAAAAGAAAAACAAACTGAAGATATGATGTTTGGTAATGACAATCTGCAAGATATATTAAATACTCAATTACAAGTTGTAAATGATATACAACAAGAAATGAGAAGAGGTGATGCTTTCTCTAATAACTTTCAAATAACATCAAGTGTGATTGCAGAACCATTTCAAGATAACTTTGAGAATCAATTAGCTGGATGGGGAGTTACTATAAACATAGAAGTACCTACTAACGAATTATCTCTTTGTTAATGTCAGAAAGATTAGCTGAAATATTAGAAAAGTATAAAAACACAATAGTATCTCAATTAAAAAGCAGAATTACCTCTGATGGTAAAATTGCTACTGGAGACCTTCACAACAGTATTAGTGGTATAGTAGAAGGAAAATCAATAAGTATATTTGCAAGTGAATATTGGTATGTGGTGAACTATGGTAGAAAACCAGGGAGTAAAAGACCTCCTATAAGACCAATACTTGACTGGATGAAAGTTAAGGGTATAAAGGATGAAGGAGGTGAAAGGAAAACTAAATCATTAGCTTGGGTAATAGCAAAGAAAATAGGTGATGAAGGTATTCAGGGAACAAACTTCTTTTGGGAAACAATTAATTCTATAGTTCCATTAATAACAAAAGACATTGAACAGAGTTATTTAAAAGATATAAACGACCAGATAAATGGCAACACAAAAACTTAATAGCAGAAGTCCTTATTTTGTTACATCAACAGGAGCTGAAGGAACTCCTGAACAAGACCTATCAATAAACATAGTACAGGTTAATGCAGACGGTACAGAAAGAAACAGTCCAGGAGTTGGTACTTTTGGAGCAAACATTACCCTTAGAGCTAAACCAGTCAATTTTGTTCCAACTGGTACATATACTTGGGCAGGAGGCAGCTCTACAGGAACAAGCCAAGATATTACATTTACTGAAACTCAAGGAGGAGGTGCAGCACAACAAGAATTATCATATACCGTAAGTGCTACAGCACCTGACGGAACTACAAAAACATCTGCCGCTTTTAAAGTAAACTTTGCTACAGCAACTCAATATACTGCAGAATTAACAATTACCAACAATATACTTCCATCCTTCTCTTCTGCTGGTTATACTGGGATTGTAACAAGAAATGCAACCAATATGAGTGCGTCAGCAGACGCCTTAGTAAAAGAAGAAGAAAGTAAATATAGCGTTACAGGTGTAAATGGAGACTCATATAGTTTTACTATTGCTTTAACAGTAGCAGATGGTTATACAGCAAGTCCAGCTCTTGCAGCATCAACAGCAAGTTTTAGCGGAACTTTTGGCTCTGCAGACGTAACTTTAGCTTCAACGCTATCAGGAACATTATCATTAGACTCTACATACACATTAACTCCAAGTGTTACATCAGCAACAGAAGGTAGTCCATTTACGATAGAACTTACAACAACAAATGTTACTGACAACTCAACAGTACCTTTTGCAATTACAGGTGTATCTGCAGATGATTTAAAAAGAGGTAGTTTAACTGGTGCTTTTCAGATATTCAACAATACAGCGTCTATAGAATTTGAAGCAATTAAGGACACAACTAGCGAACAACCATACGAAACATTTACGCTAACATTAAGCGATATAAGTCCAACAGTATCTACATCTGTAAAAATATATGATGAGGTTGCTCAAATAACACCAAGTACGGTTTTAGTTTCTACAACAGGAAGAAGTAGTGATAAAATAGCTTGTGCAGATACTGCAGGAGAAACTGCTTATTTTGTTTTGCTTGATGGACAATCTGCTATTGGTGAGGGTGTAACTTTGTTTAGCGACCAATCATTAGAGACGCCTTATGCAAGTGATGGTAAATATTATAAAATAGGCTCTAGTCATAATGGGATAATTGGGGAAGTAGCTGATGGAAGAATTAGTGCTTATGTTGAGTGTGGTTCAGGTACTACGACTGGTGTAGTAGAAGAATCAGTAACAATACCCAACTCTGGTGTAATTTCATCAGAATCCGTTTCTGTTCCAGGACCTGGAGGAAATACAGCTTGTGATTTAGTTGCAGACACAGAGATATATTACAATGGCTCTATAACAGAAGGAAGTGCACTATATACACAAAAAGATTCAGATAACAATTTATCAAGTTTATTTGGTGGTGTAGATAAGTGGCATAAACTCATATTATTTGATTCTAATGATAATCCACAAAATCATTATACATTAATAACAAGTTATCCTCCTGGTTACGTATCAAGAGTGTTTGTTTGTGGAACTGATTCTTCACCAGATACAACTATTACAACTGCACCTAAGGTAACTATTAATATGGAAACAGAAGATGGTAATAATCAAGGCTTTGCTTTTGTGTCTCAAGAAACCACATTAACAGCAGTACCTCAAAACATAACAAACCCAACTTATCAATGGGAAAAAGGTAGTTCATCAGGAGCATCTAATCTCTCAAATATATCTGGAGAAACATCATCAAAACTTGAAATAAACAAATCTGGTGGAAGTGAAACACAAACAACTACAGGTGATGTTTATTATAATTGTAAAGTAAGTGGGACTGGGGTGACAAACCAAAGAGCTGATACTGATAAAAAAATTACTTGGCAAGCAAGACCTAGTTTCTCATTAAAATTTGCAGCAGACCCATCTGATACAGGTGTTGCAAATAATGCAGCTTGTACTGGTTCAAGTATAACTATTCACGGAGATAGAAATGCAGTAACAAATTTTTGTGTTGGTACTAAATTTTTTGCTAATGCGGATGGAAGTGGTACTTTAACTCGTGGTACTTACTCTAATAGTACAAGTGGAACAAATAATAATTATAGATACATTGCAGCAACTGGTATAGCTGGACCTTGTATAAATCACGGATGTGCTGGACCTCCAGTTAGCCAACCAACAACCAGCATACAAAAAATAAAAGTAAGAAGATGTAATAATCAAACATACGAAGGAAGGGTAGAATATTTGATTCTTGATAATTTTGAGTTTCTTTTAAACCAGATTATAAGTTTAAGTGATTTCGGTCAAACAGGAGGTGCTGGTTGTTATAAAATAATTGAAGTATATGCAGACAGTTATAATTTACCAACAGGTTTCTTTACGATAGAAACATCAGATTTAGAAAATGCACAACCATACGGTAAATGTGAAACTTGTGTCGGAGATATAGAGGTGTCAGAAGAAGAAGAAGTAGTGGTTGATGTTAATAAATATTATGGTGCATATAGATTTTGTGGTAGTACAGGCGGAACTTTAACATATATTGTATCCGACTCACCATTACCAAATGTGTTAAGAGTTGGAGCAGATACTACAAAGTGTAGGCACACAGTTTTTGCTTTACATAATAACGAGGGTGATGTTAGAGCATATAGTGCTGACGCTTTAGTGTTTGAAGATTTATATTGGACACCTTTTAACGATTGTGAAACTTGTATTGGCGGCTCTTCTGCTCCAACAGTAACTGGCTTAACCTATAAAAGAACATATAAACAATGTGATGATGCTTCAAAAACTATTGTTTTTGGTCATACAGATAATTTAGCAGCTACAGCTTGGGCTGAACTATATCCTACCGTTGTTTATAATGGTATTTGTTATGAGGATTCTACAACTGCTACCGCAACAACAGTAATTAATATTGACGACTTAATAAGGTTTCGTGATTGTTCAACTTGTGATGCTTATGTAAACCCACCTCCACCAGCAGCAGACCCTGAACCTTCAGCTATACAAGCAATTAGAATATCAGCTACAACAGATACTAGCTCTATAGATGCTTGTACTGAAATAGACACTTATCCGAATACTGTTTATTATACAGGAACTTTTCAGGATGGGGTATATTTATATGCTGACACTAGGTTGTCAAGTAAATATTATACTGCAAGTTCAAATCAATTTCATAAAACGGAAACAAATATTGTGTTTAAGATAGGACGTGCTGCTAGTTATTCAGACCCTGTTCCAGAAGGTCAAGTTTATGATGTTGAGTTTTGTGAAGCACAGCTATAATACTAAAAAATATATTTTAGTTATATAAGAAAGAATAAATAATGGCAACACTAACAAGCTCTACACTAAATCTATATTGCTGGACTGGAAGTTTTGATTCACAACCAACATCAGCACAATATACAATAACTAAAAAAAACCCTGACTCAAACAACGTAATACGCTTTGAAATAGGAGAGCTTGTTCAAGATTATATAGATGTAGAGTTTGATAATAATTATAGCAGTATAAAAACTACTTGTTGGTGGTATTATACAAAAACAAGTGAATACAGCGACCTTTTAACACCAATAACTTCAACAGCATACGGTTTAGCAACTAAAGGATATACCTATTTTGAAGATGGTTTAAACTCAACTCTTTCAACATCTAAAATGTTTAGCAATAGTTATTTGTATATACCAGAAAATATACAATATTATATTCCAGTTTACAAGGGACCTAACGGAGTTACCAATGTAATATTTTACACTAAAGATAGCGGAGGAACTGAATCAGTAGCAGACAGTAAATCCGTTGCTCCAATATCAGGACTTCCTGGAACTGAAAATTCAAACGACTATATTTCTTATGTATCAAGCACAGTTCAAGCAAGTAAAATAGAAATAATATCTACAAACACTTCTGCATCGACATATAGTTCAGAAAAAGGAACTGCAACAGAAACGGTATATCCTGTTTTTCTTGATTGCTCTAAATATACAAATTATAAAATATCATTTATAAATAAATTTGGTGCGGTGCAAGATTTATACTTTAACAGAAAAAGAACAGATTTATTTAATACAAAAAGAGATAGTTATGGAACTAGCATAATAAAATCATCAACAACAGGAGTGTCTTATAATAAGTACAACCCAACAAACATAGTTCAAGATGTAGGCACAAAAAAATCAATTACCTTAAATACAGGGTTTTTAAAAGATGAATATAATGAAGTTATAAGAGAACTATTTCAATCAGAAGATGTTTGGATTAGAGAAAATAGTAGAACTGTTCCTGTAAACATAAAAGATACTAACTTTACATATAAAACACACCTAAACGACAAGCTTGTAAATTATACTGTTAAATTTGAATACGCATTTGATGGAATTAATAATATTAGGTAATGAATCAAAAAATACAGCTTTATATAGAAAATGAACAGGTTGATGTTTTTCAAGATGGTACAATAAACCTAGTAAGTTCTATAAAGGATTTTCGTAGTCCAGATAAACTATTTACAGATTTTAGTAGAAATTTTTCTTTACCTGCTTCAGCTAACAACAATAAAGTATTTAAACATTTTTACGATTATGATATTATTGAAGGTGGTTTTGATGCAAGGTCTGCAAAAAACGCAAGAATAGAAATAAACGACAGACCCTTCAGAGAAGGATATGTTACTCTTGATAAGGTAGATTTAAAGAACAATAAACCCAGTACGTATAAAGTCACATTCTATGGAAACCTAAGAACACTAAAAGAATTATTTAATAACCTTAAATTAAGAGACTTAGATTCTTTAGATACCTTTGAAATAACAGACAGAGCTTATGATGCAGCAGATTCTAATACTTTTTATAATTATATAACAGAAAGTAAAGATATAACAGATACTACTGCTATAACAATAGGAACTGCTAATGGTGTAAAAAAAACATTTCAACTTCTAAATTATAACCCTTACCCACAGAATAAAACAGATTTTAAAGTTTATTTAGGAGGTGTTGAGCAAAGCTCAAGTAATTATTCATATAGTAGTGTTTCTGGAACTATAACATTTACATCAGCTCCTTCTTCTGGAACATTAACAACAAAATTATTTTATACTCAACCTGTTGTTGTTCCTTTAATATCTACTACAGAAAGATTGTATTATACAAGTAGCACGAATTTTTATGGCGTTCTTTCTGATGGTAATTTATACTATAACGCATCTAACTATCCTTTGAATTCAAAACCTAATGGACTTAAATTTGAATATTTAAAACCAGCAATAAGAATACACGAGATTATAAAAGCTATTGAAAGGCACGTTAATAAATCATCATCAACAACCAACATAGAGTTTTCTAATGATTTTTTTAATACTGCAAATTTAGATTATTATAAATTATATATGTGGTTAAATTCTGATGTAGAAGAAAGTAGTTTGTTTAGTTCTGTCTCAAAAAGAACAAAAGTAAATACTCTTTCTGTTGGAAATTATTATCCTTATGCGACTTATGGGAACATTTCTACATCTATATTTAGCGTGACAGTTACAAACTCTTCTGGTTCTACATCTGGTTCTGTTGGTGATAAAGTTATAATATCTGGTGTTGATAATGATTATACAGAAAACATTGAACTTGAGTTTAAGACAGTTACCTCAAATACAACCTCTTCGTATTCTGTTGATGTATTGAGAAATGGTGTAGTTTATGAGCAGTTTGGAGGAGGAACAGGCAACAGAACTTTAAGCTTTAATGTGGAGCAAGGAGGAGAATATGAGTTTATAATTATTACAGATGATAGTGTTGCTGTAAATTTTGATAGTGGTTTTCAGGCAAAAATCATAAGCAGACCAAAAAACGATAGGTATGATATTTCTGATGTTGTTATTGGAGGTGGTACATTAAACATAGTAGCTGGAACAGGTAAGTTTTCAATGAGAAAAAATATGCCTGATATGAGTATTGTTGATTTCTTGTCAGGATTGTTTAAAATGTTTAACCTTGTCTGCTATGTAGAAGGAGACACAAATAGCGGATATACAACTGGTCAAACAAATACTAAAAGAATTAGAGTTATGACTTTTGATGCTTATTATTCTTCGTCAAATTCAGAGTTAGATATTACAAGTAAAATAGACATATCTTCTTCATCAGTAGCTAGAGTTTTACCTTATAGCCAAATAGAGTTTAAATATGAAGACACAGAAGCAATACTTGCAAATCAACACAAAAACTCATTTGGATTAGATTGGGGTGGTGAAAGATGGGATGCTCCAGATTCAAGAGGTGAAAAAAAATATGAAGTAAAAGTTCCTTTTGCACATCTTAAATTTGAAAGACTAAAAAACGCATCTGATGGCTCCTTAACAGGCATACAGGTTGGTTATAGTATAACAAAGGGTAGTAGTGATAAAAATGTAGCTTCCGCATCATCTTTTTATGAACAAAAATACAACCCACATATAGGGAAGCCTGTTTTGTTTTATCCTTATAGGATAACAAGCGGAACAACAATTCCATATACAGCAAGAAACACAGCAGGTAATACTGTGGCTCAATCTGTTACTTTATCAAATTATTTTATACCATTAAATTCAGTAGATATAAATACATCTCAATCTAATCACTTTGGTTTAGAGATAGATGAGTATAGAGTTTATACATCAGGAGAACAGAGTAACGTAAACAATTTATTTAATTTATATTACAAAAACTATATATCTCATTTATTTGACATAAAGTCAAGAGTCATAAATCTTAAAGCTAACCTAACAAACGCCTTTTTATCTAAATTTTCACTAGCTGATAAAATTAGAGTATCAGGAAAAACATATAGTATAAACAAAATAGATGTTAATTTGGTAAACGGTAAAGCGAACTTAGAACTACAAAGATATTATTCTATAAAATCTTTTTCCTGTTTATCAGGTGAATTTTCTGTAAGTATAGAAACTACATCAGCAGGAAATGTTTATTATTTTGATAATAAGTATGGTACTTATCAAATGGGTCAAGGAACTTATGTTTTAGAAGATGTACCTTCAGTTCATCCTATAGCTTTTCATAATTTTGGTAAAGAGGATAGAATTAGTTATACAGGTACTACAAGCGGTGGTACAAAAGCAGGTCTTGACGGTAAAACATATACCTTTTATTCTGGAACAATAACAGTAACGGTTGATGGTGATTTTGGGACTATTAGTTATGAATGTTATAATCACGGATATATGGGAGGTCAAGACAACTTGATATATAACGCAGATTGTGTTGCTGAATCATCACCAATAGCTCCTCCAGTTACAGGGACATTAACAGTAGATGATACAGATATTACTGTAGATGATGCAATTATAACAGCAGACCAAACAGACGAATAATGATAAAAGTATTAATAGAAGCACTAAAGACAGATAACTTTTACGGAGTTAGTTATTATATAGATGTAGCAAAAGGAAGATACAAGTCTCCTACTACATTAAAAGAAATGAAAGAAAGCATTAAACGCAATAGGTATGGCTACAACGCAGGAAAATAGAATAATATTCTCGATAGAGTTTACAGAGAAAGGTGCTATTCGTAAAATAGATGGCGTTAAAACATCTGTCCAAAAGTTTGAAACACAACTTAAAAAAGCAACATTAGCTAACAAACAGTTTAATCAAACATTAAGTGGTAGGGAGAGTATGACTACTAATGCTGGTCTTGCTGGAGCTACACTTACAGAACTTGGTCGTACTATTTCAGATATGCCTTATGGTATTCGTGGTGTAGCAAACAACCTATCTCAATTATCTACTTTATTTGTTACAATGGTAGCAAAAGTAGATGATAACGTAAAAGGATTTGCTAGGGTAGGTAGAGCAATGAAAATGCTTAGAGCTCAATTAATGGGACCTTTAGGAATCGTTCTTGCTTTTCAAATGGCTTTAGCTGCGTTAGATTATTTTGCTGGTGGCACAAAAAAAGCAAAAGATGAAGTTGATGAACTTACAAAAGCTTTAAATAAACAAAAAGGTTTAAATAACGCTATAAGTATCTATATTGATGTTTTGAATAACGCTGCTTCTACTGAAGAGCAAAGAATAATAGCACTTGCAAAATTACAAAAAGAAGGATATGACCCAGCGATAGGAAGTTTAGAACAATTTATAGCAGCGTTAAAACAAAAACAAAAAATGGATTTACTAGATGTAAAAAATTCTAGTAAAATTGCAGATGCAGAAGAAAAAATAGCAGAGTCAAAAGAAAAAATAGCTAACGCACAAGATAAAATAAATACTTCTTTTGATGTTAGTCAATCTTATTTAAGAGGAACTTTAGCAGAAGAACAAAGACAAGCTCAATTAGACCTAATTGAATTAGAACAAAAAAAGATTGAAGCTGTAAAAACTGATTTAAAGTCATTTATACAAGAAATAGGAGCTGACCCAGACATTGTTAACAATCCTTTTTTAGCTACAATATTTGGTTTAAAGGCACCTTCTACATCAGACGCAAAAGAAAGCGAAGTTGCTAAAATTGTAAAAAGGCTAAATAAAGAAGTTCAAAAAATGTCTGCTGAAAATGCAAGAGAATTATTAGATATAGAAAAACAGTTAGCTTTAGATGAAATAAATTTAGCAGAAGGTTCAAGAAAAGAAAAGAATGAAGCTATAAGATTAATTAATGAAAAATTTGCATTAGAGCTAAAAGAGTTTAGAGAAGAAGAATTAGATGAATTTAAAGATTTTGCCGAATCAGAAGTAAACGAGTCTATAAAATATATTAATGATTTATATAAAGATTATCAAAACAAAAACAAAGAATTAGCAAAAGAAACAGCAGCAGTTGAAAAGGCTGAACAGGACAAGATAAGGGAACTATTAAGACAAACAAGAATAGATGCTCAATTAACAAATCAAGCCTTTACATCTACTTTAAACGTCTTGTCTTCTTTAAATGATATTAGACAAGAGTTTCATCAAGCTGAAATTGACAGGTTAAATAGAGAAAAAGACGTTGTTCTTCATAATGATTCTTTAACACAAGCTGAAAAAGAAAAAAGATTAAAAGCTATTGAAGTTAAAGAAATGGCAGCTCAAAAAAGAAAAATAAAGTCAGAGAGGGATATGTTTACTTTAGAACAAACTTTAGCAATAGCTCAAAATTTAATGAAAGCGAAGTTCTTTGTGATGGAACAGGTAAGAAATGCACAGCTTATAGCTATGCAGGGTAAACAAGCTATGTCTTCTATTATGTTAACTGCAACAGAAGAAATAAATGAAGGTACAATGTCAATAGGTACTTTTATGAAAGTATTGGGTCCAGCTGGTATTATTGCTTATGGAGCTTCTCTTGGAGTTGCTATAGCTTCAATTATTAAAGCAAGAAAAGCAGCACAAAATCAAATAAGAAACATAGTCCCTGAAGCAGGGGGAGGTGGTGGAGGTTCTGCACCAGCAGTACAAGCTCCTGCATTTAATGTAGTTGGTGCTACACAAGAAAGTCAGTTAGCTCAAGTGATAGCTGGTGCTGAAGATAAACCTATAAAAGCTTTTGTTGTAGCATCTGATGTATCAACAGCACAAGAACTTGAACGCAGTACAATAGAAGGAGCTTCAATATAATAAAAACAAAATAGACCGAGTAGGGTTATTTAGTTATGGAAAAGACAGAAGATTATATAAGCATAATAGAACTCATTATAGATGATGAGAACGAAATAGGTGGAATTGAAGCTATATCAATAGTTGAGAACCCAGCTATAGAAGAAGAATTTATTGCATTAAAAGAGCATAAAGAAATCAAACTTGCAGAAGTAGATGCAGAAAAAAGAATTCTTATGGGACCAGCTCTAATTCCTAATAAAAAGATATTTAGAAAAGGTGTCGATGAAAATGATGATTATTATATATACTTTTCAGAAGAAACTGTTAGAAAGGCATCTGAATTATTCTTTATTAAAAGCAAACATCAAAATTCCACATTTGAACACGCATTTGAATTAAACGATATGTCTGTTGTTGAATCTTGGCTTATAGAAGACTCTAAAAAAGATAAATCTTCAGCTTATGGCTATGACCTTCCAAAAGGTACTTGGATGGTATCTATGAAAGTATTAAATGATGAAGTTTGGAAAGCAGTAAAAGATGGAGAAGTAAAAGGCTTTTCAATAGAGGGTTATTTTGCAGATAATATGGAAAGACCAAAAGAAAGCATAGAAGAAGAAGCAACTTTTAGCTGGGATAAGTGTGAAAAGTGTGAAAATAAAGATGGCTGTGAAGAATGTAAAGAGGAATTAAAAGCACAAAAGAAATTAGAAGAAATAATAAATAAATTAACATAATGCCAGGATATTACCCACAAAAAGAAAAAAATACCAAATCTAGTAAACAAACTAGAAGAAAAAATGCTACCGTAAGCAAATCAAGTCCTAAATCATCATCAAGAGGTTGTTTATGCCCTGATGGAAAGACATACTCTAAAGATTGTTGTGATGGAACTCTTGAAGCACAGGGAGTTGGTAAAGTTTAAAAATACAACAAAACAAAATTAATAAGTAATAGATATAAATAATCTATCTTATTATGAAAGCAAGTGAAATTGTAAACAAACTAAAAGACGTTCTTTTGTCTTCAACCGAAAAGGAAGAAATAACTACTCCAGAGGTTGAGCTAAAAGAAGAAACTCCTAAAGCTGAAGAAGCTAACAAAGAGGAGCTACAAACAGAATCTTCTAAAGATAATCAAGAAAATTATTCTACTGAAGAAGAACTACAAGATAAAGCTGAAACTATGCCTGAAGAGGAAGCTCCTGTAATGGAGTATGCTACAAAGGAAGATGTTTTAGAGCTTAAATCTATGGTAGAGAAACTAAGAGGTATGATTGAAGCAAAAGAAGAGGTTAAAGAAGAAATTCCACAAGAATTATCTTCTGAAGAACCTGCTGAAGCTATCTCTCATTCGCCTGAAAATGAGGTGAGTGAAAAGCTAGGTGTTAGACACGCAGTTAATGCAAATCAAAACACAACATACTCAAGAGTATTAAATGCAATATCTAATAATTAATAAAAAAAAATAGTAAAATGAGTCAAACAATAACAACTTCAAATAGCGTATTAAGAGCAAGGTCAAAGCAAGAAACTTTAACTACAACTCAAAGCGTTTATGCTAATCAAGCTGGTACAGAATTTAATATTGCAACTGATGCAAAAGTTATAACTTTACCTGCTATTGACGCAAACAATATCGGAATGGAATTCACATTTCGTAACACAGGAGCTGATGGGAACAACACTATCACATTATCACCTGCTGCTGCTGATGGTATTAATGGTACTATCGCAAACGCTGCTGCTGATTCAGTAGCAAGTGGAACAGCTAACAAAGATTTAGTAAACACAAAAGCAACTGCTAACAAGGGAGATTGGTGTACAATCAAAGCTGTAGCTGCAGGAGCTTGGTACATTACAGGTGGTGTAGGAATTTGGGCATCTGAAGCGTAATTAATAATTAATAATTTAAATAATTTAAAATGGCAACAACTAATAATTTAACAACAACTTACGCTGGTGAATTCGCAGGGAAATATGTTTCTGCAGCTCTTTTATCAGGTAAAACTTTAGCTGAAGGAAACATAACTGTTAAACCTAACGTTAAATACAAAGAAGTAATGAAAAAAGTAGCAACTGATGACATCGTAAAAGATGCAACTTGTGATTTTGATGCAACTTCAACACTAACTCTTACAGAGAGAATTTTAACTCCAGAGGAGTTTCAAGTTAACTTACAATTATGTAAGAAAGACTTTAGAGCAGACTGGGAAGCAGTACAGATGGGATATTCTGCATATGATAACCTTCCTCCTTCTTTTTCTGACTTCTTAATTGCTCACGTAGCAGATAAGGTAGCTCAAAAGATGGAGCAAAACATTTGGAATGGTACTAACGCAACTGCTGGTGAGTTTGATGGATTCAAAACAACTTTACTAGCCGATGGTGATGTAAATGATGTAGCTGCTGGTGCGGTTACTTCAACAAACGTAGTAGCAGAAATTGGTAAAATTGTAGATGCAATTCCTTCTGCTGTTTATGGTTCTGAAGACTTATTCATCTATGTATCAAACAATATCTACAGAGCTTATGTAAGAGCTTTAGGTGGATTTGCGACTAACGTAGGTGCAGCAGGTACAGATAATAAAGGTACTCAATGGTTTAACGGAGGAGCTTTAACATATGACGGTATCAACGTTGTACTAGCATCAGGACTAGCTGACAACACAGCTGTAGCTGCTGAAAAATCAAACTTATTCTTTGGAACAGGTCTAATGTCTGACCAAAACGAAGTAAAAGTAATTGATATGGCAGATATTGACGGAAGTCAAAACGTAAGAGTTATAATGAGATTTACTGCAGGTATCCAACACGCTATCGGTGGTGACATTGTACTTTACTCTTAATAAATAAATTGTATAACTTAAAAATGGGTGCGTAAGCCGAAGTGCCTACCACCCTTTTTTTTAAAACATTAAAGATATGGCTTGTGATTTAACAAAAGGAAGAAAAGAACCTTGTAAGGATGTAGTTGGTGGTATAAAATCCATCTATTTTGCAGACTTTGGGGATATAACTATTGCCTATGATTCAACTGACACGGATGTAGTTGAAGATTT
>MDSV01200380.1_pt1 | contig 14720 bp, 14 predicted proteins | sample 810851 | NCBI WGS metagenome assembly MDSV01 (sample SAMN05326640, study PRJNA326480) | marine metagenome | isolation source: seawater | place: Atlantic Ocean: North East | collected 2012 | reverse complement strand
TTATGTAAAGAACTTAAAGCCGATGGAGGGACTCGAACCCACGACCTGCTGATTACAAATCAGCTGCTCTAGCCAGCTGAGCTACATCGGCAATTTACCTTTCATTAACAAAAAAGGATCGCAAATTTATAAAAAGAAATTGTACGTATGACAAACTGAGGAAAAAAATTAACTTTTTTCTAAAAGCTTACCCTTGTGTTTATTAATTTGTCTTCTAAGAGCATTTACCGCTTGATCTATTGCGGCTTCAAAGGATTGACATTTTTTCTTAGCAAACAATTCTTTTCCAGGAACATTTATCCTTATTTCAACCAATTTATTATTATTCGAATTCGCTCTAATGATTTTTAAAAAAACTTGAGAAACTAATATGTGATCAAAAAACAAATTTAATTTATTCAGTTTTTGATTAATGAAATTAACTAATTTTTGATCTGCTGAAAATTGAATAGATTGAACTTTTACTTGCATAGTTTTAAATTTTAACCACGAGGGTGAGATTTTTTATGAATAGATTTTAATTTCTGGAATGTATTATGAGTGTAAACTTGAGTTGCAGAAAGGTTTTCATGACCTAAGATTTCTTTAATTGCATTTAAATCTGCACCATTATTTAACATGTGAGTAGCAAAGGTATGTCTTAAAACATGAGGACTCTTTTTTTGCTTACTTGACACCATTGAAAGATAATAATTTACTTTTCTATAAACAAACTTCTCGTATAATTTATTGCCTTGATCAGTTACAAAAAATGAATTTGATTTAAACAACAATTGTTCTTTTAAAATAAAATATTTTTGGGTCAAATGAACTATTGTCTTTGAAATTGGAATTATTCTTTCTTTATTTCTTTTACCCAGAACCTTAATCTCTTGATTATTTAAATCTTGATTTTGAAGCCCAATAAGTTCTGATAATCGAATTCCTGTTTGATAAAGAAATCCGAGTAATAGTTTGTCTCTAACACCTCCAAAAGAATCTTCAAATTTAATTTTATCAAATAAACTTATCATTTCATCTTCTTTTAAGAAGGTAGGTAATCGTCTTTCTATTTTTGGGGTATCTAATAATTGCACTGGAGAAGATTGAATTACTTGCTCTTTTTTTAAAAATTTATACAATGACTTTATAGAACTAATTTTTCTAGCGACAGAAGATTTCGCTAATTGAAGCTCCAAAAGAGCCACCATATAACTTCTTACATGAATTAAATTTACCTCTTTAAATAAAACAGATTCATAGTAATTTATCAAATAGTTGTTAAATTGAAAAAGATCTATTTCATAGGAAGTTATGGTGTTTAATGAATATCTTTTCTCAATTTTTAAATATTCGAGAAATTGATCGATATAGAAAACATTATTCAATAGAAAAATTAATTGTAATATAAAAAAAAGAGGGCTAAAAAGCCCTCTTTAATAAATATTTTTTAAAATATATTTTATTCAGTAGATTTTAATTTCTCTACATATTCCGCTTTAATGATTTGTTGTCTTCTTACAATAGATTTTTTAGTATATTCTTTTCTTTCTCTGAGTTCTTTAAGAACCCCCGTTCTTTCAAATTTCTTTTTATACTTCTTTAAGGCTCTTTCTATAGACTCTCCTTCTTTTACTGGAATTTGTAGCATCTTTAACTTTTAAGGTTGGCAAATGTATACAATAAAAATAAATCTTCAAAAGAAAATTAATTATTTAATAATGATCTGGCAATAACTAATTTTTGAATTTCAGAAGTTCCTTCGCCTATGGTACTTAATTTTGAATCTCTGTAAAATTTCTCAACAGGATATTCTTTAACATAACCATAGCCTCCAAATATTTGAACAGCATCATTAGCAACAGAAACTGCTACTTCAGATGCCTTATATTTAGCTATTGAAGAGTAGTAATTGGATTTTTTTAAGTTTTTAATATAATGAGCAGCTTGATATAAAAGAAGTCTTGAAGCTTCAATTTCAGTAGCCATATCGGCTAACTTAAACGAAACTCCTTGGAATTTACTAATTGATTTACCAAATTGTTCTCTTTCTTTAGAATAATTAATTGCCGCATGCATAGCTCCTTCTGCCATACCTAAAGCCATAGCTCCAATAGAAATTCTTCCTCCGTCTAAAATTTTCATAGATTGTATAAATCCTTCCCCTATTTTTCCAATAATATTTTCTTTATGAACCCTACAATTATCAAAAATCACTTCTGCAGTCTCTGATGCGCGCATTCCTAATTTATCTTCTTTTTTTCCCGCTTTTAGCCCTTTAGTTCCTCTTTCAACTGCAAATGCTGTCATTCCATGAGAATCTAATAATTCACCAGTTCTGACAATTACAAGAACCAAATCACTTGAAATTCCATGGGTAATAAAATTTTTAGAACCGTTAATAATCCAATAGTCTCCATCTTTATCCGCAATACATTTCATTCTCATAGCATCAGATCCAGTATTAGGCTCAGTCAAGCCCCAAGCACCCAACCATTGGCCTGTTGCCAATTTTGGAAGCCATTTTTTTTTCTGAACTTCATTAGCAAATTTTAAAATATGATTAACACATAAAGAATTATGAGCAGCAAAGGACAAACCTATAGCTCCGCATACTTTTGAAATCTCTTCAATAATTAAAATATATTCTTCATATCCTAGCGCTGCTCCGCCGTATTCTTCCGGAACTAGAATTCCCATCAAACCTAATTCTCCTGCCTTTTTAAATAATTCAGAGGGAAAAACTTGTTCCTCATCCCATTTTTGAAAATAGGGTGTAATTTCTTTTTTAGTGAAATCTAACACCATCTGTTGAATCATTCGTTGTTGTTCAGAATAATCAAAATTCATTATTTTTTAATTTAAAATTTATTAATTAGATAGTTATTTAAAAAGTTTATCATTAATATTTTACTATACTATTTATATTGCTACTATATTTATATAGTGAAGGTCTTGCATTTAAAAATGCTAACTCAATCAAAAAACTAAAACCTACAACTTCCGCTCCTTGACCCTTAATCAATTGTGCTGCAGCCATAGCGGTTCCACCTGTAGCCAATAAATCATCATGGATAAGGACTTTATCTCCAGGTCCTACATCATTCAAATTCATTTCAATAGTTGCTTTACCATATTCTAAATCATAATCAATAGCAGTAGTTTTATAAGGGAGCTTGCCTTTTTTTCTAATTAAAATAAAAGAAATATGATTCTCAATACTTAATGGAATCCCAAATAGAAAGCCCCTACTTTCTATTCCGGCAATATGTGTTACATCATCCTCAACAGTTTTAGATAATTCCTTTACAATTTCAAAACACAGATTAGCATTTTTTAATATGGGTGTAATATCTTTAAAAACAATTCCTTTTCTAGGGAAATCAATTACATCCCTAACATTATTTTTGATCTCTTTAATTATATTCAAACCAAGAATTATTTTATGGTTAGGTAAGGTACGATTTTAAAGTAAATTTCTTGATCTATTATATGAATTTTAAAGAGATCATCTAAAGAATTGTATAGCCCATGTTGATTTCTATAATTGATAATTGAATTAGCAATATTCCATTTTATATATGGGTGACGATTTAAATCCCTGATACTACATAAATTAATATTTATTTGTTTTAAACTAGAGTCTTTTATGATTAAAAAATATTTTATTGATTCAAATAGAGAATCATTGATACTATAAACTTCTTTAAGTTGATTAACACTTTTAAATCCCCCAAGTAAATTTCTATACTTTAAAATCTGGACAGCTCTTTTAGATCCAATTCCTTTAATCTTTTTGAACGAGGTAGTATCTGAAACATTAATTGCTACCTCAAACGCTTGAGGAGTGGTTTTAGGAAAGTTTTTTTTATGCTTTTTCTTAGAGATGATCATCTTAAGCAATTTAGAATTAATAGTTACCGTATCACTAGAATATACTTTCCCTGTCTTTAAATTTTTTAAAATTCGAATATTTTTTCGATTTGGTTTAATATAATATTGAAATCTATTTTTTATCTTTTGATAATATACTGTATCAAATATTTTATTTAATCCAAAATCAGGTTCTTTAGTACTTGCTAAAATTAAAAATGATTTTAAATTTTGATTAATTTTATTAACTATAGGAAACTGGACGATGGTGTCTAACATTTTTTTATTTTCTTCACTAAAAGCATAGCATCTAAAAAGCTCATTTTTAGAATTAAATTTTTTTATACTTGACTTATAGTTCTCAATTATTAGTATTTGTTTTTCAGAAAAGCCTAAAGATTCCCAATCATGTTTGCTCCAATGATTGGGATTTTTTTTAATGGGAAGACGAATGGTTTTGTTGGCATTTTTGGATGGGAAAACGGGCAAGTCCTCTAAAAATTTAATGGGCTCTAATTGTTGTTCCGATTGATTTTTTATAATTAAATACGTGAAATATCCAATTATTAATACTAGTAAAAAAATGATTCCTCTTCTTTGTGATGGTGCATAAAAGAATTCATCTTTCATTACTAAAATCAAGAAATATTATTGTGATTTATTTATAGCCTCTAAATACCTATTTAATTGTTTTTTAACTACAGGAAACAAAAAATATAGTCCAATCATATTAGGAAATACCATGGCAAAAATCATGGCATCTGAAAAGGCCCAAATAGAGTTCATACTTGCTGCTGCACCAATTATTACAAATAGTAAAAAAAGAAGCTTGTAAGTTAAATCTGCAGCTTTCCCTCTTCCGAAAAGAAATTTCCAAGACTGAAGACCGTAGTAAGACCACGATATCATTGTGGAAACTGCAAATAATACTACTGCAACGGTAAGAAATACATCAGAATATGGAATATACTCAGCAAAAGCTATAGATGTGATTCCAGCACCTTCATAAGAAACACCATCAATTAAAACAACTCCGTTGGAACCTCCATATTCGAAAGCTCCTGTAAAATTAAATATTATAATTACCAGAGCTGTCATCGTACAAATTACTACCGTATCTATAAAGGGTTCTAATAATGCTACTAATCCTTCAGAAGCTGAATATTTAGTTTTTACTGCTGAATGTGCAATAGAGGCCGATCCTGCACCAGCTTCGTTAGAAAAAGCCGCTCGTTTAAACCCCACCAGCAAGACTCCAATAATACCACCTACTCCAATTGATTTAGGATCAAAAGCCTGAGAAATAATTAAGCTAAAAGCATCATCAACAAGGCTGTAATTGATGACAATAATATATACACATGCAAGTAGATACAAAACCGCCATGAAAGGAACAATTTTTTCGGTTACAGACGCAATTCTTTTAATTCCTCCTATTATTATTATTCCGACTAAAAATGCTAAAATTATTCCAATAAAAGCGCCGGCACTAGTACTTTCTAAACCTAGTAAATCTTTTATTACTATTGTTGCTTGGTTAGATTGAGCAGCATTTCCTCCACCAAAAGAACCACCAATACAAAATATAGCAAATAAAATTGCTGTGATTCTACCCAAGACTTTAAATCCCTTTTCCTTGAGCCCTTTACTTAAATAGTACATTGGTCCTCCGTAAACTATACCATCTTTTCCAATATCTCTAAATTGAACACCAAGAGTACACTCAACAAATTTTGTGGACATTCCTAAAAGACCACAAACAATCATCCAAAAAGTAGCCCCTGGACCACCCAATGCAATAGCTAAAGCAACTCCTGCAATATTACCATTGCCAACAGTTCCTGAGACAGCAGTTGCCAGAGCTTGAAAATGAGTAACTTCTCCTTCTCTACTTTCATCAGAAATAGTACCTTTAACATCTCCATCAATAGATAGTTTTTCATCTCCAGAAGAAGGTTTATCTAAATAATCGTATTTACCCCTAACTACATTTATTGCTTTTGTGAAGTACTTTATATTTGGGAACCCAAAATAAAGCGTAAAAAAAAGTGCACTTAAAACTAATAAAACAATTACAAAAGGGGCCCCGCTAAAAACCTCAAAAAATACAATTCCTGAAATCAAGTCAGAAAAAGGTTGAAAAGCTTTATCAATTCTTTGGTCTAATCCTAATGGTGTCCCACTACTCGAATTAGCTAAAAATAATGAAGGAATAAAAGTAAAATATAGTAATGTGATTTTAGATCTCATATTTTTTTATTTGTTTGTCCATAATTGCAATTCCTTCTAAAAAATCTACTGGTTGATACCCAAGTTGATTTTTAGCTTTTTCAATTACAAAGCCTGTAACCAATGGTCTCTTGGCAGCCTGATTTAAAGATTCAGAACTAATTGGATTAATTAAAGACTTGTCTAATTTATAAAAATCCGCGACTAAATGAACTAATTGTAATATACTGTAGGTTTTAGGTCCTGACAAATGAAAAATCCCTTGAGCACCTTGATCGATAATTTTAACACAACCTTTAGCTAAATCTTCTGCTAAAGTAGGTGATCTATACTGATCCATTATAACATTTATTTTATTTCCCTTTTCCATTTCTCCTTTAGCCCAGAGTACTAAATTAGAACGACTCATGTTATCAGTAATTCCATAAACAATAATGGTCCTTGCGATACTCCATTTTGTCATTATTTTTTGAATTAATTTTTCAGATGCTAATTTAGACTCCGCATAATAATGTAAAGGGTTTGGTTTATCATCTTCAATGTAGGGACCCGCTGTTCCGTCAAATATAAAATCAGTACTAATTTGTAATAGATGTCCCTTAATATCTTGTATTGCTTTAGCCAAGTACTCCACCGCACTAACATTAATTTTCCAACAATCGAATTGATTGATCTCACAAGCATCAACATTAGTCATTGCAGCACAATTAACAACCGAATCTGGCTTATGACTAAAAATTATATTTTCTACTGCATTTTTATCTGTTAAATCTATTTCAAAATATTGGTAACCAGATTTCTTAACAAGTCTATTAGGACCCCTTGATGAAGCAATAAGTTCAATGTCTTTTCTTTGGATTAAATTATAAACCATTTTTTGGCCTAAAAGACCATTAGAGCCGGTGACTAAAACTTTTTTTTTTCGCATTGAAAATTGAATAAATATTATTTAAAATCCCAAACCGATTTTCTTTTTTTTCGCCATTTCAATTTATCTATATTTTCTAAAAAATAGGCTAATGGAAAATATATTAATAGCGGGCTTCCAAGTGTAAGGAAACTAGAATAAATAAAAAATTTTCTAATTAAGGCTGGATTTATTCCGAAAATACTTCCCAACCATTCACAAACCCCAAATGCTTTTTTTTCGAAAAAAATATAAATGTTATTTATTAAATGAAAATTCACGAAATAAATTTACAAATATTTAGACATTTTTTTTTGAATCTTTACTGCCTCTTCTCTTGCTTTTATAGCAAATTTTTTATCATTACCAGCATAAATAATTCCTCTTGAAGAATTGATTAATAAACCTACATCTCTATTTATTCCATTTTTAATTACTTCATCTAAATCTCCCCCTTGAGCACCAATACCAGGAATCAAAAGAAAATGATCAGGGATAATTTTTCTGATGTATTTGAATTCTTGGGCTTTAGTTGCACCAATTACAAACATAGTATTTTCTGTATTTCCCCATTTACTAGATCTTTCTATAACTTCATGATAAAGTTGAGTACCATTTTTAAGAACTAAACTCTGAAAAGATTTAGACCCCATATTACTTGTTAGTCCCAATATAATACTCCATTTATTAGAATATTTTAAAAATGGTCTAATAGAGTCTTCTCCCATATAAGGTGCAATGGTAAGAGCATCAAAATTATAGGTAGAAAAAAAAGTTTCAGCATATTTTTTTGCAGTATTTCCAATATCTGCTCTTTTAGCATCCGCTATGGTTAAAATATTTTTGGGAATATAATTCAGGGTCTTCTTTAAAATATCCCAACCTTTTGATCCCATAGTTTCATAAAAAGCTATGTTAGGTTTATATGCTACACATAAATCTTGAGTTGCATCTATTATTCTTTTATTAAACTCATAAATAGGATCGTCATAAGTCAACAAAAATGATGGAATTTTTGAAAGATCACTGTCTAATCCTATGCATAAGAAAGATTTCTTTTTTCTAATTTGTTCAATAATATCTTCTTTATTCATGAATCTAACTGACTTTCGTTAAGTTTTTCAGCATTTTCAGCCATAATTAAAGCATCGATCATTTCTTGAATGTCTCCATTCATAAAGTTAGGTAAATTATAAATCGTTTTATTGATTCTATGATCCGTAATTCTACCCTGAGGATAATTATAGGTTCTTACTTTAGCCGATCTATCACCTGTAGAGACTAAAGATTTTCGTTTATCTGCACGTTCTTTATCTAATCTTTCAGCCTCTGCTTGATATAATCTGGATCTTAATACTTGTAGTGCTTTTTCATAATTTTTATGTTGGGAACGCCCATCTTGGCATTCTACAACAGTTAAGGTGGGTAAGTGAGTCAATCTGACTGCTGATTCTGTTTTATTTACATGTTGTCCACCTGCTCCTGAAGCTCTGAAGGTATCTTTTTTAACATCTGTTAGGTTGAGCTCAAAATCTACTTCCTCAGCCTCGGGAAGTACAGCAACCGTAATGGCAGAAGTGTGAACTCTTCCTTGTGATTCAGTTTCAGGAACCCTTTGTACCCTATGAACACCCGATTCAAATTTTAATTTACCGTATACTTCTTCACCCGAAATACTCAAAGAAATTTCTCTAAAACCTTTTGTTCCTCCTTCATTTGAATTCAAGATCTCATATGACCAAGACTTTTCTTTAAAATACATAGCAAACATTCGAAAAATATCTTCTACAAATATACATGCTTCATCCCCACCAGTTCCTGCTCTAATCTCCATTATAACATTTTTATTGTCATCAGGATCTTTTGGGATAAGTAACCATTTAATTTTTTCATCCAAATCCAACTTTGTTTTTTGAAAATCTTCTAACTCTTCTCGAGCCATTTCCTTAAACTCTAAATCTTTTTCTGTTTGAATAATTAGTTTGGCATTATCAATATTATTAAGAACATCCTTATAAGAATGATACACTTTAACTATTTCACTTAATTCTTTATATTCTCTATTTAAACTCACATATCTTTTCATATCTGAAATGATATCTGGATCAACCATTTGTTTAGCTATTTCATCATATTTGTATGAAATCTGCTCCAATTTATTTAACAAACTTTGATCACTCATAAACAAATTCTCCCATTTCAGAGGAAATAGTAAGTTTTTTTGAATAAGCAAATTCTACTCTTCCAATTTGCTTAGCCTCTAAGTTAAATTCTTTACAAATTTCAATTATCGAATCCAGGTGTTTAGGGTCTATATATATTTCCATTCTATGACCCATGTTAAAGACTTTATACATTTCTTCCCAAGAAGTTTTGGATTCATTTTGAATTAGATTAAATAAAGGAGGGATATCAAACATGTTGTCTTTTACTATATGATTTTGATTTATGAAATGTAAGATTTTTGTTTGAGCTCCACCACTACAATGAACCATACCGTGAATATCTTTATTATGTTTTTTCAAAATTTGAACCATAACTGGGGCATAAGTCCTAGTTGGGGATAAAACTAATTTTCCAGCATCTAATGAAACTCCTTTAACTTTACTAGTTAAAGATTGGCTTCCAGAATATATTAACGATGAAGAAATATTATTATCATATGACTCAGGATATTTATCTGCAATATATTTTTTAAAAACATCGTGCCTTGCAGATGTTAGTCCATTACTTCCCATACCACCGTTATAAGACTTTTCATAAGTAGTTTGGCCATAAGAAGCTAACCCTATTATAACATCCCCAGGTTGGATATTTTTATTGGAAATTACATCTGTTCTTTTCATTCTTGATACTACTGTAGAGTCCACAATAATAGTCCTTACCAAATCTCCTACATCTGCAGTTTCACCTCCTGTTGAATACACATTTAATCCGTAGGACCTTAAATCTTCTAAAATTTCTTCCGTTCCATGAATTATAGCAGCAATAACTTCTCCAGGGATTTTATTTTTATTTCTTCCAATAGTTGAGGACACTAAAATATTATCGGTTGCCCCTACACACAATAAATCGTCTATGTTCATGATAAGTGCATCTTGAGCAATTCCCTTCCAAACTGAAAGGTCGCCTGTTTCTTTCCAATAAGAATAAGCTAAAGAAGATTTTGTTCCTGCTCCGTCTGCATGCATGACAATACAATGGTCATCACTTTTAGAGAGATAATCAGGAACTATTTTACAAAAAGCTTTAGGAAAAAGACCTTTATCGATATTTTTGATTGCACTGTGAACCTCTTCTTTTCCTGAACTTACACCACGTTGGGCATATCTAGACTCATCTTTCATGAAATTATATGCCTCAAAGGGCTTTGAATTAATTAATTGCTAGTTATCTTTTGGAATATAATCAAAATTTAAAACAATAAATTGCGTTCTTCTATTTTTCTGATGTGCAGCCTCTTGTTCTTCTTTTGTAGACAATTTTGAAATTGATTCACATTCTAACCCTTCTAGTTTTGGAACTTCTTCTCCATAACCTACTGCTTTCATTCTTTCTGAGGGTATACCCTTGGAAATTAAATAATTTACACAGGATTCTGCTCTTCTCTGAGAAAGTTTTTGATTATACTCGTCTCCTCCTCTACAATCTGTGTGAGCTTGTAGCTCAATAACTATTGTAGGATTATCAATAAGGGTGTTGTAAAGAAAATCTAAAGAATCTTTAGAATTCAATTCTTCAGTTACCAAAAGTTCTGCTTTATCTAAAGCATATTGAACTTCTGGAAAATCAATAGGTTTGGCACCTACAGGTTGGACCTGGAATGGATCGTAAAATGTCTTATTATCTTCTAAATTAAAGGTAGAAAATTTAGACTTCCTCACTAAGAAACTGTCTTTTTGACATTCCACTTCATATATTAAATCATGTTCAATGTACCTGTTACCTTCTGAAATTTCGTTAAATAAAATAGTTCCGTCAATATCTGTAGTTTGTACATACTCTGCTTTTATTCCTCCCGAAGTATCTATTGCCGTTACCTTAATTGTTGCTCCTGGAACAGGTTCTCCACTTTCAGAATTAGTTACTTCCACATAATATTTTAACAAAACTGGGGGAATATTAAAATTAAATAAATCATCATGTCCCCTTGTACCTTCTCTAGATGAAGTAAACATTCCTCTTCTGTCGGTATTTCTTTCCATTATAATTCCAAAATCATGCTCTGGAGAATTTAATGGATAACCTAAATTTTCAACTTCTCCCCACTTCTTATCGCTAATGCTGTAAGCTTTAAACATATCAAGAGAACCAAACCCCTCATAACCATCGGAAGAAAAATAGAGATCTCCGCTTTCTGATAAATAAGGAAACATTTCGTCTCCTTCTGTATTAACAGAAGAGCCTAAGTTTACTGGTGACATCCAATTTTCTTCTCTTTGATCATATTCTGAAAACCATAAATCATGTGCACCAAAACCACCAGGGAAATCAGCTGAAAATATCATTATTTTCATTTCTGAATCCATTGCTGGATGTCCACAAGAAAGGGTGTCAGCTCCATCAGGCTTCAATTGAACTTTTTTAGCTTGTGTCCATGAATCTCCTTTTCTTTTAGAATAGAAAATTTCACAACCTAAATCTACTTTCTTCATTCTAGGACATCTTGTAAAATATATCTGATCTCCTTGAGGAGATAAAACAGATGGTCCTTCGTTATCTTTTGAATTAATTGAACTGGGTAGTAATTGAGGCTCGCTCCACTTCCCATTATTATCTCTTGTTGTAGACCATAAATCCATGTAACTATCTCCTGTTCTAGAATCTATACCGTCACCATTAGATCCATCTCTTGCTGAAACAAAAATTATTGTATTATGTTCAATATCTCCCCATGCTGGTGAATAATCGTAATGCTCAGAATTGATTTGTCTTTCATTCTGAATTTGATGTTTAGTACCATTTCTAACCCATTCAGCATGATGTTCACAGGAAGATAATAATTTGGTAGCATGAATATCTTCTGGAAAAATTTTAAGATATTCACGAATATTTTCCGCTGCTGATTCATACTCCCCTTCTTCAACTAGAACCTCGGCTAACAAAATATAAAGCTTTGGATAATTCTTTTGATATTTAAGCTTCATAGCTCTTTTATAATAGGTTTCTGCTTGAGCAGGCTCTACATCTAATCTGTAACATTCTGCTATTTGAAAATTTATTCTTCCTTTTTCAAGGATGTCTTTTTCTTTTACCTCCCCTTTTTTATATAAATCAATAGCATCAAAATAGGCTTCATTTTTGAAATTTAAATCGGCTTGTATAATATGTGGATTTTTGGTTTGAGCAAAATCAACTATGACTAAAAAAAATAATGCTGTAATTAGTATAAACCTAGTTATAATAAAAAGGTTTTTATCAGTATTATACTGTCTCATAAAATTTGTTTGGCGCTAAAATAACTATTTATTTTCTTAAAAAATCAAAATTCTTTAATAGATTTTTCAATATGAAAATGTAGAATCTTATCACATATTAGTGTTTAATTAACACTAAGATAGCATTTTGTTAATAAATTTTAATGAAGAAAACCGTGATAATAAGAATAAAAACATGAATAAAATTATATTTGTTTCTAATTATAAATAATATAACATGGCTAAATCTAAACTAGAGTATATATGGCTAGACGGATACTCTCCTACCCAAAATATGAGAAGTAAAACTAAAATTATTGACGATTTTACAGGAAAATTAGAGGACTGTCCTATTTGGTCTTTTGATGGAAGCTCTACCAAGCAAGCTGAAGGAAATTCTTCTGATTGTTTACTTAAGCCCGTTGCATGTTATCCTGATCCAGTAAGAGAAAACGGATTTTTGGTGATGACAGAAGTTTTAAATGCTGATGGATCAGCCCACGAATCGAATGCAAGAGCTAAAATAGATGATGACGATAATGACTTTTGGTTTGGTTTTGAACAAGAATATTTTATAATGGATGTTAATACCCAACTTCCTTTGGGCTTCCCGATGGGAGGTTATCCAGGTCCACAGGGAATGTATTATTGTTCAGTAGGTGGAAAGAATACTCACGGGAGACACCTTGTAGAAGAACATGCAGATATTTGTATTGAAGCTGGTATTAACATTGAGGGAATTAATCAAGAAGTTGCAAGTGGGCAATGGGAGTTTCAACTTTTTGCAAAAGGAGCTAAAAAAGCGGGTGATGAAATGTGGATTGCAAGATATATTTTAGATAGATTAACAGAAGACTACAATTACTACATAGAGTATCACCCAAAACCCATAAAAGGGGATTGGAATGGTTCTGGAATGCATGCTAATTTTTCAAATACTCTTTTAAGAACCTGTGGATCCAAAGAAGTTTATGAAAAAGTTTGTGAAGCTTTTAGACCAGTTACTAAAGAACATATTAATGTTTATGGACAATTTAATGACCAAAGACTAACTGGCCTTCATGAAACAGCTGCTATAACTGATTTTAGTTATGGTGTATCCGACAGAGGTGCATCAATAAGGATTCCAATTATTACTGTAGAAAACGGTTGGAAAGGTTGGTTGGAAGATAGAAGACCTGCTTCCAACGGAGATCCATATAAAATAGCAGGTAGAATAGTTGAAACAGTAAAAAAAGCTAATATCTAATTATACAATACTAAACCTTATTATTACCAAGTCTACTTTTTTTTAGGCTTGTTTTTTTTTTTTGAGGCAAATGTATCTAATTCTTCATCTCTAAAAGCAGCAGTTTTAATATCGTCTTGAATTTGTTGAGATGCATCTCGAAGTTGTCTCATTCCTCTGCCTAAAGTTCTTGCCATTTTGGGAATACTCTTTGAGCCAAAAAACAATAAAACCACTAAGAAAACAAAAATTAATTCACCAGCACTAATACCTTCTAAAAGTAAAAATTGTGGTTTAAAATACATTATGTATTAATTTTATTCTTGGATAAATCAACTACTAGTGGAGTAGCGATAAATAAAGACGAGTAAGTCCCAATAACTACTCCTACCATCAAGGCAAAAGCAAAACCTTTAATTGATTCTCCTCCAAAAACAAAAATGGTTAATAAAACTAAGAATGTGCTTAGAGAAGTGTTAATCGTCCTTGAAAGAGTACTGTTAAGTGCTTTATCTACCACTTGGATAGCAGAAGATTTTTTATGTAAAATGGAATATTCTCGGATTCTGTCGAATACAACAACCGTATCATTTATAGAATATCCTACGACTGTTAAAATGGCTGCAATAAATGCTTGATCAATTTCCATAGAAAAGGGAACAATATTATAAAATATAGAGAAAAGACCTAAGACAAGCAAAACATCATGAAACATAGCTATTAAAGCACCTAAACCAAATTGCCATTTTCTAAAACGATAGGCTATATATATAAAAATGATAAATAATGAGAAAAATACTGCTAAAAATGAACCTTTAATCAATTCGTCTGAGATTTGACTTTCAACACCTCTTGAAGTCAACAGCTTAAAAGTTTTATCACTACTATCACTAACTAGTTCACTATCGGAATAACCTAAATCAGCAAAGGCTTGGGATAATGAAGCATCTATCTTAGCTACTTTATCTTTATTATTCATAACCGCATTTTCTAAAAATTTAGTTGTAATTTCTAGAGTATAAGCATTATCTACCGTTTTTACTTCTGGAGCAACATTATTTCCTTCGTCATTAACACATCGATCACT
>MDSV01163994.1_pt1 | contig 14720 bp, 19 predicted proteins | sample 810851 | NCBI WGS metagenome assembly MDSV01 (sample SAMN05326640, study PRJNA326480) | marine metagenome | isolation source: seawater | place: Atlantic Ocean: North East | collected 2012 | reverse complement strand
CGTCTACAATTGGAACTGCATCTTCTCTTTTAATAGGCGTACCATCTGTTTCAAACAGCACGCCATCTCTATCAAACGCAACCATTGGCTTAGGATACTTAGCCATTCGTTGATCATGTGTCAGATTTAGATCTTCTGATTCTTCTTGTTGAGGAGGATCTGCTTTCGCAGATCCCCACATATTATAGCTCATAGTTGATATAATCCTCTACTGGAAACCAATTCATCTTTACAGTACTGTTTAACTTGTGAAGATTTGCACGCGTGTACTCTTGATATTGGTGTTTTAGTTCTTCAGGCATAGGAATTCTATTCACATTGCTTTCATACTTTTCAGCAATCATAATAGCAATCTCTTCAAATGATGTGGCTACTCCAGTACCAGCATTCCAGATACCACTTTCATTTACATCTAGCATTCTATAGTGCAACTCACAGATGTCTCCTACAAACACAAAGTCTCTTTTAAAGTTTTCAGATCCTTCGAAGATATCAATCTCATGCTTCCAAACTGCTTCATGAAAAAACTTGCTTATAGGTGAAGCCTGATCTTTTTTATGTTCTTCATGTGGACCATATACATTAAAGTAGCGAAACCCTTGGACTCTACTTACGGGCGTTTGCGATTCAACATATCTGTCGAAAAGATATTTGCTTGTTGCATAGTAGTTTAGTGGTTCTTTAAATTCGTATTCTGCTGTCTTCCTGTTATGTCCATACACCGAAGCTGATGATGCATATTGCAACATGATATGTCTACGTTGGCACTCGTCATATAGCTTTTTACTAAAGTCGTAGTTCTTTTCTAAGACATAATGGATGTTACCACATGTAGTATCAGTTTCAGCACCTAAGTGAATGACAGTATGAATTCCTTTTAGATCAGGAAAATGTTCGGTGTTGTCGTAGTATTCAAAACCCGTGACGTTGTGTCCCTTTGATTTCATGAACTTCATCATATTCTGTCCAATAAAACCCTTATGTCCAGTGATTAGAATATTCATTTCATTACCCTTTTGATTTGTTCGTCTAGTTCGTCGTAATCTAACGCGGTTGTCCCACGATTTCTTACTGAAACTCCAGCCATTGCGTTAGCAACTACTATGGATTTATACATTGGCATGTCTAATGAACAACACAATGCTAAAGCTGCAGTAAACGTATCTCCTGCTCCTGTTACGTCAAATACTTCTTCAGTAACTGCAGGATAATGTTCTATCTCGTCTCCTACATATACAACTCCTTCTGCTCCTAGCGTAACTAAAAAATGTTCAATATTCAATTCGTCTCTTGCTCTTCGAGCTTCTACAAGAATTTCTTTTGCAGTCAAAGATCGTCCAGCCCATTCTTCAAACTCGCTTTTATTTGGCTTTAATACCCAAGCGCCTTTATACTTATTAAGATTTACTTTAGGATCTACTATGCATCTTTTCGAAGTTTCTATGATTGTTTGAGGTTCTTTAACAGTTCCCTTGTTATAATCTGAAAGAACAACTATATCATATTCATTTTCTACAAATGAAAAAAACGATTCTTCAACAGCATTGTTTTCGATGTATTCTTCTTCATCTACTCTTGCCATGATATAGTTGTCAACCATTATTCTTGTTTTAAGCGGTATGACAGGTGCTTCAAGGATGTTTCCTTCTGCCTTCATCTTTTCGAATATATAGTTATGGATTGAAGATTTATAACCGTGAAGCATAACTTCTTTAGTTGCAGAACGAATATTCATATAGGTATTCCCTGCTCCTCCTAAAGACAGTTTTCTGTTTTCGAGATTTACAATAGGTACAGGTCCTTCGGGGCTTAACCTCTTACAATGCCCGAATAAATATTCATCGATTATAATATCTCCGACTACATGTATCAATTAAATCCTCCGAGGTGATTATGAATAACTTAAAACAACTTACAAACGACATACACAGAAAGGCCGAACAGAAACCGTGGGCGAAGCTGCTGGTGAGTGGCGATATGGAACCAATCCAGTATGGAACTTATTTATGGAATCAATTAGGTGTATATTCTGCATTAGAAAACCGCGCGCTTGAAAAGAACATTTTTGACGTAACAACTGCTAAAGGGTTGAGAAGGATGCATTATATCCAAGACGATCTTAATTACTATCCTTGCGTTCAGAAAAAATTTCCATCTACTTTTGAATATGAGAAGTATGTTGCTAAAATACAGGAAGAACAAATTTGGGCTCATATATATGTCAGACATTTTGGCGACATGTTTGGTGGTCAAATGATTAAGCAAAAACTTCCTAAAGCAAAGCCATGGAGCGAAAATATGCCACCATCTGATTGGCCTGAACCCGGTGTAATGCTTTATCATTTTAAAAATAAAGCAGAACTTATAACTACAGTGAGATCTAAACTTACCGATGCAATGCTTGAAGAATGTGAATATGTTTTTCAAAGTGCAATAAACCTTTTTACAGATTTGGAGAATCATTTTGATGTTCGATAAACTTCTTCCCTTTTCTGAAAAGATAAAGGATATGATTGAAGAGCATTCTACATCTGTTGATTGGCATGATTTCCCATGGCCAGCGATGACGTTTACAGGAAAAACGTGGAGAAAAGCAGATGTTGATATTCTCGATATGAGAGAAAACAAAAAGCTTTGGATGATGCACGTATGTGTGTATCCTCATTTTAACGATCCTTCTCCAATATTTGGATGGGATGTTATATCAGGTCCGAAAAAAATAACTGGAGCCTTTCATGATTTCTCACCTGTTTACCCTAACCATTTTATTATAAACCATTTTAGACAAAATGTAAAGGACTTTATTCCATCAAAAAGACGCGAGTTGCCTGATTGGGCAAAAGCAATATTTAGCGGGAGTATGGTCGCCGCAGGGAATATAAAGTCTGATGAAGAGCTCGATAAACTTCTGGATGTAGTGTTGTCAAATCTTACCTACTTTCTTGATAATGTTGGTCATAACTTAAGTGACAATTCTAGTGATGAGGAGTATATCAAAGACAAACACAACTTTTACTGTAAAATGCAAAAGCAAAATCCACACACTCCAAGAGTGATGGAAAGTTTAGGTGTTGAGCCCGCCTTGGTTCGCAGGTACATCGAAACTTGTCTTTTTCCTGAGGTAAGCTAAGACACAAGACTTAGCTGATCCTCCATCGCCAGGATTGTTTGGTACCCATAGTCTGTACCCATTTTCTTTAATTCTTGATCGTATTCCTTTGTTAAATGCACAGCCTCCAGACAATATCACATTCTTACATTTAAGATCTTTTGTCCAGTACTTTACGGTGTTCATTATTATTTCTTCAAACAAGTGTTGCGCAGTTGAGGCAATTTCAATTTGATTATATTGTTCATATAATCCTCCTAATCCTCTATGCATACTTCTTGCAAAAACAGGTCTCCACGGATGTGCAATGAGCAGATCGTGTTTCATGTCTGAAAGTAACCTGTCATTTATCATACCTACGCTAGCCAAAGATTCAAATGTTGCTTCATCTTTTTGTGGTGTCATTCCTGCTTCTTTGACCATGGAGCTATAAAATAAGCCTACACTATCCGGATATCTTTGTTGTCCTACTTTAACGAGTTTCTTATCTTTAGCATGCCACACCGATGTACAATCCCATTCGCCTATAGAATCTATTACAACTATAACAGCTTCATCAAACGTGTCTTGATCATAGTAGTGAGCGGCATGTGCTTCATGGTGTTGAACATACGTCCATTTGCAATTGATTCCTAATGATTTTAAATATGCTGTTACATTGTTTCTTTTTATAGGATTAGGTTGTCTAGCATACCATTGCCTAAGCGCTTTGGTATATGGGTTTTCATACCATATAACAAGTTCAGGATCACCGTATTTTAGCAAACCATATATCTCATCTTGATTGTGTCGCGACTCGCGCGAGTAAGATTCATGATATAGTGTTCCGCTATCCCATACGGTTATACTTGCATCATGCCCTTTGCCAGACATTCCCCAAATTATCACCTTTGAGAATCTCCCTTCTGCACTCTGTAATTGTCTTCAACCGAATCGGGTGTTGAGACTTCTATAATAGTGCCTTCCTTTAAGCAGTGCAACCTATGTGGTTCACCGGGCTCATTTATTATAACAGCTCCTTTTTGAATGGTTTTAGCTGTGCCTTCTCCCACTTCAGTATTTATCTTTTTAAGTAAGAACTCGCCTCCGAGGACGTACCATGTTTCATGCTTTCTTAAATGAAAGTGCATTGACATTTCTTTTCCGGGCTTCATTTTAAGAAGCTTTCCACAATACATATCGTTTGTTGCAAAGATAATCTCTTCACCCCAACCTTTTTTCACTCTGCCTTCATGTCTTGCCATTTATAAACTCCAATATTTTGCTTGACGATTCAGATGGATATAAGTCCAGTATCTTGAGCATAGCATATTCTCTACCTACTACAAACTCTGGTTCATAGTCACCACCTTTAGTTATATATGTCGGTCTTATCTTCTTTATTAGCTCAAGCGGTGTATCCTCTTCAAAGACAATAACTTCATCCACACATCTTAACGCTTCCAAAACTTTTTTTCTGTTATCCTGCGTATGAAACGGTTTTCTTTTTATTCGTTCCATAGAAGCATCTGAATTTAAACCTACAATAAGCTTACCACCTTGACATATTCTTTTTGATTCTTCGAGATAATCAACGTGGCCAGCATGGATGATATCAAAGCATCCATTGGTAAAAACTGTTATCACTCATTTCCTCACTTTCGTTTTATTATAAATAGTACCATAGAATTCAACATTTGTACAGGAAAAAATTATGGCTGCTCCATCTTCTAGACAGACTCTAATTGATTATTGCCTTCGAAGGCTAGGTGCCCCTGTTATTGAGATTAACGTAGACAACGATCAGCTAGAAGAAAGAATAGACGATGCTTTACAGGTATATCAAGAGTTTCATTCTGATTCTACGGTTAAAACGTATCTAAAACATCAGGTTACTGCTTCCGACATATCCAATAAGTATATATCTATATCTTCGGACATAGTATTCGTATCAAGGTTATTTCAATTAAGCTCTTCATTCAATGCATCGAGAAACTTCTTTGATATAAAATACCAAATGATGTTAAATGATATTGCCGATATGCAGAATTTTGCAGGAGATCTGGCATATTATGAACAGATGCAACAATATTTGGCGCTGTTAGATGTTAAACTTAATGGTCATCCATTAGTTAACTTTTCTCGTCATCAGAATAGATTATATATCTTTGGTGACATGAACGATGGTGACATATTAGAAAATGAATACATTGTGGCTGAAGTGTATCAAACAATAAATCCTGATACGCATACTTCTGTATATAATGATATGTGGTTAAAGGAATACTCAACAGCAATAATAAAACAACAATGGGGATCTAATTTAATTAAGTTTGAAGGAATGCAACTTCCCGGAGGAGTAACATTGAATGGAAGACAATTGTATGATGATGCAGCACAAGACATTGAACGATTAATGGAGAGAATCAGGCTAGAACAAGAGCTACCACCTGATTTCTTTGTAGGTTGACGCATGTTTTCTTGCTCATACTGATCGTTGGTGGTCAAACGGTATCAAAGGATATGATGTTCTATGATATCGAAAGATGTAATTATTTTGCATCACAATTGGTTAAGAGATACGGAAATTATACGGGTTATTCGAACGTACCTCAAGAAAATAAAGCAACTGCATATTGTCAACCCAGATATGTGGATACGAGCAAAACGAAAGTTTACTAATAATGGCTAAGAATCTCTATTTCAGCGATGCAGTAACATCAGAACAAAGATTATATGAGAACATTGTCATAGAATCTCTTAAGATGTATGGACAGGATGTGTATTACTTGCCACGAGAAGTCGTGAGCGAGGACTCTATTCTTGGCGAAGATATTGAATCGAGGTTCGGAAGCTCACATAAGATTGAGATGTATATCGAGAATGCTGAAGGATTCGAAGGAGAAGGGGATTTATTTACAAAGTTTGGAGTTGAGATAAGAGATGAAGCAACATTTGTAGTTTCACGTCGAAGATGGAGATCGGTTGTAGGCCAGCTGGCTGCTACAACTATTAGGATACCAAGAGTCGAAACAGAAGAAAATCCAAAGCCGGGAGATTTGATTTATTTACCTTTAACTAAATCACTTTTTGAAATTGGACATGTAGAACACGAACAGCCTTTTTATCAATTAGCAAATCTTCCTGTATTCAAGATGAGATGTAACTTATTTGAATATTCTGGCCAAGATCTCGATACGGGCATTGCTTCTATTGATCAACTCGAATTGGATGACACATATCAAGTTGTCCTTACATTGGCTAATATTACTAAACCATCAACACTAGATTTCCAAGTAGGTGAGATTGTCAAGCAAACAACCACAGCTGGTGTAGAGATAACTGGAGAGATTATAAATTATAATACAGACACTAATAAGATAACGGTTAACAGGATCGGTACAAGCGATGGTAAGCTACATAAGTTCTTTGTATCTTCTGATAATGCTAGAAGAATTAGAGGTGAGACAACTAATGCTGAAGGTGATATAAGCGTATTCTTAGAAGATAATAAGATTTCTGAAAATGAACAGAACGATTTCTTCTCAAGCGAAGGAACAGGATTCATTGACTTTTCAGAGAACAACCCATTTGGAGATCCTGAATAATGGCAGAAATATTTGACTTTGGCTTTACAGCCGTAGATGAAGACGAGTTAGAAGTAACTCAAACAATGCACACCATGGCCAGTGAGGCTAAAGGTGCTCAACAAAAATTAGATGAGTTATACAATGCAATTACGCCGTTATTGAATAATTTAAAATTGAATCCTGAAAAAGAATATATTAAGTGGCCAAATAGATTAGAAAAAGTAGAATCATTTGAAGACCACATACAAAAGATTTATAGAGGCTAGATATGTTTGGCAATCATTATTATCATGCTAGAATTCGAAAAGCCGTTGCAAGCTTTGGACGAATATTCAATGATATTTACATCATAAGAAAAAAATCAGATGGTACTGTATTACAGACCATGAAAGTTCCTATCGCGTACGCGCCGAGGTCAAAGTATCTTGAAAGAATTAGAGAGAATCAATCATTAGAAAATGACACAAAGGTTGCAATAAAACTTCCTAGGCTTTCATTTGAAATCACAGGAATAAATTATGATGCGCAGAGACAACTTCCTAAAGTAAATGCTTTTCAAAAGACAACTACAAGTAAAGCTACAGATAAAAGAACAAAATTCAACATATCTGTTCCCTACATCATGAACTTTAACTTGTCTGCTTATGCTACTACGCAGGACGATGCATTGCAGATTGTTGAACAGATACTTCCATATTTCGCACCACAATATAACATAACAATAAAACCCTTTGCAAATTTCACTGATGTCAAAGAAGACGTTCCTTTGATTTTAACTGGTCTAAGTTTAGAAAATCAATATGAAGGTGATCTTGCAACGAGGACAGTGATACAGTATAGTATGGATTTCGAAATGCACATTTTCTTTTATGGTCCTGTTGCAGATCAAGATATTATTACAAAGGCAGAGATGAAATACTTTAATATGGGTGTTGGTAATAATGATTCGGATCTTCCTTTGGAAAGACAGACCATTACACCTACAGCATTGGTTACAGGTGACAGTGACTTTGGATTTAATGAAGTGATAAAATTAGCGAGTGATAGTGATGGCGAAGCAATTGCAGGATCGTGATTCTGATAATTTACAAGTAGATTATGAGTATACGCGAGACAATTTAAGAGAACTCATAGAAAAAGGAAAGGACAGCTTAGACTTAGCGATGAGAATTGCTGAAGAGACTGAGCATCCAAGAGCTATCGAGGTTTTAGGTCAGATGCTACGTAGTGTTACTGACACTAATGATAAGTTAATGGACCTGAATAAGAAAAAGGCTGACGCTGAAGAAGGCACAAAGAGAGTCACAAACAACAATCTGTTTGTTGGTTCTACAACAGAACTTCAACGAATATTAAGCAAAGATAAAAAAGAGGAGAAAAAAATGGTAAACATAACTCCTCAGGAAAAAGATAGTGGCTAGATCTACATCAGAATCGTATTTAGGAAATGCAAATGTAAAGAAAGACGGTATTCAACAGCAATGGACCGAAGAGGATCTTGTTGAGTATCAAAAGTGTTTTAACGACCCTGCATATTTCACAGAAAATTATATTAAAATTGTTTCACTTGATGAAGGGTTAGTACCTTTCAGACTATATCCTTATCAATCAAAGATGTTTAGTCACTTTGAGGATAACAGATTTAGTATTATATTGGCATGTCGTCAATCAGGTAAATCAATATCAGTGTGCGCTTATCTTTTATGGTATGTACTTTTTAACCCAGAAAAAACAGTTGCGATCCTCGCGAACAAAGGTGCCGTGGCACGAGAGATGTTATCGAGAGTTACGCTTATGCTCGAAAATATACCTTTCTTTTTGCAGCCGGGGACTCGAGCTCTTAATAAGGGTTCCTTGGAGTTCTCTAATAATTCACGGATTATTGCTAGTGCTACTAGTGGGTCTTCAATCCGTGGCTTATCTGTTAGCTTACTCTACCTCGACGAGTTCGCATTTGTAGAAAAAGCTGGTGAATTCTACACCTCAACATATCCTGTTATTTCTGCAGGTGAAGATACAAAAGTTATAATCACATCTACTGCTAATGGTTTAGGAAACGTCTTTCATAAAATATGGGAAGGCGCAAATCAAAAAACAAATGAATTTACTCCTATGAGAGTTGATTGGCATGATGTGCCGGGTAGAGATGCGAGATGGAAAGCTACTACCATAGCAAACACTAGCCAATTACAATTTGACCAAGAGTTTGGAAATACTTTCTTTGGAACGGGCGATACGCTTATCAATGCTGAAACACTATTAGCATTGAGAGCATCACCACACAAGCATTTGCTTGAAGGCGGTGATGTATTAATTTACGAAGAAGCAATAAAAGATCACGACTACGTAATGTGTGTGGATGTAAGCAAGGGAAGAGGTCAGGATTATTCTACTTTTAATTTGATCGATATTAGCGTTCGCCCGTTTAAGCAGGTTGCTGTTTATCGCAACAATACTATTTCTCCTTTACTCTTCCCCAATATTATCTATAAGTATGCGAAATCCTATAATGACGCGTATGTTATAATTGAGGCAAATGATCAAGGAGGTATTGTTTGCACAGGTCTTTATTATGATTTGGAATATGAAAATTGCCACGTTAGATCAGCACTAAAGGCTGATCAAATTGGCGTTGAGATGAATAGAAAAGTTAAAAGGATAGGATGTTCAGCACTTAAAGATTTATTAGAAAATAAGAAACTGGATGTTGGTGATGAGAACACAATCCTTGAGATATCAACATTTGTTTCTAAAGGCGTTTCTTTTGAAGCATCAGTAGGTAACCATGATGATTTAGTTATGAATCTAGTGATGTTTGGTTATTTTATATCAACTCAATACTTTTCAGATATGACTGACATCAATATCAAACAGCTTATGTTCAAACATAAGATGAAAGCAATTGAAGATGATATAGTTCCATTTGGGGTTATAGATCAAGGCGAAGCTTATATTGAAGAGGCTACTGAAGATAGACCGTGGGCTTTGGACCACCGAGATCAAAACTTCTAATATTATAAATAGTTTTGAGTGAAAAGAATCGTATTATGGCAATCATATAATTAACTCGAGAGGAAGAAGATATGGCATTTTCAGAGTCTCCTGCAATTACCGTTCGAGAAATTGACCTTTCAGGCGTAGTGCCTAGTGTATCATCTTCAACGGGAGCGATTGCAGGTAATTTTAGCTGGGGACCCGTTCTAAAGCCAGTCAAAGTCGATAATGAAGCGACTTTGGTTGAGAGATTTGGATCTCCCGACACCATCAATACTTTCGATTTCCATTCTGCATCATACTTTCTTAAGTATACGAACGCACTGCAGGTAGTTCGTGTCGTAGACAGTAACGGAGTAAATGCATACAATGGACATCGTGCAGGTTTTGGTGATGGAAACGCGCCACTAATCAGAGACTTAGACCACTGGAACACAATTCAGGCGGCACAAGATTCTGATGGCAGAAACTTCATAGCAAAATATCCAGGAGCTTTAGGGAATAGCATTGAAGTCCAGATTTGCCCATTCACAAGTGCAGACGCTGCATTTGATGCTTGGTCACTTAAGGACAACTTTGATGCCGCACCAGGGACATCAGAATTCGCCACTAAAGCAAATGCTTCTAATGACGAAGTTCATGTAGCAATATTGGATAAGAACGGTGCCTTTACAGGAACCAAAAATACAGTCCTTGAAACTTTCCCATTCTTATCATTAGGTACGAATGCGAAATCAAACGATGGCACGTCGAATTATATCAAGGATGTAATTAACAGCAGATCAGAATATGTATGGCAGGCTGGATTTGACTCAGACTTTAGCAAAGCAATTGCTGGCGTTAAAGCTCCGGGTGGAACCCAAATCGACTCAGCAGATAACTTTGCGTTGCAGTCAAGCCTTCAATCTGTTCATGCTTATAAGCTAGATTCAGGTGCAAATTCTACATTCGCAGGAACTGGTGGATTAGGAAAATTCTTAGAAGGCTATCAAAAGTTCAAAGACAAGGACACTATCCAAGTCGACTTTTTGATTGCACCAAGAACTACTACTAGAACTAGTTCAACGACTGTAGTCAATAATCTTGTTGGCATTGCCCAAGTAACAAGAAAAGACTGTGTTGTTGTAACGTCTCCTCCTGTAGCAGATGTTATTACAACGACTACGCCAGTTACAAACACGGTAGCGGCTGGAGCAACTTATACATCTTCAAGTTATCTCATAGTAGATAATAACTATTTGAAGATTTACGATAAGTTCAATGATCAGTATATTCAAATCCCTGCAGCGTCATCGACCGCAGGTATTATGGCAAATACTGATTTTGTTGCTGCACCATGGTTTTCACCGGCTGGTCCAAGAAGAGGACAATATTTAGGTATTACTTCTCTTGCATATACACCAACTAAATCAGAAAGAGACACTCTTTATAAGGCAGGAATCAATCCAATTGCTAACTTGCCCGGACAAGGAGTACTGCTTTTTGGTGATAAGACAAAACTTGCAAGACCTTCTGCGTTTGACAGAATCAATGTAAGAAGATTGTTCCTTGTCATTGAAAGAGCGATTGCTCTTGCTGCTCGAAACGTAATGTTTGAATTCAACGATGAATTCACTAGAGCAGAATTTGTGGGTGTAGTTGAACCTTTCCTCAGGGAAATTAAAGGTAGACGCGGTATCACAGATTTTAGAGTGGTATGCGACGAAACCAATAACACAGCAGCAGTCATCGATCGCAATGAATTCATTGCGAATATTTTAATCAAACCTGCGAGATCCATCAACTTCGTAACACTCAACTTTGTTGCAGTGAGAACCGGTGTTGATTTTGAGGAAATCGCTGGAATCGGATTCTAAGGAGGAGTAAATGGCAGTTCTAGGAGTTGACGATTTTAAATCGAAAATCCGAGGTGGTGGTGCACGACCTAATCTATTTAAGTGCACAATAAACTTCCCAGGTTATGCCGAAGGTGACGTTGAGGTGACTTCGTTTTTGTGTAAAGCGGCTCAATTGCCCGCATCAGTAATTGCACCAATTGTAGTTCCTTTCAGAGGAAGACAGTTGCAGATTGCTGGTGACAGGACGTTTGAACCATGGACCGTAACCATTATTAATGACACTGATTTTGTCATTAGAGATTCCATGGAAAGATGGATGAACGGTATCGGTGCACATACGCAAAATACTGGCTTGGTTTCAATGACTGATTATTCAACAGACTTGTTGGTTGATCAGCTCAATAAAAACGGTGATACTATTAAGCAATATAAACTAACAGGTTGTTTTCCAACCAACGTTAGTGCTATCGATCTCTCATATGAGACGAACGATGCTATTGAAGAGTTCACTGTCGAATTCCAAGTACAATATTGGACTTCAAACAGCACCACTTAAGAAGCATATAAATTATAGGGAGAGGGATAAACTCTCTCCCTATTTTAAGAGGTTAAACTATGGCAGAAGAAAATCCCGGCGGTATAAAGATTTTCGGATTTGAAATCAAACGCGCAAGTTCTGATAAAAATCTAAAATCTATCGTACCCCCACAAGATGAAGACGGTGCAGGATTTGTAACTGCTGCAGGAACTCACTTTGGTCAATATTTGAATTTAGACGGTGATGACACAAAAGATAATCACCAATTGATCATGAAGTATAGAGGTATTGCGGCGCATCCGGAAGTAGATGCTGCGATCGAAGATCTTACAAATGAAGCGGTCATTGTTTCTGAAAAAGAAAAGCCGTGTTCTATTGTATTAGATAATGTTCCCGTATCTAAATCAATTAAAAACAAAATATCAGAAGAATTTGCAGGTGTAGTATCCATGCTCAACTTTACTGAGAATGGACAAGACCTGTTTCGTCAGTGGTACATCGATGGGAGATTGTATCACCACTTGGTAGTCGATGATGCAAATATTAAAGCAGGCATTAAAGAAGTAAGACCTATCGATGCAGCCAAGATACGAAAAGTAAAACAAGTTAAAAAGAAAAAGGATCCAAAAACAGGTGCATCATTAATTGAAAAGATTGATGAGTTTTACATCTATCAAGAAAAACCCGGATCACAAGCTCAAGGATTAAAGCTTTCTGCAGACGCAATTAGTTATGTAACATCAGGTTTGCTTGATCCAGGGAGAAAAAAGGTTTTATCTCATTTGCATAAGGCATTGAAACCCGTGAATCAACTAAGAATGATGGAAGATTCATTGGTTATCTATCGCCTGTCCCGCGCGCCCGAGCGAAGGATTTTTTATATTGATGTAGGTAACTTGCCGAGAGGAAAGGCAGAACAATATCTTAAAGATATTATGGCACGTTATCGAAATAAGCTCGTATATGATGCTGACACAGGACAACTTAAAGATGATAGAAAGCATATGTCAATGCTTGAAGATTTTTGGTTGCCTCGAAGAGAAGGCGGAAGAGGTACTGAAATATCTACACTTCCCGGAGGTGAGAACCTAGGTCAGATTGAAGATATCATATACTTTCAGAAAAGATTGTATCGTTCTCTGAACGTTCCTTTGAATAGACTCGAACAAGAGTCACCCTCATTCGCCATTGGTAGATCTACTGAGATTAACCGTGATGAATTAAAGTTCCAAAAATTTATTGATCGCTTAAGAATGAGATTCTCTCATCTCTTTCTTGAAATATTGCGTAAGCAATTAATCATGAAAGGTATAGTGACCGAAGAAGATTGGAACAATTGGAAGAATGACATTATGGTTGACTATCTAAGAGATAACCATTTTGCCGAACTTAAAAATATGGAAATCATGAGAGAAAGACTTCAGGCCTTGAATGACATAAATGATTATGTTTCAAGACCAGATGAAGACGGTTACTTCTCAAAAGAATGGGTTATGAAAAATGTATTACAATTCACTGACGACGACATTAAAAGCATGGGAGTCGACCCTGATGAGCCACCTACAGACGGGGATCAACAACCAGACAATTCCGAAGAGCCACCCCCTGAAGCTTAGGGAACCTTTCCAGCCACTAATAAAATCATACATGTCGGCGATAGAAGAAGCAGAACTTGGTAAAGATATAAGCAATTATAGACAATTAACGAGTAGTGTTTGTAAATTAAAAGAACATATTAAAAAAGCAGAGGAAGACTACTATGGAGGATGAAAAGAAAACAGTATGTTTGTGTGGTATGGAAGGCTGTGACGGCACAGATTGCCAATGCGGCACATCATGTGACTGTAAACCTAAAACGCAAGAGGAAGATTTAAAAGATTTGGGTGTCGCGCCTATATAACTAATGAGTTGAAAACTGAAATTTTATAAATAATATCAAAAGGAATATGGATTATGGATTTATCTACACTTATAACAAATATTAACGGAAAAGACTTTGCAAAGGCACAAGTCATTTTCGATGATATGATGAATGCCAAAGTAACCGATGCACTTGATAAAGAAAAGGTCAAGCTTGCAGGTCAGGTTTTTAATGGCGATCCTGAGGAAGACGAAGATCTAGTTGATGAGGTTGAAGTTGAAGGAGATGAAGACACAGATGCAGATGACTCAGGAAATGAGGATGAAGCTACTGAAGGAGAGGATTCTGAAGACGAGGGAGAGGCTGAATCAAGTGATTCTGAAGAGGAATCAGGAGAGGATGAATCAGAACCTGAGGATGAAGTAGAAGATGAAAAAGTTCAGGGAGATTAGAGAGGCCAAGAAGAAGGGCGCTCCTGGTGAAAAAATCTGGAACAAAAAAGTTTCAGGTATTGACGTTTTAGTCAATAAAAATGGAAAGATGTTTCAAACTTATGTTGATGGTGATATGCTAGACGAATTTCCAAGCTTACACAATGCTAAAAAAGCAGGTCTTGAATTTGTAAAACAGGCCAAAGGATAAGAAATGAAACTTATAAGCGAATACGTAACCTACGATAATGACTTACAGTGTACTATCACTGAAGACAAAGAAAGTGGCAAGAAGAAGTATGTCATCGAAGGTGTATTTGCACAAGCGGAAAAAAAGAATCGTAACGGAAGAATGTATCCGAAACCAGTCTTAGAAAAGG
>MDSV01162369.1_pt1 | contig 14720 bp, 15 predicted proteins | sample 810851 | NCBI WGS metagenome assembly MDSV01 (sample SAMN05326640, study PRJNA326480) | marine metagenome | isolation source: seawater | place: Atlantic Ocean: North East | collected 2012 | reverse complement strand
CAACAACTTTTTGCGCGTTTGAACAATGTTGTTTCATTCTTAATGGTGCTGTTTCTAAACCTTGAATTATTCCAAAAGCATTGTCAGGAGCTAAAGCTGATCCTAAATCTCTTAACAATACTACTCTGGCACGTACAGCATAAGCTACATTTGCGCCAGTAAGTTCTGGAACGACTTTACCCCAAACAGCTCCACCATAGCTTGGATCTGGTTCATTAAATAATGGTTGTCTTTTTGGATCAGCAGTCCAATCAAAATTACCACCATCAACTAAACATCCACCAATAACAGTTCCGTGTCCTCCTATAAACTTAGTTAAAGAATGAATTACAACAGCAGCACCATGTTCGATTGGTTTACATATTACTGGAGCAGCCGTATTATCCATGATTAAAGGGATATTTTTTTTTCTACCTATATCAGCAACTTCTTTAATTGGAAAAACACGTAAATATGGATTAGGTAACGTTTCAGCATAAATACATCTTGTCTTATCATCAATCTGCTTTTCAAAGTTTTTTGGATCAGATGGGTCAGCATATCTAACTTCTATTCCAAGTTTTTTTAACGTATGTGTAAATAAATTTACAGTTCCTCCATAAAGATCAGTCGAACTAATAAAATTATCTCCAGCTTGACAACAATTTGTAATAGCAAACGTCGAGGCAGCTTGACCTGAGCCAACAGTTACACAAGCAAGACCACTTTCTAGTGCAGCTACTCTTTTTTCCAACACATCGTTAGTTGGATTCATTATTCTTGTATAAATATTTCCAAATTCCTTCAGAGCAAATAAATTTGCTGCAGTATCGGTATTTTTAAATTGATATGAAGTTGTACGATATATAGGAACCGCTACAGCTGTTGTAGCTGGATCACTTCTATATTCACCTCCATGTAGTGCAATTGTTTCTGGATTTTTAATATCTTGTGCCATATTTCCCTCCTAATGTTAATTACAAATGATATTTTGTCCTCAAAAGGTATTATTGTAAAGGATTTAATAAGGTTAAAGTTTGACTTTATCCTCAAATCTCAGTATTTATGCGCAAAAAAACAATGACAAATTTTGTAAAAAAGAACGAAATTAATAATCGCTGGGTTGTAATTGACGCTGAAAATCTTGTTGTGGGAAGATTAGCTGCTTATGTTTCAGGAATTTTAAGAGGTAAAAACAAAAGTCAATATACTCCAGGAATGGATAATGGAGATTTTGTTATTATAACAAATATTGAAAAAATAAAATTTACAGGGAAAAAGTTTTCAGAAAAGAAATACTATAAACATACTGGCTTTCCTGGGGGAATTAAAACTTCAACACCAGAATCCATATCAAAAAATAAACCTGAAAACTTATTAAAGTTAGCTGTTAAAAGAATGCTTCCTGGAGGACCACTTGCTAAAAAACAGTTATCAAAATTAAAAATCTATAAAGGGTCTTCACATCCACATGAAATTCAAAATCCTAAAAAAATTGATTTTTCTAAAGCTAACCAAAAAAATAGATTACACAATTAACTAATATGGAAACGCAAATAGATACTTCAAAAAAAAATATTAAGTTAGATCTAAAAGATTCAAAATACGCTACTGGTAGACGTAAAAGATCTATAGCAAGAGTTTGGTTAAAAAAAGGTGCAGGATTAATATTCGTTAATGGAAAAAAAATGAATGACTATTTTAATAAACAAAATTTACAAATTGCAATTATAAGACCTTTTAAACTTGCAGAAAGAGAGAATGTGTTTGATGTTAGATGCACAGTAAAGGGTGGAGGATTATCTGGGCAAGCTGGAGCAATAATACATGGAATTTCTAGAGCACTAGTAGATTTTGAACCAGATCTTAAAAAGACATTAAAAAAAGAGAAACTTACTACCCGAGATTCAAGATCTGTTGAAAGAAAAAAACCTGGTCTTCGTAAAGCACGAAGAAGTTTTCAATTTTCTAAAAGATAAGCTTTCAATAAATTATCTCTTCAACTCAAAAACTGATATAATTATTTGTATGAAAGAATCACTTAAAATCGCTATTGCTGGAGCTACAGGATATGTAGGTTTAGAATTAATAAAAATTTTATTAAAGCATCCAAAAGCAAAAATTAAATATATATGCGCTACAAAATCAATTGGGAAAGATATTAAAACTTTTGATAAAGAAATTAAAGAAAAACTACCTAAAATCTCAAACTTAAATAAAATTCAATGGAACAGTATTGATCTGATCTTTACAGCACTACCAAATGGTGAGGCTCAAAAAATTGCTAAAAGAATCCCCAAAGGTATTAAACTTATAGATCTGTCTGGTGATTTTAGATTAAATAATTATAATTTATATAAAAAATATTACAAAATTAACCATAATTGCAAAAATTTAATTAAAAAATCACTTTACTCAATTTCAGAATTTTCTAGAAAGGATTTGCCAAATTATAATATTATTTCCTGTCCGGGATGCTATCCTACGTCTATCCAATTGCCTTTAATACCCTTGGTTAAAAATAAATTAATAAATACAAATCAAATAATCATTGACTCTAAGTCTGGATATTCCGGTGCAGGTAGAAAAATCGAAAAAAAACTAAAGAATATAAAATTTCTAAAATCAATGTCTGCCTACGGCATTGGTAATCATAGGCACACACCAGAAATCAATCAAGAATTATCAAAGTTTTCTAAAAGAAAGATTAATGTTCATTTTACTCCCCATATTATACCTGTTTATAGAGGTATCCTATCTACTATTTATTTAGATATATCAAAGAATTATAGTGCAAAAAAAATTTATATGTTTCTTAAAAAATACCATAAGAAAAACTTTTTTGTTAAAATGAGTAAATTTAATACACCTATAGGAACTTCAGATGTTCTAAATACAAATAAATGTAATATTTCTGTATGTGAAGGAAGTAAAAATAATAAAATTATTATAATATCAGCAATAGATAATTTAATTAAAGGTGCATCAGGACAAGCTGTACAAAATATGAATATAACTTATGGTTTAAAAGAGTCACTAGGATTAATATGAAAAAGTGTTTAAAATTATTATTTTTGTTTGCTTTAGTAAGTTGTACTAGTAACAAACAAGTTTTTTGGTGTGGTGATCATGAGTGTATTAATAAAGCTGAAAAAGAAGAGTATTTTAAAAAAAATATGATAGTAGAAGTGAGAAAAAAAAATAATACTTCTAATGCTGAAGTTTCTAAAGTTAATGAAATGCTTCAACAAGCAACTTTAAAAAATGAGAAAAATTCTAAACAAAAAATAAGTAAAAAATTAACTTGGAAACAAAAAAGATTAAAAAAAAAGGAAGAAAAGAGACTTGCTAAAAAATTGTTAAATCAAGAACGTAAAAAAATTAAGGATCAAAAAAGATTACAAAAAGAACTGTTAAAAGAAAAAAAAGCAATTAATAAAAAGAAGAAAAGTGATAAAGTTGTAAAAAAGAAACTATTAACAAAAAAAATAAAAAAAGAATCCTCAAATTTCAACGATTTGTTTATAAAAATATCTGAACAAAGTAGTAAAAAATCTTTTCCTAACATAAATAATACTCAATAATAGAAAATATATATGAAAAAAATAAATATTGCAGTTGTTGGACTTGGTCAAATTGGAAATTATTTGTTGAATGAAATCATTACTAAAAGAAAAGATATTGAAATAAAAACTGGAAAAAAAATAAATGTCGAAGCAATATCTGCGCGTAATATAAATAAAAAGAGAAAATTTAAAATTAATAAGAATTTATTCTTTAAAAATCCACTTGATATTTTTAAAAAAAAAAAAAATTCATGTTTTGTTTGAAGCCATAGGATTGTCTGATGGCATTTCAAAAAAAGTTGTCGAAACGGCTTTGAAAAATAAAATTCATGTAATTACTCCAAATAAAGCATTAATAGCAAAACATGGTGATTATTTATCAGCTTTAGCCGAAAAAAATAAAGTAAATCTTGAATTTGAGGCTTCTGTTGCTGGTGGGATTCCAATAATAAGAACTATTAAAGAGGGTCTGGCCACTAACTCTATCTCCAAAGTATTTGGAATCTTAAATGGTACTTGTAATTATATATTAACTGAAATGGAATCTACTAAAGATACATTTCATAATGTTCTTAAAAATGCTCAAAAACTAGGATATGCAGAACAGAATCCCAAATATGATTTAAATGGTCATGATACATTAGCAAAAGTTAGAATATTATCTTCTCTCTCTTTTAATACTAAAATTTCAAAAGAAAAATGTTTGTTGAAAGGAATTGAAAACATTGAATTAAAAGATATTGAAATTGCTAACCAACTCAACTTGAGAATTAAGCTGCTTGGGATTTCTGAGATGTTAAATAATCAGCTTTTTGAAAGAGTTTATCCATGTCTAGTAAGTAAAAAATCTTATATAGGAAATGTAAATGGTGTAATGAATGCTGTTATTCTTCATGGTAAACCCATAGGCGAAAGTATACTACAAGGTGAGGGGGCTGGACCTGGCGCTACTTCTTCGGCGTTAATGTCTGATTTGCTGTCTATCCTAAGAGGAAATATTAAATACCCTTTTGGTATACCATCTAATTTAAGAAAAAAAGTAGTTAAATTTAATATGGAAAAGAATTTATGCTCGTTTTATATAAGAATTGAAGTAAATGATATTCCTGGAGTCTTGTCATCTATAACTAAGACTTTTGCTTTAAATAAAATTTCAATTAGAAATTTGATACAAAATCCTGATAAAAAAAATAAAAAAGCTTCAATAGTTATAATTACACATGAAAGTTTAGAGAGAAATTATAATAATTTACTTTTAAATCTTAATAAAAATAAATACTTATTTAAAAAACCAACATTTATTAGAATTGAAAAAATTTAAATGACTATTAGTAAAGATTTAATAAATTCTTTTGCTCATGCAACAGAAAGAGGAGCTTATGGAGCATCTTTGTTTATTGGCAAAAATGACAAAATTGGAGCAGATAGATCTGCTGTCAATGAAATGCGTGAAACATTAAACAAGATAAATATGAAAGGTAAAATAGTTATAGGAGAAGGTGAATTAGATGAAGCACCAATGCTTTATATAAACGAAAAAGTGGGGACAAATTCTGGTGAAGAGCTTGATATTGCAGTCGATCCTTTGGAAGGTACAAATTTTACAGCAAAAAATCTACCAAACGCAATGTCTGTTTTAGCTGTAGCAAAAAAAGGGAATATTTTAAATGCACCTGATATGTATATGGAAAAAATTGCTATTGGCTCTAATCTACCAAAAAATCTTATTGATTTAGATTTTTCGATTGAAAAAAATATCAAACTATTATCTGAAGCAAGTAGTAAAAAAACAAATCTACTAACGGCTTGCGTTCTAGATAGACCTAGACATAATGAAATAATAAAATCTTTAAAAAATCTAGGAGTAAACATCTCTTTTATAAGTGATGGTGATGTATCAGGAGTTATATCAGTCTGTAATCCAAAATCAAAAATTGATATTTACATAGGTACGGGAGGAGCTCCCGAAGGTGTTTTAGCTGCTGCAGCTCTTCATTGTTTAGGTGGTCAGATGCAAACAAGACTTAAATTTCAAAGTGATAATGAAAAAAATAGGGCAAAAAAGTTTGGTATTAGTGATTTTAATAAAAAATATAATTTGAATGACATGATAAAAGATGACGTAATTTTTAGCGCAACAGGAGTAACTGATGGAAATTTCTTTAAGGGTATACGAAACTATAAAGATTACTTTAGTTCAGAAACTCTTGTGCTTCATAAAAGTAGTAATACAAATAAAATTTTAAAGAATAAAATTACTAAATGAAATTAACTTCAGTTACTGGAAAAAACTGGATACTAAGAAAATTTGATAACAATGATGTAAAAAAATTCTCTGAGGAATATTCATTAAAAGAGATTGTAGCAAGATTATTAGCTATTAGAAAAAAAAACATTAAAGATATACCTTGTTATATAAATCCAACTATTAAAAATCTTTTACCAAACCCTCTTAGATTAAAAGGTATGAATAATGCTGTTGAGCGTACTTTTAAAAGTATTGTTAAAAGTGAATTAATAGGAATTTTTGGTGATTATGATGTTGATGGAGCTACATCATCAGCATTATTATCACAATATTTTTTATCTATTAAACAAAATATCTATACTTATATTCCAGATAGAAAAAAAGAAGGGTATGGACCCAATGTCGAAAGTTTTAAGAAATTAATTAATTCAGGTGTAAATGTTATATTCACTGTTGACTGTGGTACTTCTTCTTTTGAACCAATTAATGTTGCGAAAGAAAATAATGTAGATGTAATTGTTTTAGATCATCATCAAACACAAGTTAATTTACCTAATGCTTGTGCTATTGTTAATCCAAATAGATTAGATGACGACTCTGGGTTAAATTATCTATGTGCTGCTGGGGTATGTTTTGTATTTTTAGTAGCTCTAAATAAGAAGTTAAGAGAGAGTATGTGGTTTAAAGAAAATAATATTAAAGAACCTAATATGTTAAACTTTCTTGACTTGGTTTCATTAGGAACTGTATGTGATGTTGTTCCTTTAATTGGTTTAAATAGAGCTTTTGTTAAACAAGGTCTTAAAGTATTAAAAAATAGGTCAAATTTAGGATTAAAAACTTTATATGATATTTGTAAAATAGAATCTCAGCCAACTACATATGATTTAGGTTTTGCATTGGGACCAAGAATTAATGCAGGTGGAAGAGTAGGTAAAGCTTCACATGGTTTGGAACTCTTATTATGCAATGATCCTCAAAAAGCATACAAAATTGCGACTGATTTAGATGTTTCAAATCAAGAAAGAAAAAGTATCGAACATATTTTAACTGAAAAAGTTTTAAAAGAAGTAGAAAAATATCATAATCACCCAGTTTTAGTTTTGGCAGGAAATAGTTGGCATGAAGGTGTTATAGGAATAGTTGCCTCTAGAATTAAAGATAAATTTAATAAACCAACTTTTTTAATATCTTTAAATGAAAATATAGGTAAAGGATCAGCTAGGTCAGTTTTTGGTTTTGATATAGGAACTCAAATTATTAAAGCTACACAACTAGGTATACTTCAAAAGGGTGGTGGTCATAAAATGGCTGGGGGTTTTTCTATAAAGAAAGAAAAAATAGATATTTTTAGAGATCAATTAATTAAAGATTATGAGAAGTTAAAACTAAGTACTTTTGAAAATGAGAACATATACATTGATTCAATATTAGCTCCAAGCGCAATTAATAATGAGTTTTATGAAGATATAAATTCACTTGCACCGTTTGGCTCTGGAAATAATGAACCAAAATTCATGATAGAAAATTTAAAAGTTATTAATTCTAATGTAGTTGCTAATAATCATATTAAATCAATATTATTAGGAAAAGATGGAACTATTATTAAAGCTTTTACATGGAATGCAGTAAATACTCCATTAGAGTCTGTTTTAAATAAAGAAAATAAAAAGTTATTTCATGTAACTGGTAAATTAAGATTAAATGAATGGAAAGGTAATAAAAATATTGATTTTTTAATTGAAGATTTATCTGTTTGTTAATTTGCTAAATTATCAAAAGGTTTTTTAATATACTTTTCAAAATTTTTCCAATATTCAATAGATGATTTATATATTTTCTTTCTTACTTGAGTATCACTAGCAGTTTTTATTACTCTTTTATTATTGTAGAATTTAAGACAATTCTCATCCCAGTTTAAATTACAAAAATTTATTAAGTTTTTAATGTTAGCTTCAGGTTTATTAATTAAGTTTTCATATTTTATATCATATATAAAGTTTGGTAATATTAAATTCCAATATTTCATAAGATCTTGATATAAATTATAATAATTAACTATTTCATTAATATCATAAGCAAATGTTAACTCATTGCTCGTAAAATAATTTTTATATATTGAAAAACAAATATCTTTTTTATTACGAGTGCAATTAATAATTTTTGCATTAGGAAGTATTAATTTAATTAATCCTATCCACTTAAAGTTAACTGTTAATTTGTCAGTTATAAAAGATTTATCTTTCGATATTTTATTTAATTTAGAAATATACTCTTCACCTATTTTTTTGAAATCTTCTTTTTTAAAATGATTAAGATTTTCAGCCAACATTTGATTTGATGAAATATATAAATATTTTTTAACCAATTCTGGTAAAATATTAATTTCGTCAGCTCCATAAACTTTTGAATGATTTGAAATTATTTGTTCAATTAAAGTTGTTCCAGATCTTGGCATTCCAACTATAAAAACTATTGAAGAATTTTTTGATCCAGCATCTTTAAATTTTAAAAATGAATTTTTATTAAATATTTTTTTAATATTTAAAAAGTTATTTTTTTCATTTTCTATTGCAAAATTAATGTTAACTCTTTTCCTGTTGTTTCCAATATTAAAATATTTATAAGCATTATCGTAATCTTTAATATCTTCGTATGCTTTGCCTAAAGCGAAAGCAATCTCTTCTATGGGTTTATTTCCATCTTTTTCTTTTTTGTATAAAGACTTTAAAATTTCAAAATGTTTTTCATTATTATCATATTTTATTACTTGGCTTAATATTCTATGCCCAGTAAAAAAATTTGGATTTATATTAGTTGATTCTCTTAAATGTTTTTTTGCTTCTAAAAATTTTCCCATACTTTTATAAGTTAGACCTAAGTTATAATGTCCTACAAAAAAATTTTTATTTATAAGTATAGATTTTTTATAAGAATCGACCCCTTTTTGATATTTGTTTAAGTGTACATAAAGATTTCCCAAATTATTATGTGTCTCTGCAATATTTCTATCTATTGAAATAGATTTCTTATAACAATTTTCTGAATTAACATAATCATCTATTAATTTGTAAGCTGTCCCTAGATTATTAAATATCATTGCATGATTTGAATTGATATCGATACCTTTTTTAAATACCTTAATAGCAGAATCTAGCTCTTTTTTTTCTGTTAGAATCAGACCTAAAATGTTGTATAAAAAAACAATTTTAGGATGTATAGAAATTAATCTTTCGGCTTTGGTTTGTGCTTCTGAATACTTTTTTAAATTAAACAAATTAACAGTTACTTGTATTTCTTTTTCTAAATCATTCATTTTTATAGTATCTACTATTTGTGTTAATAATTAACTATCTTTTGGTTATAAGAACAATAATTGATCATTGAAACAATTTTTAATATATAATAATACAATAATAATTTAATAGGTCCCATCGTCTATCGGTTAGGACACGTGGTTTTCATCCTCGAAAGAGGGGTTCGATTCCCCTTGGGACCGCCAATTAAGCAATATCATTTTTATTAATATGGCTTTTTTTGTATATGTATTGAGTAACTATAACAAAAATAGATTAACAACCTATGTGGGTTATACAAACAATATTGAAAAAAGACTTAAACTACACAATAAAGGAAAAGGAGCAAAATTTACAAGAGGTAGAAAATGGAAACTAATTTATACTGAAAAATTTAAAACGAAAAAAGAGGCAATTTCTCGAGAATATTATATAAAGAAAAATAGAAAATTTAGAAACTTAATCAAGAATTTAAACTTATGAATAAAAAAAAAATAGCAATACTTTTACCTTTTAAGGATCACTTTACACATTCAAAAGCAGGATCTGCTTCTATATGGGTAAAAGATTTTAATCAAAAAAGTAAATACAAAAAACAAATTACTATATTGGGTAATACCGACTTTACTAATGATTTGATTGACAAAAAAAGATATATAAACCTTGAATTAAAAAAAAATGCTTTTGAAAGTAAAAATAGATCATATGTTAAAGAATTTATAAAACAAAATTTAATTAGTAAATATTCTTTAGTAGAAATTCACAATAGACCTTCATATGTTAGACAAATTATTAAAAGTGGTACTAAAATAAAAATTGCTTTAATTTTTCATAATAATCCAATTACATTAGGCGGCTCCAAATCAATACAAGAGAGAGAAACATTATTAGAATCGTGTGATAAAATAATTTTTGTAAGCAATTGGGTTAAGGAAAGATTTTTTGATAATATGGACATAAAAAATAGTCCAAAATGTTCAGTAATATATCCCTCAGTCCAAGAAATAAAAAAAATGCCAAAAAAAGAGAATATAATTTCTTTTGTAGGTAAACTAAACAAATCCAAAGGATTTAATATTTTTGGAACATCAGTTCTAAAAATTTTAAAAAAATATAAAAACTGGAGAGCTATAGTAATAGGTGATGAACCAAGAGAATCCTATAACTTTAAACATGATAGATTAGATTATAAGGGATGGATTAGCCATGACAAAGCATTAGAACTTTATAATAAAACAAGTATTTCAGTTGTACCATCAACTTGGGAGGAGCCTTTTGGAAGAACATCAATGGAAGCTGCTTCAAGAGGATGTGCAACCATAATATCAAAACGTGGTGGTCTCAAGGAGACGGTCAATCATGCTATTTTTTTAAATAAAATAAATCATGAAGAAGTATTCGATAAAATGGATCTTTTGATAAAGAAAAAAGATTTAAGAAAGAAATTGCAAAAGAAACTATTTTCTAATGTTTTACACAAACTGAGCCTTAATAGCAGAAAAATTGATATTTATAGAGATGAAATATTAAGTGATTTCGTTTTCAGTTTAAATAAAAATAAGAAACTTAAAATATTACATGTTTCAAACTTTGGTGCCAGACTATCAAATAGACTTTATTTCATTTCAATAGCAAAAAAACTCTCTAATGGATTTATTAGATTAGGTCATGATGTAACCAATATTAGTGATAGAGACATAATAAAATTCAATAGAAATGTCTCTAATACTAGTGGGGTCGATTATTTTAATAAACTTTTTTATGAAAGTGTTGCAAACTATAACCCTGATCTTATTTTATTAGGCCATACTGATAATCTTAAAATAGAGACATTGGAAAAAATTAAAAATTCTAATAAAAATATTAGAATAGCGCAATGGTTTGAGGATAATTTAGCTTTGAGCGGACCAGATCCTTTATCTAATCAAAAAAGACTATTGCAGTACGAACCATACATTGATTTTAATTTTATTACGACTAATCCTACTGTATTATCTTTTTTATCTAATAAAAAAAATTATTTTTATTTACCAATACCTGTTGATCAAAATATTGAAAATCTCAATATATATGAGCATAATGAAAGTGTTTATGACTTATTTTTTACGATGAGCCATGGAGTAAATAGAGGAGTACTAAAACCTAATAAAAAAGACGAGAGAGACTCTTTCATTCAAAAGCTTATACAAAAAAATCCTAATATTATTTTTGATATTTATGGATATGAAAATAGACAGCCAATATGGTCACAAAATTTTTATAATACTATTCGCTTATCAAAAATGGGATTAAATTTAAGTAGAACAAATTCAGTAAAATATTATACAAGTAATAGAATTTCTTCATTAATTGGAAATGGATTAATGACTTTTGTTGATCAAAAAACTCAACTTCATGATTTTTTTAATCCAGATGAGATAATTTTTTATAAAAATATTCAAGATCTATCAAACAAACTTAATTATTATAAAAATAATGACAATCTTAGAAAAAAAATTGCTTTAAATGGTCAAAAAAAATATTTTCATCTTTTTAATAGTGAAATTGTTAGTAGTTACATGTTGAATAAAATTTTTGGTATTAAAGCTTTAAAAAAATTAAAATGGATGATTTAATATAATCTTTTTTATATTTTAATTTTATTTAGTGCATTATTTTTAAATAAATTAGCCTCTTGGATATACCTTCTGACCATTTGAGAAGTTTTATGTCCAGTCATAGCCATTATACTTCTTTCTTCTGCTCCTAATTCGGCAGCAGAAGTAGCAAATCCCGATCTTAAACTGTGACCTGAATATTTATTTGAATTTAATCCTGCTTTTCCAGTATATTTTTTTATTATTAAAGCTACGCTTTTATCTGACATATTAAAGATCTTACCATTTTTTATTTCTAATTTTTTAATCCAATTTTTTAATGAAATTACAGGACAATAATTAGAGTTAGAAAAGTAGGGTATGCCTTTAGTCATACCTTCTCCAGATTGATCTGTTTTAGACCTTTTTATAAATATTTTTACTCCCTCCTGAACAAAATCAATATCTTCAATCATAATTGCTACCAGCTCAGATCTTCTAAAGCCTCCTGCAAACCCTACTAACATTAATGCTCTATTTTTAAGTCTTCTTTTTTCGTCATTATCTTCATCAATTGCATTAATAATTAATTTTAAATCATTGATTAATATTGGTTTTTTTGCTTTTTGGTAACTCCCTTTTATTCTTTTTATACCCATTAAATTTTCAGTAATCATAGGGTGTTTTGTATCTATATAGTGTCCTGAAAGTTTATGTATCACGCTTATTGATGCTAATCTTCGCTTTAAAGTACTAAATTTAGATTTTTGAGATAATTGTGTTAGGTAAAGACTTAAAATCTTAGGTTCAGTAGGCATTGATTTAAAACCATGTCTAATACAAAATCCTGCAAAGTCTCTATAGTCAGCTTTATAAGCTCGTAGAGTATTTGAAGCTTTAGAATTTTTTAAATTTTTTAATGTTTCTAATTCTAGGCTTTTTACATCTGTTACTAAATCAGTCATAATTTTCCGATAACCATTAATTATCGGAAGTAATATAACATGTAATTATTTAAGTCAAGCTATATGTTAAGATTATGAAAAAGAATATTTTGTTGTTTATATTTTTAATTTATCAATCTTATGGATTAGCAAATGAATTAAGAATTATTGATGGCGATACAATTGTTTTAAATGAAGAAAAAATAAGATTCTTTGGTATTGACGCCCCTGAAATTGATCAAGAATGCATAAAAAAAGGAAAAATAATCAAGTGTGGTTTGCTTTCAAAGAAAGCTTTAGAGGATAAAATAGGTGATAATACCCTTTTATGTACTAAAAAAGGTACTGATAAGTACAAGAGAACTCTTGCTGAATGTTTTGTAAATAATGTTAGCTTATCAAAATTTCTTGTCGCTAATGGTTATGCTTTTGCTTATAAAAAGTATTCTAAACAGTATATTTACCACGAAAAAAGGGCAAAAATTCTAAAAATAGGTTTATGGGGTATGACTTTTGAATTTCCTTGGAAATTTAGAAAAAATAAGAAAAAATGATAATAAAAGGCACCAAATTTCAGGTAAAAGTATGGAAATATCTTAAATCTATACCAAAAGGTAAGGTAAAAACCTACAAACAGGTCGCTATAGGCATAAATAGACCTAAATCAGCCCGTGCTGTTGCTAATGCTTGTGCTAAGAACCCATATGCTCCTAGGATACCCTGTCATAGGGTAATTAGAACGGATGGAACTCTTGGAGGATATTCAGCCCGTGGAGGGATAAAAAAAAAGAGAATTATGTTAAAAAAAGAGGGTTTTTTAACCTAAAAACCTTATAAAATAAGCCTTTTTACCATTAATACCCCTATTCCCTTTGATTTTTAAATTTTCCCCCTTCAGTTGTATCATAAGAGGTAAAATAGCTAAAAAAGACCCCTCTATGGGCCTTTAATCGCCATATTCTTAAACCACAACCCTTAAGTTTTTAGTGTAGATATATCTATTATTTTCCTCATTTTTTTTGTTTTTTAAATCAATTTTATCTAGTTTTTCTTACATTTAGCCATAACTTTAGATTAAACCTATTTTTTATTAGTAATTTGCTCACATATGTTGCCGGAACATGCATTTAACTTTTAAAACATGATATAAATTATTTTACATTAAGTATATAATATTTTATATATATATCAGTATTTTATAAATAATAATTAAAGTAATACTTTAATATATGGTAAACTTTATTTTACTTCAATTCTCTCTCTGAAAGATATGTAAATGCCAGAAATAACTATAATTAATAAACCTATCCAAGTCCAATATCCTGGAAAATCAGAGAAAAAATAATAACCAAGAAGTACGTTAGTGACTATCTCAAAATAACTAAAAGGAGCTAATTTAGAAGCATCAGCATATTTAAGAGATAGAATTAAGAAAAAATGCCCAAGACAAGCAAAAATACCCATTAAAGCTAGTAATGACCATTGATTAAAAGTTGGATTTACCCAAACATAAGGAACAAAAAGTGATGCAATTATAGCCCCTACTACTCCGGTTAAAAGTAAAGTTAATAATGGACTATCTGAAGTATGTAACTTACGAGTTATAATGACATATATGCCATAGAAAAAACCTGTACCAAGTGCAGCAATACTTGCTAAATTAAATTCTATAAATCCGGGTCTAATTACAATTAAACTTCCTATAAAACCAATTAATACAGCAGACCATCTTCTTAATCCTACTTTCTCACCTAACAAAATAGGAGATAAAGCTGTGGTTATTAAAGGGGCAACAAATGCAAGTGTAAGAGCTTTAGCCATAGAAATAATAGAAATAGAATAAAAAAATAAGATATTAGCAAAGAACAATGTTAGTCCTCTAAAAATTTGTAACTTTGGTTGAGAAGACCAAGTTAAATTTTTTCTGAAGAAAAAAAACATGAAAGGCAAAGTAAAGAAAACAGTAAAAAAATATCTGGCCCAGGTAATTTGAAAAAAAGATAAATCGGCGCTTAAATATTTAGCAATTGTATCCATAAAGGGTAAAATTGCCCATGCTAATAAATTATAAGAAATTGCTTTCACAATTAATTAAAGTATTTTAAAGAAAT